>OGKL01000065.1_pt1 | contig 35463 bp, 30 predicted proteins | sample 1572471 | NCBI WGS metagenome assembly OGKL01 (sample SAMEA2582156, study PRJEB24529) | metagenome | biome: Human gut stool | place: China | collected 2011
TAGTAGAGGTAGCCGACGTGGAGATTATCTCTGAGGATATCCCAGGATGGCTCGTATCTAACGAGGGCAATCTGACCGTAGCGCTTGAGGTAGAGTTGACTCCTGAATTGAAGAAGGAGGGTATGGCTCGTGAGCTGATCAACCGTATCCAGAACCTCCGCAAGGAGACTGGTCTGGAGATTACCGACCGCATCAAGGTGACTGTGGCTTCCAATGAAGAGACCAATGCCGCCATCGAGTCATTCGGCGACTACATCAAGGGTCAGGTACTGGCTGACAGCATCGAAATCGGTGACAACGCAGGTGTTGAGACCGAGTTTGATGACTTTAAGTTGAACATTCTCGTAGAGAAGAATTAAATAGTTAGGAGTTAGAAGTTAGGAGTCAGGAGTTATCCGAAGCTACTTGCTTCTAACTTCTTTCCTTAAAACTCTAGTCTAATAATAACTTTTATAACAAAACAACGTCTATGGCTAACGAAAAAGCACGTTATAGCGATGTAGAACTCGAGGAGTTCCGCGCTATCATTGAAGAGAAGTTAAAGGTGGCAAAGCAGACCTACCGTGACTGTATGGCTCAGCTCAACCACTCAGATAGTAATGATGTGGTAGATACATCACCAACCTACAAGGCTCTTGAGGAGGGCAGCGAGGCACAGAGCAAGGAGGAAATCATCCAGATGGCTCAGCGCCAGCAGAAGTTCATCAAGGGGCTGGAGGCTGCGCTGGTCCGCATTCAGAACAAGACCTATGGCATCGACCGCGAGACGGGCGAGTTGATTCCTAAGGAGCGTTTGCGTGCAGTACCTCATGCCACATTGAGTGTAGCTTCCAAGGAGGCTAGAAAGAAATAATAAATGGAGAAAAAAAGGAATTTACATATCGGCTGGCTCGTCACGGCAATGGTGGTTGTGCTGCTTATCATCGACCAATGGATTAAGCTGTACATCAAGACCCACTTTTGCCTTGGCGAGTCTGTTCGTGTTACAGATTGGTTTTTTATCGATTTCATTGAGAACAACGGAATGGCGTGGGGCATGTCGTTTATCGGCAAGTTCTGGCTCAGTCTGCTGCGCTCTGTAGCCATCGTCGCTCTCATTGTCTATCTCTATCGCATCATCAAGCGGGGTACGCATCGTCTGCTCTACATCATCCTCGTAGCCCTGGTACTTACGGGTGCCATCGGCAATATGATCGATTCGATGTTCTATGGTCTGATGTTCACTGCATCCTCGCCTTATTACGTATCCTATATGGTACCGTTCGGCGATGGCTATGCACCTTTCTTCATGGGTAAGGTCGTGGATATGTTCCGCTTCCCGTTCTTCGACTATACCTGGCCGGAGTGGGTACCTTTCTGGGGTGGTCAGCAGGGAACATTCTTCGATCCTGTATTCAATTTTGCTGATGCCTGCGTCAGCGTGGGTATCATCTCCATGCTGCTCTTCTGCCGCAAGGAACTGGAACAGCTCGGAGGAAGTAATAAGAAAAAGGAAGGGGAGAAGAAGGAGACTTCTGCTAATAAGGAAGATAAGAAATAGAAAGGAGGTATGAGAATGAAGAAGTTAATGATTTGTCTTGTGGCAGTGATGGCATTGCTTTTCTGCGTTTCATCCTGCAAGCCTTCCCTGCCTAGCGGCGTCTTGTCGAAGGGCAAGATGACGGATATTCTTTATGATTATCACCTGGCTCTGGCGATGGCACACATGGATGATAACGGCGACAAGGGACAGAGCCTGGCTTATCGCGAGGCGGTGCTCAGAAAACACGATGTCACCTCTGCCGAGTTTGATTCTTCCATGGTTTATTATATGCGTCATACCGAACTGCTGGAGGATGTGTATAAGGGCCTGACCGACCGTTACAACAACGAGATTACAGCCATGGGCGGTAGTGCCAAGGAGGGAGGAGAGTTTGCTAATCTCTCCGCCACCGGCGATACGGCTAATGTATGGAATCTCGCTACATCGATGGTGTTCATGCCTGTGAAGCCGTTCAATAGTACCAGCTTCAATATCAAGGTGGATTCTACTTTCCATAAGGGCGACCGCCTGATGCTCGATTTCGATGCGCAGTTCATCTACCAGGATGGTATGCGCAATGGTGTTGCGATGCTCGCAGTGCAGTTTGGTAACGACAGTATTGCCCAGCGTACCATCATGATTCAGAGTACCCAGCATTATTCGGTGGAACTCTCTGATGCTGATTCACTTGGCATCAAGAGCGTGAAGGGATACATCATGCTGATGAATGACGATAACGGCACGGGTGTCTCTTCTCAGACTACCTTGAAGCTGATGTTCCTGGAGCATATCAAGCTGATTCGCATGCATCCGCAGAAGCCTGTGGCATCGCCGGCAGGAAGCTCTCCATCGGTATCATCCGATAGTCTCCGAAAGGATAGTGCATCATCCTCTTCATCCTCATCAGGTGAAAAACCGGGAGAGCAGACCTTCGAGATGTCATCCCAAAAGCCGGTTCATCCTATCAGAATGCCGGATGGCAAACCGCTGAGACCACTCAAGGAAATGAAGCCGATGAAGGCTGAACCTCTTAAGACGAGATAGCGATGGAGGAGCTGAGAAGATGCGGTGCTCATACCGTGGTACTTCCCGATGGCACCATCCTGCAGCAGGCAGTGGTGGAGATTGCCGAGGGTAGAGTAGTCAACTACTATGAGTTCCGAGAGGAGTTGCCTATGACCGAATGGCTGGGCGGAGAAATCAGGGTAGAGCGTGATGAGGAAGGCATCCTCTGCGCTCTATGGAACGGGAAAAGATTAAACAATAAACATTAAACAATAAACATTAATAATATGTTAAGCGTAGATCAATTAGAAGACAAGTTGATAGACTTGGCATTTGCTGAGGATATCGGTGATGGCGACCACACAACCTTGTGTTGCATTCCAGAGGACGCCATGGGTAAGAGCCATTTGCTCATCAAGGAAGATGGCGTTTTGGCAGGTGTAGAAATGGCAAAGAAGGTATTCGCACGCTTCGATCCTACCATGAAGGTAGAGGTTCTGTTGCAGGACGGTACCCACGTGAAGAAGGGCGACATCGCTATGATCGTAGAGGGCAAGACCCGTTCGCTGCTCCAGACTGAGCGCCTCATGCTCAACATCATGCAGCGTATGAGTGGTATCGCTACCATGACCGCTAAGTATGTAAAGCGCCTTGAAGGTACCAAGACTCACATCCTCGACACCCGTAAGACTACTCCAGGTCTCCGTATGTTGGAGAAGCAGGCTGTGAAGATTGGTGGTGGTATGAACCATCGTATCGGTCTCTTCGATATGATTCTCCTCAAGGACAATCACATCGATTTCGCTGGCGGTATCGATAACGCCATCGACCGTTGCCATGCTTATCTCAAGGAGAAGGGTCTCGATCTGAAGATTGAAATCGAGGTTCGCAGCTTCGATGAGCTCGACCAGGTATTGAAGCACGGCGGTGTCAACCGCATCATGCTCGACAACTTCTCTGTGCCTGATACCAAGAAGGCAGTAGATATCATCGCTGGCAAGTATGAGACTGAGTCTTCTGGCGGTATCACCTACGATACCATTCGCGACTATGCTGAGCAGGGTGTTGACTTTATCTCTGTAGGTGCCTTGACACACAGTGTGAAGGGTTTGGATATGAGCTTCAAGGCTTGTGATTAATATAAATAAAGGTATATTTTATGAATAAGATTTTTGCTTCAGCCCTGATGGCTGTGGCTATGTTGGGCAGTGTCTCTGAGGCTGAGGCCTGCAGCAACTTCATCGTGGGCAAGAAGGCATCAGTAGATGGTTCGGTGATGTGTTCTTACAGTGCCGACGATTACGGTATGTTCCAGTACCTCTGCCATTATCCTGCGGCTAAGCATGCCAAGGGCGAGATGCGCAAGATTTTCGATTGGGACAGCAATAAGTATTATGGCGAGATTCCTGAAGCTGCCGAGACCTACAACGTAATCGGCAACATCAACGAGTGGCAGGTTACCATCGGCGAGACTACCTATGGCGGTCGTGAGGAGATGGTGGATTCTACCGGTATCATGGACTATGGTTCACTCATCTATGTAGCTCTCCAGCGCAGTAAGACGGCTCGTGAGGCTATCAAGGTGATGACCACCCTCGCCAATACCTACGGTTACAACTCTGGCGGTGAGACCTTCACCATCTGCGATCCTAACGAGGCTTGGATCATGGAGATGATGGGTAAGGGTGCCGGTTCCAAGGGTGCTGTATGGGTAGCTCTCCGCATTCCGGATGATGCTGTCTGTGCGCATGCCAACCAGAGCCGCATCGGCAAGTTCAACATGAAGGACAAGAAGAATGTGATGTATGCCAAGGATGTGGTTTCTTTTGCCCGCAGCAAGGGGTGGTTCAAGGGCAAGGATGCTGATTTCTCCTGGAAGATGGCTTATGCAAAGCCTGATTTCTCTGGTCGCCGTTTCTGCGATGCCCGTGCCTGGGCGATGCTGAACCACTTCTATGATATGAGTCCTTATCTGGATTGGGCACTCGGCAAGAATCCTGATGCGCAGGATATGCCTCTCTGGGTGGTTCCTAACAAGAAGGTGAGCGTACAGGATGTAGAGAATGTGATGCGCGACCATTACGAGGGTACTCCTCTTTCTGTAGCCGATGGTTCTGATATCGGCGGTGGTATCTGGGAGATGCCTTATCGTCCTACACCATTGATGTACAAGGTGGATGGCAAGCAGTATTTCAACGAGCGTCCTGTCAGCACCCAGCAGAGTGGTTTCGTATTCGTGAGCCAGATGCGTTCATGGTTGCCAAGAGAGATTGGTGGCGTGTTCTGGTTTGCCAACGACGATGCCAATATGGCTGCGTTCACTCCAGTATATTGCTCTATGACCGAGCGTCCTGAGTGCTATAATACTCCTGGTGCTGATGCCTTGCATTTCAGCAAGAAGAACGCTTACTGGGTTTGCAACATGACCAGCAACATGGTTTATCCTCGTTACAGTCTGATGTTCCCAACCTTGAAGGAGGTTCGTGATAGCTTGGACAACAGCTATTTCGCTGCTCAGGCAGGTGTTGAGAAGAAGGCTCAGGAGCTTTATACCCAGAACCCACAGGCAGCCGTGAAGTATCTCAACGACTACAGTGTAGAGAAGGCTCAGCAGATGTTGGCTCGCTGGAATCAGCTTTTCGAGTTCATGGTGGTAAAGTACAATGATATGATCATCAAGCCAACCGATAAGAATGGTACCTTCAAGAAGACTCCATACGGTTTGGGTGCTACTCCAGTTCGTCCTGGTTATCTAGAGAAGTTTGCCAAGCAGCTTGTAAAGCAGAGTGGCGATAAGTTCCTGGTTCCAGAGGAGAAGAAATAAAACAAGAATCTCCCTATAAGTTCAGGTGTCTATCACCTGGCTTATAGGGAGATTTTGTATATCGCTCCTTCAAACTTTACTTGGTGTCTGATGAGCTTTTCAATTTCTCAATATGCTCTAAAGGCAACTGGGTGGCGGCTGATACCTGATCTGTAGATAAGCCCATAGCAAGAAGGCGTTGGGCTGTGGCAATATTAGCCTTGTTTTCACCTTCAGCTAATCCTTCAGCTCGTCCTTCTTCTCGTCCTTCAGCTCGTCCTTCTTCTCGTCCTTCTTCTCGTCCTTCTTCTCGTCCTTCAGCTCTTCCTTCAGCTCTTCCTTCAGCTCTTCCTTCAGCTAATCCTTCTTCTCTTCCTTCTTCTCGTCCATCGGCATGACCTTCCTGCCAGCCATCATCATAACCCGTCTTGATAACGCTGCGCTGATAGCGCAGATTCTCCATGTGACGGACATAATCATTCTTTTCCGCTACGGTCAACTTATCTATATCCAGGCATTTGCGGGCATCTGCCAAACCTGGAGCCTGGGCTGCCTCGCTGATCTCGCCAGTCTTGAGAAACTCGATCCATTCATCCAGATTGTTCACCGCCAGCTTATCGAAGTTGTTCACGCAGAGCAGATAATATTCCGGGAATATGTCTCCGGCTTCGCGATTAGTCTTGCGACCTTGAGGAATTTCATCACCGAAGAAGAGTTCACTCTGTCGGTTCGAGAGTTTCAGGATATCATCCGGCTGATGGAGTCCCTGGAACATCGTCTTGCCATGATATACATAATCCTTAGCCTGTCCCAAAGTGAAATACACGATATTGATGGAATATACCTTGCGCACCTTGTCGTAATCATCGCCCAGACTGATATTATCTGTGATTACCTTGGAAACTCCATAGAGCATACGGTGGAAATAGGTATGTTCCCGGGTATTCTGTATCTCGAAGATGATGAATTCTCCCTTCTCATTTTCTGCCAGGATATCCACTCTGTTGAATTTATCATTCTCGGTCTGCTGATTGCTCTCACTATCTAGGAATCGGTTGATCTTGAATTTCTCGTTCAGCAGCGAACACATAAAGCCTTCCAGCACGGCATAGTTTGCCTTGTTGCGAAGCAGGCGTTTCATCGCCCAGTCAAATCTGATATAATTTGCCATATTATTCCTCCATGATTAATAAATATATATATACTGCAAAGATTGTGCCAGAGAGCGCAATGAAAGCTTGCTTTCAAATTGCCGAGCGCCGCCAATCTTCTGCAAAGATACGCCGATTTTTTGTAACTTCCAAACTTTTAAAGAAGTTTTTATTCCAGCTTCTTACAGAAAACATATATTTAATTCGATTCATTTGCCAATCCTATCATAGCGATGAATATCATCCATCGTGACCGCTCATACCGCTTCTTAAAATACTGGTTATGGTAAATAACTTTACAAGTTGACCGTTGCGGAAAAAACTCTTAAGAGAAGCTGGCGTTTCCCTTAAGGAAAAATATATTTTCCCTTAAGGAAAAAAATAAAAATCCTTAAGGGAAAATTCTCAATCTCTTCTTTCCCCATTTTCCTGGCATTTTCGTCTGATATTCTCTTCCTTGAATATTGTTTACACGGATATCTATTTCGTATGTCTCTTCAGGAAGATGCTGTGGTCGATGCAGGCAGGGAGCTCTTCCTTATAGTGAGTAACCATGATCATCGTCTTGTTCTTTCGCTTGCAGAATGCCTCGATGATATCCTTTACCAGGCGGCGGTTTCTGTTGTCAAGACCATGAAGTGGCTCGTCGAGGATGAGGAGCTCGGGATCCTTCACGAAGGCGCGTGCCAGAAGTACCAGGCGCTGCTCGCCACTTGACAGTTTCAGGAAACCACGATCTTCCAAACCCTCCAGACCGAACACCTTCATCCAGAAACGGCACTGATCCATATCCTCTTCCTTTGGCTTTACATAGAGACCCACAGAATCGGTAAGACCGCTCGCCACGATGCGGATGGCTGGCATATCTCGCTGGTAGGAACGGTGAAGCTCTGGAGATACATAGCCGATATGCTTCTTGATATCCCAGATGCTCTCGCCACTGCCACGAGGATTGCCGAAGAGGGCTATGTCACAGGCGTAGCTCTGCGGATTGTCGGCACATACCAGACTGAGCAGGGTACTCTTGCCGGCACCATTCTGTCCGCTCAGCGCCCAGCGCTCACCATTGTTGACCGTCCAGTCGAGATCGTTGAGGATGATGCGCTCGCCATACTGGATGCGAACCTTGTTCATCTTCACCACTTCCTGACTGTGATATTCCCGGTCGCTATATGGCAGGTTGATGATGGCTTGTTCTAATTCTTCGCATAATACATGGGCAGGGATGGGGTTGCGCTGTGCCAGATATTCTTCCTTGGTAAGCTTAGGATATACCTTCATATCCTTCACTTCTACCACGTGGGTGATGAAGTCTGGGATGTCATCGCTCTTGCTCAATACGAGGATGATCTGCAGATGATGCTCGGTGGTGAGTGACTTGAGAAGCTCCTTGAGCTGGTCGCGGGTGTCGGCATCCAGACCGATGAAAGGATTGTCCATGATCAGCACGCGAGGCTCTGAGAAGAGGGTAGAGGCAAGCTTGAACTTGCGGAGCTCTCCACTGCTCAGCAGGATGGTGTATTTGTCGAGCAGGTGGTGCATGTGGAACAGCTCGTAGATGTGTTCCTGCAGCTGTCTGCGCTCCGGCGTATCTTCGCCAGCCATCTGATAAGCCTCTTCCAGCTTATCCTTGACGATAGGCGTGTTCTCATCTATTTCCAGCTGGTTCCAGCGCTGCTGCAGGAAGTAGGTGCGGTCGTTGTCGCCTCCGTAGGTATCACGAAAGGTGATATACTTGATATTGTCGCTCACCAGGGGCTTGGTACTAGGAGAAAAATCGTAATCAGGATCGTGCATCAACAGCGGGTGTCTGCCCACAAGGATGTCCACGAACATCGACTTACCTCCACCATTGGGACCTACGATAGCGATATGCTCGCCGTCGCATGCCTCGAAGTTAACTGGCTCAGCCATACGCCATTCCGGCATACGGGTTACGCCATTCTGAATACTGATAATCTTTTGCATCTCTTTTTTTTGATATGATTGCTTGATAACAGGATGATATTTCCGGGCTGGACTACTTGTGCGTGGTACGGTTGATAGCCGCCAGAAGTTTTGCCTGCGGGCCCGTCATGCCTGTACCTTTCTCTATGCGGCTGGCGTTTTTGGTAGCAAAATCCTTCCAGCTGCTATAGTGCCTGTCGCCCGTTTCGGGTCTGCCCATCTGCAGGAAATGGCAGTAGGCGGCGCCCAGGGCATCGGTGGCATCCATGTATTTCGGCATCTCGTCTTCCCGGATGTTGAGCATGCGCTGCAGCATCGCCGCCACCTGCTCCTTGGAAGCCTGACCTTGTCCGGTAATTGCCATCTTGATTTTCAGCGGAGCGTACTCGTGGATGGGTACGTCGTGGTGGATGGCAGCAGCGATAGCCACTCCCTGTGCCCTGCCGAGCTTGAGCATCGACTGCACGTTCTTGCCGAAGAAGGGAGCCTCTATCGCCATCTCGTCGGGCAGATAGGAGTCGATGATGCCAGTCACCCGCTCGAAAATCCTGCCGAGTCGCAAGTAGGGATCTTTCTCCTTGCGCATGTCGATGACGCCCATCACCACCAGTTCTGCCTTGTTGCCGATGACGCGTATCACGCCATAGCCCATCACGTTGGTGCCGGGGTCAATGCCCAGGATGATTTTCTCTGTGTTCGATTTCTTCTGAATCATCTGAATGCTGTATCTTCCTGAATCTATCGGTCCATATATGGATTATGAGCCAATTCCTCGCCGATGCTGGTAGCCTCACCGTGACCAGGCAGCACCTGTGTTTCATCCGGCAACATGCCGAGATGGCGCAGGCTGTTGATAATGCGGAACATGCTGCCGCCAGGGAAATCGGTTCTGCCGATGGAGCTTTTGAAGAGGGTATCGCCCGAGAAGAGTACGTGCTCTGCCTCGCAATAGAAGCATACGGAGCCGTTGCTGTGGCCCGGAGTCTCGATGATGGTGAATTCGTGATTGCCGAACTTGATTACCTCATCTTCCTCAAAGAAATGACCGATAGGAGGGAACTGGGTGTCGAGCTGCATCTGGTAGAATGTCTCTGCCTGATGAGCCAGACCCTTCATCAGTTTCTCATCGCCCTGTGCCACTTCCGGCTTCAGTCCGAACTCCTGGTAGATGGTATCGTTGCCGAAATTATGGTCGAGATGACCGTGGGTAACGAGGAGATGAACAGGCTTCAGATTGTTCTTTCTGATATACTCGGTGATTGCCTTGCGCTCTTCAGGATAGAAGGCACCGCAATCTATGATGACGCACTCGAGGGTGTCATCGCTGACCACGTAGCAGTTTTCCTGCAACATGTTGACTTGGAATCTTTCGATATGTAGCATTTTACTTTGAACTTTGAGATTTGAACTTTGAACTTTATGATTAGTGAAGCTGATGATTTTTTCACTCTTCACTTCTATGCCGGAACATAAACCAGCTGCTTGTCCTGGCTGAACCACTCCTCATCGAAGAAGGTGCTGAGAGGGGTGATTTCCGAAATCTTATAATACTGCTTGAGCTCTTCCTTCAGATTGCCGCCCTTGAGGCAGAGCAAACCATTAGGCAGGGCATTCTGACCCGCCTTCTTGAAGTTCTTCTTGATGATCTTCATCAGGTCGGGCAACTGCATTACGGCACGGCTCACCACGAAGTCGTACTTGCCTTTCTCGTCCTCGCCGCGCAGGTGTTCAGCCACCAGGTTCTTGAGTCCGATAGCGCCAGCCACCTCATTGCACACCTTAATCTTCTTGCCGGTGCCGTCGATGAGCTTGAACTTGCACTCAGGGAAGAGGATGGCGAGCGGGATGCCCGGGAAACCACCGCCGCATCCGAAGTCGAGAATCTCTGAACCCGGGCGGAAGTTGATCGCCTTGGCAATAGCCAGAGAGTGGAGCACATGGTGCTCGTAGAGGTTGTCGATATCCTTGCGGCTGATGACATTGATCTTGGCATTCCAATCGCGATACAGACCGTCGAGGGCTGCGAACTGCTTCTTCTGCTCGTCGGTGAGGTGAGGGAAATATTTCTCTATGATATTCATTCTATCTTGTTTTTGTTTCTTTCTATCTAATACTATATTTATTAATGTATATAAACCGATGCAAAGGTAGTGCAAATTGTAGATAAAACAAAATAAAATTAGCTTTTTTTGTATATTTAGTAGTTATTTCGGGGCTAGTTAGCAAAAAAATGTGTACCTTTGCACCCGAAAAAGATGTTAGATAGTATTTATTTAATATAAAAAGTAATGATAAAAGCAGCATTATTCGACTTAGACGGCGTGGTTTTCGATACCGAAAGCCAGTATTCCGTGTTCTGGGGAATGATAGGCAGGGAGTATCATCCGGAGATGCCTGACTTTGCGCTCCGCATCAAGGGACAGACCCTGGTTCAGATCTACGACAAGTACTTCTCTGATGATGCCACATTCGCTCATATTGATGGATACACCGATTGCAAGTCGGAACAGGCTAAGATAACAGCCCGGCTCGATGAGTTCGAGCTGAATATGTCGTTTCCTTACATTCCCGGATTCGAAACTTTCCTGAAAGACGTAAAGGCGCATGGTGTGAAGTGCGCTGTGGTGACGAGCAGCAATCTGCAGAAGATGGAGCAGGTGTATAAGCATCATCCTGAGTTCAAGACCTATTTTGACCGCGTGCTCACCAGCGAAGATTTTGCCAAAAGCAAGCCGGATCCAGACTGTTATCTCAAGGGCGCTGCCTGTTTCGGAGTAAAGCCGGAGGAATGCGTAGGTCTGGAGGACAGCTTCAACGGACTGAAGGCGGTGAGAGCTTCGGGTGCATTTACCCTCGGACTCGCTACTACCAATTCTGCAGAGAGCATCCAGCCATACAGCGACAATGTGATAGCCGATTACAATGGATTCGGATACGATGACCTGGAGAAGATAATCAGAAAATAGGCTGAAAAGAATTATACTTTTAAGTAAACACAATTATATGGGATATTTATCTACAGACAAAAAGAAAATCACAACCAAGACCTACGCCGAAATGAAGGCGGCAGGTGAGAAGGTTACGATGCTTACTGCCTACGATTTCACTACCGCAGGCATCATCGATGCAGCTGGCATCGATACCATCCTGATAGGTGATTCGGCTAGTAATGTGATGGCTGGAAATGCTGATACATTGCCTATCACCGTTGATCAGATGATTTACCACGCACGCAGTGTGGCCCGCGCCTGCAATCATGCACTCGTGCTCTGTGATATGCCTTTCGGCAGCTATCAGGTTTGCAAGGAGGATGCCTTGCGCAATGCCTGCCGAATGATGAAGGAGACTGGTGTGGATGCGCTGAAGCTGGAAGGTGGCGTGGAGATTCTGGATACTGTTCAGGCACTCATCAATGCCGGTATTCCTGTTTGCGGCCATCTCGGACTTACTCCTCAGAGCGTGAACAAGTTTGGTGGTTACGGCATCCGTGCCAAGGAGGATGCAGAGGCAGAGAAGCTGATCAGCGATGCTAAAGCTCTGGATAAGGCTGGCTGTTTTGCCATCGTTCTGGAGAAAGTTCCTGCCAAACTGGCGGCTGAAGTTTCACGTCAGGTAAACGCTGTAACTATCGGTATTGGAGCTGGTAACGGTTGTGATGGACAAGTGCTGGTTTATGCTGATGCGCTCGGTATGACCCAGGGCTTCAAGCCAAAATTCCTGCGTCATTTTGCCCAGGTAGGCGAGGAGATGCAGAAGGGAGTAAAGGCTTATATCGACGCCGTGAAGAGCGTGGAGTATCCAAGCGCAGAAGAGAGCTACTAAGATGGATACGCAAAATACCCCGGTACATTTTAATCTGTGGCACCGTGACTTCTGGCGTCTCTGCTTCGCCAATCTCTTCCTGATGACGAGCATCTATATGCTCCTCCTGAGCATACCTTATTTTATGGCTAAGGAGGGATATTCCGTTACTCAGATTGGCGTGGTTTATGCTGCTTATGGCTTGGGCATCTTTCTTTTGGGTGGCTTCTGCTCCTATCTGGTGCAGCGCTATCGCCGCAATCGGGTATGCCAGATATCCATCCTGGGTGTGGCAGTCAGTCTCGTCGTCCTTTATTATCTGGAAACCTTCTGGAATATCAAGGTGGGCTTCGAGATGCTGGTGGTGATGCGTCTGATTCAGGGCGCTTTCCTGGGCTTGGCAGAGATGTCGCTGGCGAGTACGCTGATTATCGATACCTGTGAATCTTTCCAGCGTACAGAGGCGAATTATATCACCTCCTGGTTTGCCCGCTTTTCCATTGCGGTAGGTCCATTGCTGTCGCTTCTGGTCTATCATGTCTTCAGTATGAAAGTCGTTTTTCCTGTAGCCTCGGTATTGGCATTGGTTGCCTTGGTGCTGGTTTCCAGAGTGAAATTCCCGTTCAAGGCTCCGTCAGAAAACGTGTCACTCATCAGTAGCGACCGCTTTTTCCTGCCTCAGGGATTTCCGCTGTTCGTCAATATTGTATGCATCATGGTGATACTGGGCTTCTATCTGTCGCAGCCTCATTCTCTCACCGTCTATGTGATGTTTTTTTGCGGACTGTTTCTGGCATTGGTGGCTGAGAAATACGTTTTTGCTGATGCAGAGCTGAAGAGTCAGGTAATCGTGGGACTGATATTGATCGCGGCAGCAGAATTTGTTTCCTTAAGCGATCAGAGCTTTGCCGAAGAGATGCTTGTACCTGCCTTGCTTGCCTTGGGAGTGGGTATCATCGGAAGCCGATTCCTGCTTTTCTACATCAAGCTTGCCAAGCATTGCCAGCGTGGTACCAGTATGAGCTCCTTCTTCCTGGCGTGGGAACTGGGGTTGAGCTTAGGAATCGGATTGGGTTTCTGGCTGGTGAAGGACGTGTATCAGAAGTCTCCTGATGTGGATATGGCGATATTGAATCCAGTGTATAATGAACTTGTGTATCCGGCTTTCGGATTGACAGTGGTTTCTCTCCTGATGTATAATTTCCTAGTACATCCATGGTATATGAAGCATCGCAATCGCTGATGCTTCGTGTGCCTGCTTTATTAAAAGTTTCTAAAAATAGCGTTTGTGAAACTTTTTTAATATAATTTAGTTAGCTTTATTCGCTTTTGTGCTCATAATTGAGTACTTTTGCGTTTGATTTGAGAACGGAGGGCATTTTGGAAGTGCCCTTTGTTCTGTTTTTAGAATGAATTAAACGTAAAATTGATAATAAGATTATGGCAGAAGCTATTGATATCCGTGAGTTGAATATCCGGATTGAACAACAGAGTCAGTTCGTTACCAACCTGGTAATGGGCATGAACAAGGTCATCGTAGGTCAGAAGCACCTCGTTGACTGTCTCCTTATCGGTCTTCTCTCTGATGGTCACATTCTCCTGGAAGGTGTGCCGGGTCTGGCGAAGACTCTTGCAATCAAAACATTGTCACAGTTGATTAGTGCAGACTATAGCCGCATACAGTTTACACCCGATTTGTTGCCTGCCGACGTAATCGGTACGCAGATCTATTCGCAGAAGGATGAAGCCTTCCATGTGAAGCGAGGACCTGTGTTTGCCAACTTCGTCCTGGCAGATGAGATCAACCGTGCTCCAGCCAAGGTGCAGAGTGCCTTGCTCGAGGCGATGCAGGAACATCAGGTAACCATCGGCGAGCAGACTTTCCATTTGCCTAATCCATTCCTGGTGATGGCTACCCAGAACCCGGTAGAGCAGGAGGGTACCTATCAGTTGCCTGAGGCTCAGGTGGACCGTTTCCTCCTCAAGGTTATCATCGATTATCCTACCATCGAAGAAGAAAAGCTCATCATCCGTGAGAACATCCAGGGCGGTCTGCCTACCGTGACTCCGGTTACTACTGCCGAGGAAATCCTGAAGGCTCGCAGCATCGTCAACGAGGTGTATATCGATGAGAAGATTGAGCAGTATATTGCCGACATCGTCTTCGCTACCCGTTATCCAGACCGTTACGGTCTGGGCGAATTGAAGAATATGATTACCTTTGGCGGCAGTCCTCGTGCCAGCATCTCACTTGCCAAGGCAGCCAGAGCCTACGCCTTCATCAAGCACCGTGGTTACGTGATTCCTGAGGATGTGCGTGCCGTGGCTCACGATGTGCTCCGCCACCGCATCGGCCTCTCTTATGAGGCAGAGGCAAGCGAAATCACCAGCGAGGAAATCGTCAGCCGCATCATCAACAAGATTGAAGTGCCTTGATGAAGTAAGTGAAGAGTGAAGAATTCGCTTGCTTCACTCATCATAAAGTTCAATGTTCAAAATTCAAAGTTCAAAGTAATAAGTTGGATACACAAGATATCTTAAAGAAAGTTCGGAAGATCGAGATCAAGACTCGCGGATTGAGCCAGAACATCTTCGCCGGCCAGTATCATTCTGCCTTCAAGGGTAGGGGAATGGCCTTTGCCGAGGTGCGCGAATATCAGTATGGCGACGACGTGAGAGACATCGACTGGAATGTGACGGCTCGCTTCCATCGCCCTTTCGTCAAGGTCTTTGAAGAAGAGCGAGAGCTTACCGTGATGCTGATGGTGGATGTGAGCGGTTCGCTCGATTTCGGTACCATGCGCCAGATGAAGCGCGACCTGGCTACCGAGATAGCTGCAACCCTTGCCTTCAGTGCCATCCAGAACAACGACAAGATAGGTGTCATCTTCTTTTCCGACAGAATAGAGAAATATATCCCTCCCAAGAAGGGACGCAAGCATATCCTCTACATCATTCGTGAGATGCTCGACTTTCATCCCGAGAGTCAGCGTACCGATATCGGATGTGCCCTGGAATACTTCACGAGGGTGATGAAGCGCCATTGCACGGCTTTCGTCATCAGCGATTTCTATGACAACAAGGACTATCAGCACCAGCTGCAGATAGCCAACCAGAAGCACGATGTGGTGGGAATACAGGTGTATGATCCACGTGCCAAGCAGCTGCCCGACGTGGGACTGCTCAAGGTGATGGATGCCGAGACGGGACACGAGATGTATATCGATACCAGTTCGAAGAAATTGAGAGTGGCTCACACCCAAAACTGGTTGCGACAGCAGGAGAATCTGCGACAGCTCTTTGCCAAGAGCAAGGTAGATTGGACTTCGGTAGCCACCAACGAGGACTTCTCGAAGGCGCTCCTGATGCTGTTCAAACAGAGAGGCTAAAGTAAGATAACATGAAAATAAAGAATATCATATTGACGATGGCGCTGATGGGTTGCTCTACGCTGGCTTTCGGTCAGACCGTGGAGCAGCGCATGGATTCCCTGCAGCTGCTTATCGGACAGCAGACCATCCTGCACCTCAAGGCTACAGCCCGGAAGGGTGCCAGAATTGTGCTGCCATCCTTCAAGCCTCAGGACCAGATTGTACCTGGTGTAGAGGTGGTGGAGCAGAGCAAGGGCGACACGATGCAGATGGGTGATGACCGCATCCAGGTGAGCCGCGACTATACGCTTACCTCTTTCGATGAGAAGGTGTATGTGGTTCCTGCACTCGATGTGAAGATCGACGGCAAGAGCTATCACGGAAATCCGTTGGCGCTGAAGGTGCTCACCGTTCCGGTAGATACGGTGCATCCTAACCAGTTCTATCCGGCAAAGGGTGTACAGGATAATCCTTTCGAGTGGAGTGAGTGGAGCTTCGCCTTCTGGTTGAGCCTGCTGATGATTATCATCTGTGGTGCAATGATTTATCTCCGTAATCGTCTGAAGAAGAACAAGCCTATCATCGCCCGCATCCGCATCGTGAAGAGGGTGCCTGCCCATGAGAAGGCGCTGCGTGAAATCAATGACATCAAGCATCATCATACCAGCGCCAGCCAGGAGACTCAGAAAGAGTACTACACCCAGTTGACCAATACGCTGCGTGCCTATATCGTGAGCCGCTTCGGATTCAATGCAATGGAGATGACCAGTGGAGAAATCATTGAGCACCTGCGTGCTTCGGGCGACCAGAAGATGATAGACGAGCTGAGAATGCTCTTCTCTACCGCCGACCTGGTGAAGTTTGCCAAGTACGAGATTCCGATGAACGAGAACGATGCCAACCTGGTGAATGCCATCAACTTCATCGACCAGACGAAGACCGATGAGCAGCCTAAGGAGGAGAAGATTGTTCCAACGCTCAGCACCGAAGACCAGAAGTCGCAGCAGCAGCGCCGACTCATCAAGACCCTGCTCTGGGTGGGCGGCATCAGCGTAGTTGCCATCTTCGGCTACATCGTTTATCAGGTAGCGATGCTCGTGATGTAAATGTCATCAGGCTCAGAAAGAGAGATGGTGATGTAATGTCATCAGGCTCGGAAATCCAGAGCCGGTGATGTAAACAATAAAAAGAAATTAAGAAATGGAATTTGCAAGTAAAGCATATTTTCTGCTGCTCCTGCTGCTGATACCTTATATATTATGGTATTTCCTGGGCAGGAAGAAGAGCGAGCCTACGATGCGCATGAGTGATACTCGCATCTATCAGTATGCTCCCAAGAGCATGCGCGTCAGACTCATCCATCTGCCGATGGTGCTGAGATGCATCTGCTTCGTGCTCATCGTCATCGCCATGGCCCGTCCGCAGACCCACTATTCCTGGGACAACAAGACCGTAGAAGGTATCGATATCATGCTTGCCATGGACGTATCAACCTCTATGCTTGCCGAGGACCTGAAGCCAAACCGTATGGAGGCGGCGAAGGATGTGGCTACCGAGTTTATCTCCGGCCGTCCTACCGACAATATCGGACTCACCATCTTTGCCGGAGAGGCTTTCACGCAATGTCCGATGACTACCGATCATGCCAGTCTGCTCAGACTCCTGCATGACACCCGCACCGATATCGCGGCTCGCGGACTCATCGACGACGGTACCGCTGTGGGTATGGGACTTGCCAACGCCGTGACCCGACTCAAGGATTCCAAGGCAAAGAGCAAGGTGGTAATCCTGCTCACCGACGGTAGTAACAACATGGGTGACATCTCGCCTATGACCGCTGCCGAGATAGCCAAGAGCTACGGCATCAGAGTCTATACCATCGGTGTGGGAACCAACAAGGTGGCGCCTTATCCGATGCCTGTGGCAGGAGGCGTGCAGTATGTCAATATCCCGGTGGAAATCGATACCCAGACGCTGCGCGACATCGCTCAGACCACCGATGGAAACTTCTATCGTGCTACGAGTACTGCCGAGTTGAAGAAAATCTACAAGGACATCGACAAGTTGGAGAAGTCTAAGTTTAATGTGAAGCATTTTGCCAAGCGCTATGAGGCCTATCAGCCTTTTGCCCTGGGTGCACTCCTGATACTGCTCCTGGAGATATTGCTCCGCCTCACTTGGTTCAGAAGAATTCCTTGATGAAAGAGGAGTTTAGACAAAATAGATTATAACATCATATAAATATGTTAAGATTTGAAGATCCTACGTTTCTCTGGCTGCTCTGGCTGATACCGGTGCTCATACTGGTTCGTCTGGTAGGCTGGAGAAGGCGAAAGGCTAAGCTGAAAAGATTGGGCGATCCGGAACTGCTCAAGCAGTTGATGCCCGACATATCCAAATACCGTCCTACGGTGAAGTTTGTGCTGATGCTTGCTGCCTTGGCACTCGTCATCGTGATGGTGGCTCGCCCTCAGATGGGAAGCAAGATTTCTCACGACAAGCGTAATGGCATCGAGACGATGATCTGTCTTGATATCTCCAATTCCATGCTTGCCGAGGATGTAGCTCCTTCCCGTCTCGACAAGAGCAAGATGCTGATAGAGAATCTGGTAGATAACTTCAGCAACGACAAGATCGGACTGATTGTCTTTGCAGGCGATGCCTTCGTGCAGTTGCCTATTACGAGCGATTATGTATCGGCAAAGATGTTCCTGCAGAATATCACACCGGGTCTGATCCAGACTCAGGGTACCAATATCGGCGATGCCATCTCGCTTGCCACCAAGAGTTTTACCCAGCAGGACAATGTGGGTAGAGCCATCATCGTGATTACCGATGGTGAGAACCATGAGGATGGTGCCAAGGAGGCTGCCGAGATTGCCCAGAAGAAGGGCATCAACGTGTTCATTCTCGGTATCGGTAATACCAAGGGTGCTCCTATCCCGATGGGCGATGGCTCTTATCTGAAGGATCATGCAGGCAATACCGTGATGACTGCCCTCAACGAGCAGATGTGCCGCGAACTGGCGCAGGCTGGCAAGGGTCAGTATATCCATGTGGATAATACGAGTGATGCAGAAAAGGCATTGAATGATGACCTTACCAAGTTGCAGAAGGGAGATATGACCAGCGTGATATACAGTGCCTACGATGAACAGTTTCAGGCTGTGGGCATTCTCATCATCCTCCTGCTCATCATCGAGGTCTGCATGCTGGAAGTAAAGAATCCTTTGCTCAGGAACATCAAGTTCTTCAAAAGGGATTCCTTGAAGCTGCCGAAATAAAGCAGCTTCATAAGTCTGGGCTGTCACCTATTCGCCCTGAAAGGGCAGAAGCTCTTAGCCCAGGGCATCGCCCTGGGTAAAGCGAGTAGTAGCAAGGCGCCCTGAAAGGGCAAAAGCTTTAAAATATAGATGTAAAAATGAAGTATATACATTATATAATAGTAACAGTGGCAATGTTGCTGGTGGGTACGGCACAAGTCGGAGCCCAGACTGATCGCAACCTGATCCGTCAGGGCAATCGTGCCTTCAAATCTCAGAAATGGGCAGTGGCAGAAACCCAATATCGCAAGGCTATCTCCAAGAATCAGAAGAATCCACAGGCGATATACAATCTTGGTTGTGCGCTCATGGCGCAGCAGAAAGACTCCATGGCGATACAGCAGTTTACCAATGCTGCCCAGTTGGAAACCAACCGCCTCCGCCGTGCAGCCAGCTATCACAACATGGGCGTGATCATGCAGAACCACCGTGAATATGCCCAGGCCATCGAATACTACAAGATGGCGCTGAGATGCAATCCACAGGACAATGAGACCCGTTATAATCTTGCCCTCTGCAAGAAGTTGCTCAAGAACAATCCGCAAAACAAGGATAAGAACAAGAACAACAAGGATAAGAACAAGGACAAGAACAAGAAGGATCAGAATAAGGACAAGAACAAAGACAACAAGGATAAAAACGACGATAAGAACAAAAACGACAAGAACAAGAATAAGAATAACAAAAATAATCAGAACCAAAACCAGCCGAACCAGGACAAGATGAGCCGCGAGAATGCCGAGCAGCTCCTGAATGCCGCCGTTCAGCAGGAGCAAGCCACCAAGCGCAAGTTGCAGAAGGCGATGAGCCAGCCACGCAGGAAGGCTTACGACAAGAATTGGTAAAAGATTAGATGAGATAAAAATACGATTTACATATAATATTTAGCTATTATTTAAGATACGATATGAAAAGAATAGGTTGGTATTTGATATTGCTGATATGCTTGCTAGGCTACCAGGTGCATGCGGTGGCCCAGCATATCTCCGTGTCGGCTCCATCGCACGTAGCGGCTGGAGAAAACTTCCGTGTCGCCTATACCATCAACACCCGTGATGTAGAGGAATTCAGAATGGGTGCAGTGCAGGATGGACTCGAAGTCATCGCAGGCCCTTACACATCTTCGCAATCCAGTTATCAGATGATCAACGGACATACCTCGTCCTCTTCATCTGTAACCATCACCTACACCCTTTATGCGGCAAAGAATGGTACCTTCAATATTGGTTCTTCCCACGCCATCGTGGATGGTAGGAACCTGGCTTCTCGCGCCGTGAAGATTACGGTGTCGGGGCACGCCCAGCATACCAACGGCGCTCCTAGCATGCACGGACAGAATAGCTACGACCAACCTCGTATGCGTACCGCAGGCTCTGCCATCTCAGGCAGCGACCTCTTCATCAAGGTGTCTGCCAACAAGAAGAGAGTACACGAGCAGGAACCTATCCTGCTTACCTACAAGGTATATACACAGGTGGAACTCACCCAGCTGGAAGGCAAGATGCCAGACCTGAAGGGATTCCACAACCAGGAAGTACCTCTGCCACAGCAGAAGACCTTCCATACCGAAATGGTGAACGGTCGCCCTTACAAGTGCGTTACCTGGAGCCAGTATGTGATGTATCCTCAGATGACCGGTAAGCTGGAGATTCCTTCCATCACCTTCAAGGGCATCGTGGTACAGCAGAACCGCAATGTCGATCCTATGGAGGCCTTCTTCAATGGCGGATCCGGATATGTAGAGGTAAAGAAGGACATCAAGGCTCCGGGTATCACCCTGCAGGTAGATCCGTTGCCTCAGCGCCCTGCCAACTTCTCGGGTGGAGTAGGTAAGTTCAATATCTCTGCTTGTCTTGACAAGAAGGAAATCAAGGCAGGCGAACCGATCACGCTCCGTGTGATTGTGGGAGGTATCGGAAACCTCAAGTTGCTTAAGCAGCCAGTAGTGAATTTCCCGAAGGATTTCGACAAGTATGATGCCAAGGTAACAGATAAGACCCGACTCACCGCCAATGGAGTGGAGGGTAATATGATCTACGATTTTCTGGCTGTTCCTCGCAATCAGGGCAGCTATACCATTCCAGCCGTGGAGTTCACCTATTATGATACCAGCAAGAATGCGTATAGGACCATCAAGACCCAACCTTTCACTCTGAACGTGGAGAAGGGAGATGGTTCAACATCCGAGTCGGCTGACTATACCAGCAAGGACAAGGATATCCATACCATCAAGTTGGGCAAGACCTCACAGCATCAGGCAGATGATATGTTCTTCGGAAGCTTCGGCTACTGGACCAGTCTGCTCATTCCGCTCATCGCCTTCTTCGTGCTGTTGGTGGTATTCCACCGCAGAGCCATCGAGAATGCCGACATCGTGAAGAAGCGCTCCAACAAGGCGGGCAAGATAGCCACCAAACGTCTGCGCATGGCCAACAAGCTGATGCTGCAGGGCAAGCAGGGCGAGTTCTATGATGAGGTGATGCGTGCCCTCTGGGGATATATGAGCTACAAGCTGAACATGCCGGTAGAGCAGCTCTCTCGTGAGAATATCCGTGAGAAACTCATCGCCCACGATGTGGACGATGTTACAATACAGAAGTTTACTTCCGCTCTCGATGAGTGCGAGTTCGAGCGTTATGCTCCAGGCGATCCTGCCGGCAATATGAACCGTACCTTCGAATCGGCAATGACAGCGATTATGGAAATAGAAAATGCAATCAATGCGACTCGCAAGAACGCCAAGAAGCATCCTGCCGGATATTCCTTCGTATGGCTGCTCCTGGCGATGCTGGGCTTCGGCGCTTCTCCGGTATCGGCAATCACCAAGAACAATGCCGATACGGAATACCAGAAGGGCAACTACCAGCAGGCTATCCGCGACTACGAAGAGCTGCTCAAGAATGGTGCCTCTGCAGAGATTTACTACAATCTCGGCAATGCCTACTATCGTACAGACAATATCACCAAGGCGGTGCTCAACTATGAGCGTGCCCGCCTGCTCTCGCCTGGAGATGAGGACATCAACTTCAATCTCCAGTTTGCACGCAGCAAGACTATCGACAAGATTACCCCGGTAAGCGAAATGTTTTTTGTTACCTGGTATAAGGCGCTGGTCAACTTCACGAGTGTAGATAACTGGGCGAAGACTGGCATCATCTCCATCATCATGGCGCTGCTGCTCGTGCTGCTCTATCTCTTCGGTCCGCACATCCTGATGCGCAAGATCGGCTTCTTTGGCGGTATCGGCTTCTTCCTCGTCTTCCTGCTGAGCAATCTCTTTGCCTATCAGCAGAAGCAGGCGCTCGACAACCGCAAGGGTGCCATCATCATCTCACCTTCCGTGAACATCAAGAAGACGCCTGCCAAGACCAGTACCGATCAGTTTGTACTCCACGAGGGTACCCGTGTAGATATCATCGACAAGGGAATGACCGACTGGCGTGGCATCCGCGTAGGCGATGGAAGAGAAGGATGGATTGAGACCAAGCATCTCGAGGAAATCTAGGAGAATGAAGTGGATGGAGCGTCAGACACTGATATCATTCTACATCAACATTAAATATAAAACAATAAGTAAATGGATTTTAGTTCGATACAAGATATTGACTTTCAGATACTGCAGTGGTTCAACGGCAGTAACAATGTGATTCTCGACCAGTTGGTGATGGCACTTACTTCGGGTTTCACCTGGATACCGCTCTATCTTGTACTCTTTATCATCGTGATGCGCAATAATGAGACAATCGGGCAGATTGGTCTTATTGTAGGCTGCGCATTCCTGTGCATTCTTTTTGCCGATGGCATTGCCGAGGGAATCATCAAACCGCTTGCGGCCAGATGGCGACCTTCCAACGATCCGCTGGTAAAATATTCCGTACAGGTAGTGGATAATCTTCGTCTGAAGGACTACAGTTTCTGTTCGGCGCATGCAGCCAACACCATGGCGATAGCCGTGTTCTTCTCGCTGCTTGTAAGGAGCAGGATGCTCACCTTCACCCTGATAGCATGGTCGCTGGTGAACTGCTGGACCCGTCTCTATCTGGGCGTTCATTATCCGCTGGACATCGTTTGCGGCATGCTGCTGGGCATGGTGGTTGGTACGCTGGTATATCTTTTCTTCCATCGTATGTACCGGCGTATGTCACCGGAAATCAAGTATGTTTCGAATCAATATACCAGTACGGGATATGATTGCGATGACATCGATATGATTATGACCGTCCTGATGCTCACCCTCGTATATGTCATCCTGCGTGCCGTCGTTCTGATGATGGGATTATAGTAGTATAATAGCCTTTTCTGAAAAAAGGCAAATCATATAGTTCAAAGTTCAAAGTTCAAAGTAAATAATGGATACAAAACATATTAAGATTAGTGATTATAATTACGATTTGCCAGATGAGCGCATCGCCAAGTTTCCTATCTCACAGCGCGACCACAGTAAACTGCTGGTCTATAAGCATGGTGAGGTAAGCGACGATGTATTCTTCCATCTTCCCGACTATCTGCCAAAGGGTGCCATGATGGTATTCAATAATACCAAGGTAATCCAGGCGCGCATGCATTTCCGCAAGGAGACGGGAGCACTCATCGAGGTGTTCCTGATGGAACCTGCTGCACCTACCGACTATGAGCTGATGTTCCAGACATCGGGTCACTGCTCATGGCTCTGTATGATTGGTAACCTGAAGAAATGGAAAGAGGGAAGCCTGAAGCGCGACTTCGAGATCAAGGGTCATCAGCTTACCCTCTCTGCTACCATGCGCCGTGGAGATGCGCTCAGCACAGAGGCGGCTGAAATGGTGGCTAAAGGTGGCGGCACCAACTACTGGGTGGATTTCGACTGGGACAACGAGCATGTTTCCTTTGCCGAGATTCTCGAAGCAGTGGGAGAGTTGCCTATCCCTCCTTATCTGAACCGCAAGACAGAAGAAAGTGACAAGACCACTTATCAGACCGTATATTCCAAGATCAAGGGTAGTGTGGCTGCCCCAACAGCCGGTCTGCATTTCACCGATGCGGTGCTCCAGGACCTGGATGCGCATGGCATCGACCGTGAAGAGGTAACCCTTCATGTAGGAGCGGGAACCTTCAAGCCGGTGAAGAGTCTTGAGATAGAAGGTCATCAGATGCATACTGAATATATCGTGGTTCATCGTCGCAGTCTGGAGAAGCTCATCAAGCACGAGTGCCAGGTCATCGCCGTGGGAACCACCAGTGTGCGCACCATCGAGAGTCTCTACTATATGGGCGTGCATCTCATCAAGCATCCTGAGGCAAGTGAAGAGGACCTGCATGTAAAACAGTGGGATCCATACGAGCTGTCGGCAGATGGCAATCTGGTGGATGACATCACTCCGGTGCAGGCTATCCAGGCAATCGTCGATTATCTCGACCGCAACGGATTGGAAGCCCTTCACTCCAGCACGCAGATCATCATCGCTCCAGGTTATACCTATAAGATAGTGAAGATGCTGGTAACCAATTTCCATCAGCCTCAGAGCACCCTGCTTCTCCTGGTGAGTGCCTTCCTGCATGGTGATTGGAAGAAGGTATATGATTATGCCCTCTCTCATGATTTCCGATTCCTGAGCTACGGAGATTCCTCCCTGCTCATACCGTAGGAAGAAGGAAAGTGAAGAACGAAAAGTGAAGAGTGAAGAATTCATTTGCTTTGCTAATCATAAAGTTCAAAGTTCAAAATTCAAAGTTCAAAGTAAAGAAGTTCAAAGTATAAAATATGATTTCAGTAGAAGGACTGAAAGTAGAGTTTGGCGTAAAGCCACTTTTCAATGATGTAAGCTTCGTAATCAACGACCGCGACCGCATTGCCCTGGTAGGTAAGAACGGTGCCGGCAAATCTACGATGCTGAAGATTCTCTGTGGCTTGCAGAAGCCAACCTCCGGCGTAGTGGCTATCCCTAATGAAACCACCATCGGCTATCTGCCTCAGGTGATGAAACTGCAGGATGATACCACCGTAAAGCAGGAAACCCGCAAGGCTTTCGCCCACAATACCGAGATGAAGGCGCGCCTCGACAAGATGCAGCAGGAAATGGCCGACCGCACCGACTACGAGAGCGAGAGCTATGCCCAGCTCGTGGAGAAATTCACCCAGGAACATGATCGCTATATGATGATGGGCGGTGAAAACTACGAGGCGGAAATAGAGCGCACGTTGAGCGGTCTGGGTTTCACCCGTGAAGACTTCGACCGTCCTACCCGGGAGTTCTCTGGTGGATGGCGTATGCGTATCGAGCTGGCAAAGATCCTGCTCCAGAAGCCGGATGTGCTCCTCCTCGATGAGCCTACCAACCACCTCGATATCGAGAGTATCCAGTGGCTGGAGCAGTTCCTGGCGCAGAGTGCCAAGGCGGTGGTGCTGGTAAGTCACGACCGTGCCTTTATCAATAATGTAACCAACCGCACCCTGGAGATTACCTGCGGAAGGGTAGAGGATTACAAGGTGAAATACGATGAGTATGTGGTACTTCGTGCCGAGCGCCGCGAGCAGCAGCTCCGTGCCTACGAGAACCAGCAGAAGGAAATAGCCGATATCAAGGATTTTATCGAGCGTTTCCGCTATAAGCCAACCAAGGCTGTACAGGTGCAGAGCCGCATCAAGCAGTTGGAGAAAATCGTTCCTATCGAGGTGGATGAGGTGGATACCAAGCAGATGCATCTCAAGTTCCCTCCTTGTCTCCGTAGCGGCGATTATCCGGTCATCTGCGATGAGGTGAGAAAGGATTATGGCGATCATACCGTCTTCGACCATGTGACCCTTACCATCAAGCGTGGCGAGAAAGTGGCATTCGTAGGTAAGAACGGCGAGGGTAAATCTACTCTGGTGAAGTGTATTATGGGCGAGATTCCTTTTACGGGCAATCTCAAGATAGGTCATAACGTGCAGATTGGTTATTTCGCACAGAATCAGGCACAGCTGCTCGATGAGAAGCTTACCATCTTCCAGACCATCGACAATGTGGCTACCGGCGAGATGCGCCTCAAGGTGAACGATCTGCTGGGTGCCTTTATGTTTGGTGGTGAAACTTCCGAGAAATATGTCAAGGTGTTGAGTGGAGGAGAGCGCAGTCGTCTGGCGATGATCAAGCTCCTGCTCGAACCGGTGAATCTCCTGATTCTCGATGAGCCTACCAACCATCTCGATATGCAGTCGAAGGATGTGTTGAAGGAAGCCATCAAGGCATTCGACGGCACCGCCATCATCGTGAGCCACGACCGTGAGTTCCTCGACGGACTGGTAGATAAGGTATATGAGTTTGCCGGTGGAAAGGTACGTGAGCATCTGGGCGGTATCTACGATTATCTCCGTGCCCACAATGCCGAGAGCATCAGTCAGGCACTTGCCAATCAGGTCGGAAGTCAGAATATGTCATCTGCCGGCTCTCCATCTTCTTCTTCATCCTCTGCAGAGTCTTCCGAAGCATCCTCCGGCAAGCTCAGCTATGCCGAGCACAAGGAGCAGCAGAAGAAGATTCGCAAGGCAGAGAAGGCGGTGAAGGAATGCGAGACGAAGATTGAAAAGCTCGAAACCCGCAAGGCTGAGATTGATGCCCTCCTGATGAAGCCTGAGAATGCTACGAATATGGAACTCGTTACCGAATATACCGAGCTGATGAAGAGCCTGGATGAGGAAAACGAGAACTGGATGATGCTCTCAGAAGAGCTGGAGGAAGTGAAGAATTCATAGTTAAAACAATAATAAATAACGAGAAAATGAAAATGAAGTACATCCTTCCGATGATGATGCTCGCAGCCATGCCTTTGGCTGCTGATGCTCAGAACAAGTCGGGACTTGTCATGAGCAATCTTGACAAGACAGCAAAGCCTGCTGATGATTTCTATCAGTTTGCTACCGGTGGCTGGCAGAAGAACAATCCGCTGCCTGCTGCCTACAGCCGTTATGGTAGTTTCGATCAGTTGGCTGAGAACAACAACAAGCGTATCAACTCTATCCTTGATGAACTCAAGAAGAAGACCTACAAGGCTGGAACCATCGAGCAGAAGCTTTCCGACTTCTATAAGTTGGCGCTCGATATCGACCGCCGCAACAAGGAAGGCATTGCTCCCGTAAAGCCTCTCCTCGACGAGATTGCTGCTGCCAAGACCAAGGCTGAGCTCCAGAACTTGCAGGTGAAGTATGCCATGCAGGGCTTGGGCGTAGGTTTCGGTACCGGTTTCGGTGCTGATGAGAAGAACGTTACCATGAACATCTACAATGTGATGCAGGGTGGTTTGACTCTCGGTTCCAAGGATTACTACCTCAACAACGATGCTGCTACCGTAGCCATCCGTGAGGCATTCAAGACCTACGTGGCAAAGATGTTCCAGCTCTATGGCTTCTCTGCTGCCGATGCTGCCAAGAAGGCACAGAAGGTATTCCTCCACGAGACCAGTCTTGCTACTATCTCCAAGAGCCGTACCGAACTCCGTGACCCACAGGCTAACTACAACAAGATGAGCCTGAAGCAGTTTAAGGAGAATTATCCAAACATTCCTCTTGAGGCATTGGCTAACGGCGAGGGCATCAAGAGCGAATATATCCAGGAGATGATTGTGGGTCAGCCTGCATTCATGGCTGGTTACGACAAGATCACTGCTGCAGAGGATGCTGAGACCTTGAAGGCATTGATGGAGTGGAGTGTCATCGGCAGTTCTTCTGCTTATCTCACCGATGAGATCCGTGAGGCAAACTTCGATTTCTTCGGCAAGACCATGAGCGGCAGAAAGGAAGACCATCCATTGTGGAAGCGTGCTACTTCTCAGGTAGATGCTCAGATGGGTGAGGCGCTCGGCAGAATCTACTGCAAGAAATTCTTCCCTGAGTCTTCTAAGAAGATGATGGAGACTTTGGTCAAGAATCTCCAGGTGAGCCTCGGTCAGCGTATCGATGCCCAGAAGTGGATGAGTGCAGAGACCAAGGCTGCTGCCCACAATAAGCTCGATAAGTTCTATGTCAAGATCGGTTATCCTAACCAGTGGACTGACTATAGCAAACTTACCATCGATCCATCCAAGAGTTTCTATGAGAACGTGATGGCTTGCCGTCAGTTCCGCAACAATAAGGAGATTGCTGAGAAGGCTGGTAAGCCAGTCAACAGAGATGAGTGGTATATGACTCCTCAGACTGTGAATGCATACTATAATCCTACCACCAACGAGATCTGCTTCCCAGCAGGTATCCTTCAGTATCCATTCTTTGATGCCAAGGCAGACGCGGCATTCAACTATGGTGCTATCGGTGTAGTGATTGGTCATGAGATGACTCACGGATTCGACGATCAGGGTCGCCAGTATGATGCCAGCGGTAACCTGAAGGATTGGTGGACCGCTGCTGATGCTGAGGGCTTCAACAAGCGTGCCGATATGTATGCTGATTTCTTCAGCAACATCAAGGTATTGCCTGATCTGAATGCCAACGGTCGCTTTACATTGGGTGAGAACCTTGCCGACCACGGTGGTTTGATGGTATCTTTCAATGCATTCAAGAATGCGACAGCCAAGAAGCCATTGAAGAACAAGGATGGCTTTACTGCTGATCAGCGTTTCTTCCTTGCCTACGCAGGTGTATGGGGTCAGAACATCACCGAGAAGGAGATTCGCAACCGTGTGAAGAACGATCCTCATGCACTTGGCAAGTGGCGTGTAGATGGTGCTCTTCCTCACATTGATGCCTGGTATGAGGCATTCGGTGTCAAGCAGGGCGACAAGATGTTCATTCCTAAGAATGAGCGTCTGGAGCTTTGGTAAAGATCAAATATCCTATCCCGTTAGTTTTTAAAGCTTTAAAGGGATAAGAATGAAATATGTAAAAGGCTGCGTTACTTTGTGGTGACGCAGCCTTTTTTCATACGTTTTTATTCTTCATGAATGTTGCCGTAAACTCCTTACACTTACGCATATCCTGTTTCGATGATGCAATAGAGTAGGGACTATATTTTTCAAACATATCAAGACCACGTCCTAATGTAATGGTCCATCCTGTATCTGTTTTGATACATCTGTCATGGAAGTCTCTGAACTTGTATGTAAACTCAATGCCATAAGAAGCAAGGTCGTCCTTGATGTCATCAAGCTTGTCTATCAGATCTGGAATTTTATCTTCCTCCTCGTTAGTGATGAGATTGAGTTTCAAGTCATCCACTGGACGTGTATTGATAAGCATCTGCTCCGGATCTGCCATCAGCTTTTCTTCTACAATCTCTTTGAGTATTGGCCAGCAGAGTGACTCTGTAAGATAGTAGTAGTTGGCATCAATACCATAGATATTGATGATTTCCTCTTCCTTGATGTCTGCTGCCAAAATATTCATAGCCTGGGCAAACTTTGGTGACAGTTGGCGGTCGTGTGTACCCAACTCATAGATTTTGTTCACCTGGTCAAGCTCTACAGAATTGCTGATCTTGTACTGCTTATAGGTGTCTCCCGGTACTGCGTCTAAAAGCTGAGTGATGCTATTGTACTTCAGGCTCTCAGCCATGTTTTTCATCTTGATGGCAGCGTTAAAGTTAGGAGTTAAGCCAAAGAGCTTATCCAGCTTTTCCGAAAAAGCCTTTGAAGCATCAAAATTCTTGCTGAGCTTATACCAGAAGTCAGTACGCTTTTTCTCTTCTGCTATTCCATCCAGAATAATCATCTTGATAATGAGTTGTTCCCATTCCTGCAGCTTCTTCTCGCCAAGATAATTGGAAATGAAGGCACGGCAAACCATATCCTCGCTGAACGATGTACAGTCAATATGTCCATTAAGGATGTTGCTTAACTTAGACGACATAATTTCGCCAATATTCTTCTTCACGAAACTGCGGAATTTCTCAGGAAGATTATACTGCTGTATGTAGCTGGCGTAGTCTTCTTCCTTATATTCCATATTGGCTTTCAGCATATCGAGCAGAGGGAAACTGAGCTGCTGTTCCTCTGTATGAGGATAAACCTGTTCCGGGAAGAGCAGAACCACATGCTTGTCCAGTTGTATATTCTATCTTGTACCATATTCTTGAATGCTTTATAAATACAGATGTTATTTGTCAAAATCTATTCCTGTCAATTTCGATAATCTGGATTTAATGGCTCCCCTATTTCTAAGAAATATGTTCATTAGTTCGTTAACAGATTTTCCTTCTTTATATAGTGTCACCAGTTTATTGTCGTCAATTTCTGTCCAAGGCTTATAAGCGTTGGGATAGACTGCCTTCTGTTGTTCCATATACGATGGATGATTTGTGTTCTGTTGTTCTATATACGATTGATGATCTGTGTTTGAACAGGAATCATTTATACCAAAAATCTCCATCAAATCCTTTATGACTCTTTCCTGGTTTTCTTGAACTGTGTCAGGAGTCCATGCATTCGGATATGTTTTGTATATTTTTTGAGAACTAGCAAAAGAACCTATATTCTTCTCGAAATATCTTTTTAGCTTCTCCTGATAATCCAAGTTACCTAAAGAAGAATTCTTTCGACGACCAATCAGGCATAAATTTCCGATTCTATGCGTATAATAGTCTCTCTGTTCTTCATTAAAATCCTTTACCCACTGACTGGTTTCTTTAGGATTTTGTGGAAGAATATGCTCAATTGATGTAGTCCCGAAATCTTTCCATTCGGACTTATCCTTGTATTTGTATTCAAGCAGCATCAGAAGTGCATAAGTATATCGTCTGCCGTATATCTCAGATTGAATGTTAGCCATGAAAACTTGTTCATTAAATGAATAATAATCATGAGCTTCTAGCACATCAGATGTATTGCATGCTTCTTCTATCAAATTAATGATATTATTCAAGTTGTCAATACGATACGATGGGGTTTTACCACATACTGCATCTGCAATATTTTTGCATGCCACCTTCTTTGTAAATTCAAGAAGTCCATCGTTTCCAAATTTTCTTCCATATGCCAAAATTACAGGAATCCAATCTGTTGAAGGCATACACTCATTGAGTGTTCTTATCAACGTACAATACTCTGAATCTTCATTGCCTGCCAAATTTATCAGTTTGTTATAATCTTCGTATGCTTTAAAAACATAGTTGAAGAATTCTTTTCCCTGTTTAATTTTCCCAGCTTTGAAAACTTGCTTGTCATATTCATCGAGCAGATTCATTTTTTGTCGCTTTTTGAGCAACATGGTTCGTACATACGCAAGGAAACGGTCAAAATCATTTCCTAAATCTTCCTGCATATTTTCCCATTCACGTGCATACTCATTCATTTCACCATCATCCTCAATTTTTTCAAGATTAGATGATTTCAATATGTCTGCATTACTTAATTTTTGACCACGGTCATTCATGACAGAAAATAGGCGAAATGCATCCTCTAATGAATCTGCTGATATATATATCATAACAACATTGTTGAGAATGAAAGTTAGAAAAGCATCTAAATCTATTTCTTCATGAGTTGTAAAATATTCATTGTAACAAACCAATGCATTACACATCCTTTGAATAGAAGTACTTTCTTTCTTATCATTGGCCTTCTTTACAATTTCATCCCAATGTTGCGTAATACTGCCGGGTGTCATTAAGTATTCCTCTATGAATTTCTTCACATTACCACGTATTTCATATGAAAGACGTATTCGCTCCGGAATCTGCTTAATCTTATTTGCCTTTTGGAATATCAAATCAACACAGGTTTCCTTGACATCGCAAGAAGAATCGGCATAGTCACGTAAAAACGCAAATAAGAGGAACAGGGTAGTGATACGCTGCTGTCCATCAAGCAGATCATTGTTATTATCTTTACTTTGAATGATGTATGATCCTAAAAAGTATTCTTCTTTGGCATGCTCTATATAATTAGACGCAAAATCGTCCAACATATCATTCACATTGTCGCTTTCCCAAACGTAATGTCTCTGATATGAAGGAACAGTGTACCATTCCGCGAAAACCTGAGCAATAGTTTGCTTTCCAAATCCTATTTCTTTATTTCCAGATTTCATAATTCAATTTGATTTTGGATTATTTCTTTCTAATTTCTTCTTCCAATTCATTGATGCTTGGCAATTTCTCATTGAAATTGTTTGGAAGAATTTGTATTCCCTCATAAGCTGTAATAGCTATTGGCTGATTATACCCTTCCAGGCAATATTGCGCAAAAAGGTTGTTCTTATTTCGACAAATAAGTAGTCCAATGGTTGGTCTATCCAAATCAGACTTCAATATATGATTTACAAGTGACATATACCCAGACAGTTGTCCGAGATATGACGACTCAAATTCTGTTATTTTCACCTCAACCACTACGTAGGCATGCAATTTTGTATTGTAAAACAACAAATCCGTAAATTGTTCTTTGCCAGCTACAGATAGCAAATATTCTCTACCCATATAGGCAAAGCCTGACCCTAAGCTCATCAATAGCTGATTAACATGCTGCACAAGGGCATTCTTGAGATTTTCCTCATCGAAAGATTCTTTTAGTTTTAAAAAGGAAAAATTCAAAGGGTCATTTATGAGTTCTCTTGCTAAATCTCCAGTAGGATGAGGCATTGTTTGAGGAAAGTTGTTCACAGCTTTTCCTTGTCGTTCATATAACCCGTTATTTTTCCCTTTATCGCCAATCATATTCAGCAAAGTAGCCCTGGACCAACAGTTCTCTAATATTTTTGATGCGTAGAATATGGCTTTTTCAGGAGCATCTTCTAAGTAGTCAATAATTACTTTGTGATGACCCCATGGAATGGAAAAAATGTTCAATGGCATCGTCTGTGTTTCTGTTGGTACAGAATGCAATGGCTTAGAAATTTCCCCAGCTTGGGGAAATTTCTTAAATATTTGACTATAGAGTTTATAAAATCTTTTACAATAATATAAAGAGCCAGGTGTGAGTCCTGCTACTCCTGGTAAAGCTACACGAAGATCTTTGCTTAGTATTTGTATGGCAGAACTGCCATATTTGCTCTCGAATTCTCGTTCGCAGATGTCTCGACCTAAGCTCCAATAAAATTCTAACTTGTCGGAGTTGACATGTATTGCAGCTTTTAACTGTTGCTTTTTGAATCGTTTTTCTATATCGCTAACCCATTGTTTATAGTCTGGGTCTGTTATTGCTGACGTCATTGTCTTTTTCATATTCTTCTAATTAATTTGCTGTTGCGGATATTACACGTCGCCCACTATTTTATTTTCTGTAAAATATCACCGAACTTGGCATAGTTCACCACCACATCGTCATCGAGGTCGAAGCTGATGGCTTGCTCGGCTACTACCTGCAAGCGCTCATGATATTCACGGCATTCATCGAGTTGCTTCTGCAGCGCCTGCAGCTGCTTGGTCTCCTTGGTAGAGAGTTCGGCACGGCGAGCATCGAGCTTGTCGATTTCTGACTCCAGGTGTTCGATGTAAGGGAGGAGATACTTCGAGCGCACACGTTCTGCGGTGTAGGCATTCATGCGATGCATGTAGGCGATGACCTGGAAGGCGCCCTTCTTGGATGAGAAAAGCCAGTAGATAGGACGGTTCTGATACATCTTCTTGTGGTCTTTCCTGAAGTCCTTTACGAAGTTTTGCTCCAGTGTCTTGCCGAGGCGGTAGCGTCCGAGCATGCAACCCACAGCATAGCTGATGAGTTGCTTGATAATGGCATCATCGTGCCATACGATATGTTGAGTGTTGTTATTGTCTGTCATAATTATATTCCTTTCTATAAGTTATTTTTCTCTTTTGCCAACTTTTTGACCTCGTTAATTTCACTAATCAAGCTGGCGTTGTAATACTATCGTTGCAGTCTATCTGCATTTCGGTTATACATCTTATATATGCAAAAGTACAGTTTTTATTCGAAATAACATCATAAAAGTAGAAAAAATAGTATTTGATTTCCGTTAATAAGGGTTAAATGAATAGCTTGGTTATAAAAAAGAGGGTGTGTCATCAATTCATGACACACCCTCTTTGAGAGGTTTTAGTTTTACATCCCGACTTACATACAGCTTGTCAAACCTAAAGAGGCTGCGATGGCTGTAAGGAGTGAGAGAGCAATCTTAATCACGGTTTTCCAGGTTTCACGTTTCATGGGCTATATTTTTTAGAAATTTACATTATCACCACTTTCTCCGTTGTCACCGGTATCGCTTCCGCCTGTCTGCGAACCGCCAGTCTGCGAACCGCCACCTTGGGTTCCAGTATCGCCTGTGTTGCCGCCGGTGGCTCCGGTATTACCCTTGTTCTCGTCAGGGTTCTCCTGGTTGCCGCCCTCGGTGTCCTCCACATCCTTCGAATCGTTGGAAGCGATGTTCTTTACCACTTCGCCGTCGCGGTTGACGCAGGTGATGCTGATACCCGTCTTGGCAAGCTCCTGCTTGATCTCCATATTAGGGCAAAAGATTACGCGGCGCTGGGTGATGAGCTTGGTGCTCACATCCTCTACCGACTTCACCGCATTGGCACGCAGACCGAAACGCATGGTGCCCAGACCCGGAACTGCTACGGAGTGACCCTCAGTAGCCCACGCCTTGATTACCTCGCTCAGCGCAGCGTAAGCCACGTTCATCACGGCAGGAGTCAGACCGCAATGCAGGGCAGCCTGCTGGATCACCTTCTCCGGTGTGAGCTTGTTGTAGATCAGCGGCTGCATCACGTACATGTACTGGTCCTTGCCACCTTCCTTACCCAAGTAAGCAATCTTGCGCTCAATAGCTTTAACATTCATTCCCATAACTCAAAAAACATTTTAATTAAACATTGATTGCAGAGCTTTTGTTTCTGCAAGCCATTGTGTTTCAATGACAATGCAAAGATACAAAATTTAGGGGCGGAAATCAAGAGTTGTTCGCCACTTGCAAGAAAAAACAGTTATTATAGTAAGTCTGTGCATCTGTGTTATCTGTGAAATCTGTGGGAAACTAGCTTGCTGCTAAGCCCCTGAGCTGATAATTCAGCAGATGGGTGGCGCTGGATAGCATCTGGTTCGTGATATGCGCATATCGCTGCGTGGTATTGATGTTCTGATGCCCCAGAAACCTCATGATGGTATAGAGATCCGTGCCCTGCGTCAATAATAGGGTGGCGCAGGTGTGGCGGCCCGAATGGAAGGTGATATGCTTGTCGGGGATATGGCAATCCTCCAGCCATACTTCCAGATGCTCGCCCAGATGATGGGGCGAGAGATGGGCGAAGAAATAGGGGGTATCACCATTCTTGTCATGGAGCTTCGAGAGAATATGGTGCGCCTCTTCCGGCAGCGGAAGCCGGAGCCAGCGTTGCGTCTTCTTCATCTTCTTATATATATAATAGGTGTCATCGCATTTTTCTATGTCGTTGATCGATAAGCTCAGAATATCGCTTTTCCTTAGTCCCGTGATGCAGCTTAGCAGGAATGCCTCCTTCAGTTCGGGTGTATTACAGGGTGTTTCGCTCAGCTTGATGAGTTCCTCCTGGGTCAGCGCAGTTCTTTCCCTGTACTGGGCTTTGACGCGATAGGAGAGTGGCAGCAGGTCGAATGGGTTCTGAGCCAGCAATCCCTGTCTCACGGCTTCCCTCAATACCGATTTCAGGATATTCACCTT
>OGKL01000067.1_pt1 | contig 35166 bp, 32 predicted proteins | sample 1572471 | NCBI WGS metagenome assembly OGKL01 (sample SAMEA2582156, study PRJEB24529) | metagenome | biome: Human gut stool | place: China | collected 2011
CAGGGATTTGCTCCTTGACAATGCGAATGTATTTCTCGTTTGTCACTACCCACATGTTCTCGACAGGACAGATTGGCTTCAATCTATCTACTGTCAATTGAATGAGGGAACGGCCGACTCCCATCACATCTATGAATTGCTTGGGGTAATCGGGGGTTGACATAGGCCAGAAGCGGCTACCTACGCCGCCAGCCATAATTATGATTTGTATGTCGTTGAAATTATTCATAAATCTTTTTCTTTTACCTCTTTGCCTCCTTAAAGGAAATTTTCTAAAATACAACACTCTAATTATCGAGCTATTTCAACGAATACTTGGCAAATGTCCCTTCATTGAGCAATCCAAGAACTGCACATCATTATACATTTCCAAAGCAGACAATTGGCTACCTGTAAAAGATAACAACTGCCATTTTAAATCATTATAAGCACCTATGCCATAATGATAAAAGACTATTTTTCGATTGAAATCATTTATTTTGCACAAATCTTGAAAATATCTAGCAAAGTATTGTTTATCAGTGTCCCCTAGAGAATAGCCATAAAAAACTATATTACTAGCCTCAGAAAGCCATTTAGAAAATGTTCTTGTTTGTTTAAACATACTGTAAGCCTTGTACAAGAAAGCGTGCTTCTTAGGAAGTTTGACTTCATCTTCTACGCCAAACACGATATCGTCTTCTGTAGCCAAACTACCATGGACATGAAGAAGATTGTGATTTTGCGGAGAAAACACGTTTCCTGTAATTCCTTCAACAAGCTCAGTATAATTAAAAGTTACAATCCGATTATTTTTACCGAGTCCTACCTGGTTCAATAATGCTAAAGCATTAGAAGAAGAGTCGATTGTTACGTTTCTTACAGTTTCTCTCTCCAAATACTTTTTCAACGTATCTTTCAATGTTCCATACTCTGCTTGAAGAAGCCCAGGTCCATTTGTCTTCATCGGATTCATTAACCCTCCACTATTGATTTCAAGACAATACTTTGATAATTCTTTTTCTATATCTATCCATGTCTTGTTTTTATTTTGCTCCGTATAGAGATACTCACCCAAATATGTAGACTCACGAAAATCAAAGAATTCTTTACTTTTCATAAAGTCTCCATATGAGGTTTTGAAACCCAAACCTAAATCAAACCCATTACCCAATATAAATAATGTATTATCCATATCTTTCTTGTTTTATAAATATCTACGCCCGCTTTATGTAGCATTTTCATTTATTGAGGCAAATTTCATAAATCATAGCTTGTTTTTTGAACATTCATCTGCACACTCATATTATCAGTAGCTCTCTCCCATCTCCCTGAACATATCCTGCAGCATCAGGCATCTTACACCAAACTTGGCACAAGCATCAGGGAGTTTTATCTCGCCAGCATTTCTTGGCGCAGGACGTTCCATGGATACTATAGCCCATTCTTCGGGGGCTACAGCAGCAAAAGCTACCAGATAAATATCAGCCTTATCCATTCTGAGGAACTTCTGTTTGGCCTTTGGAGTGTAGAAAGTATGACTATCAGCCCATGCAATAATCTCTTGCAATTTTGTGATGACTTCAGCATGGTCGGACGACAAGAAATAATCTGATGGCATATTGGCCTTCATCCATTCCTTCAACTCGTCATCATGTAGATACAATTCTTCCTTAACCTTATCGAGAGAATATATCTTATGCTCCGAAGCCAATGACGAAATCTTCGACCATAAGCTCCTGGCTACATCTATAGGACTATATCCTCGATGGGGAGTGATAAAACTATTGGAATCTACTATATACCTCATAACTGTTCCTTTCTACTTTTTGAACTTATACGAAGAATGGGCTATCAACAACTTTACGAAAAGTATCACCCTTTAGTCCCGTCAAACGGAATGCATCCATATAGAGCAGCGCATTGTTCTCTACTGCATTGCTTACATGTATCAGGAACAAACGGCTCACTCTTTTGATGGCTGTACGACGGAAATCACCGCCGCTACCTTTTATTTCTTTGCGGACAAGAGGCTCTGCCATCCATTTCTTATATAAAGCAAAGAAATGCTCTTTCGTAATCAAGCCATAATCCTTTGCACATCGAGCGATAACAAAGCGACTCACCTTGAGTTTCTTTGACAAGATCTCATAGTTTTCACCCACCTCTATCCAGACTTCTTTCAGCAAGTTTTCCGGCACAAGGTATGCAGCAGCCACTGCATCGCAGAATTGTTCCGTAATATCCGTGCTGGAAATATCGCTATTACCTAATCCGGCACTATATCCTGTCAATATATGCGCAAATTCATGCACCAAAGTAAACATCTGGGCATACTTGGCATCCCTACTATTGACAAAGATAAACGGAGCATAATTATCTACCAAAGCGAAGCCACGACACTCTTCAACAGCTATAGGTCGCTTATTATTAAAACCGACTACGCTATTATAGCTTATGACTACACCCAGGTTTTCTATCGTCTCTGTCAGGAATCTCAAAGCATCATCTACCTTGCTATATTCCATCATCCAGTTGACAGGCAAGCCTAGAATTCGGCGCATAGAAGAACATACCTTATCAATGCCATCTTCCACACGATGAATTCCAACAAAAGGAACTTTGGAAAAATCACGGTGATGAAGATAACCACTCAACCACTCCTGACGTTCCTGCAACTCATTGACCGTATCATAGACATTGATGTCGAGCTTGTCATTGATTCGGCGGAACAAAGGTATAGGCATCGTCTCGACAGGAGGGGTTGGTAAGAACAGATAGCCCATTGGCACAAAAAGCCCCTTGGCAAACCGCTCCAACTGCTTAAGAGTCGGTCTATCCAAACCATCCATCCACATTTTTACCTTAGGATGCTGCTCAAGATACGCACAGCAATCCTTACCTGAGCGTTCTATAGCCCAAGCAAGAATGGATTTATCTATGTTTAACTTAACACGACTCATAACGATAACTTATATCTTTACGCCTGCAAATATACGACTTTCTTTCGAAAACGCCAAGCGATTTCTTGAATATTTTTTTGATGGGCCCACACGGATCTCACTGATCTATTTTTTCGTTGCAAGCAACGGGTATTCTCATTTTACCTCTCAGTAAAAAATCCGAAGGAGTAAAAGATCCGTGAGATCTGTGGGATCCGTGTGGGAAAATTCAACATTCCTCACTCTGCTCTCAAGGATTCTATCACAAACCTTTCGAAGCTCGCCTTATAGCCGCCGTCCATCGGGCAGGGATCGTCGGGATAGGACTTGTGATACTCCTCTTCCATGTTGTCAAGATAGTCCATTATCTGCATCACCTGGTCTTTGGTGCAGTGATGCTTCTTCTGCGAAGAACGAAGCAGGCAGTAGGACTGGGTATGACTGGCATAACCCTCTTAGACATGCTTGACTGAATTCTCATTCATGTGGCCAGCCTCCTTTAAGGTGCGTACCACATTGCTACTGCCGCCGAGAAGGGGTGAACACTTGCCCCAAGTATTCACCTTTTCGGCTCAGGGGTGAACCCTAGTAAAAAGAACTTTGTATATACAGCGCATGCTAGAAATATAAGAGTCTATATTACAATGGGTTATAGGGTATATTTAACACATTATTAACGCTAAAGGTTGGCATCAGGGTTCACCCTTCACCGACTTCATCGCCAAGTGTTCACCCACACTCTTACTCAGAGAACGTTGGAAACGACAGAATAGTATATAAACAACAACAATTTTAAAAAAAATGGAAACTGTACCAAACAACAACAGCATGAATGGGACAGCTACGATGCCCTCGAACTTTCCTTGTATCAAATCTTCTGAGAGCCATCCACTCGCCGACTTCCTCAAACCTACCTACATGTTCCAGCTCGACTTCGACCATGTGAAGAAGGAAGAGGATCCTGCCCTTCGCCAGAACCTGAACAACCTGAACATCGGTAACGTGATGAAGCGTCTTGGATTCAAGAAGATTCACAAGAAGAACGGTAACGGCTGGGCTGTGATAGTGAAGGATGGTAGCGAAATCAACAACGATGCCTTCATCGATCCTAACGATACCGTGAAGGATTAAGTATCTTGGTTACGACCACTAAGTATCATGGTTACAACCCGTAAGTATCATAGTTACGAAGCATAACTCTAATAGATATTTCTCTGCACGCGAATTACGTAATGTTTTTACTGAACACGAATTACTTATTGGGTTTACTGAACACGAATTGCACGAATTAAACGAATAAGTTGCTTCAGAATGAAAGATTCGTGAGATTCGAGAGATTCGTGTTCAACATTTAACATTATAATTACCGTCAATAGATTTACGAAGTTACACCAAGCAGGAGTTAGCCCTGCTCTATTTTCCGGATTCCGACCCGGACGTGGCAAGAGCCCATCTGATGAGATGGATAGTAAGATGCACCCAACTCTATGAGCAGCTGCAGAAGAGTGGATACAACAAGAGCTGCAAGGAGTTCAATCCTCTGCAAGTATCCTATATTTTCTTCCATTTGGGAGAACCCTGATATTTATCAGTGATAATCGGTGAGTATCGTTGAGCAACAATGAGCATCGGTGAGTTGGAAAAATGAAATGTTGTATCTTTGCATTGTGATTCAGAAAGAGAAGTCTCACACGGATCTCACAGATCTCACGGATCTTCTTCGTTGCAAGCAACGGTACTCACTAAGCTTCACAGGAAAAAACTCCGAAGGAGTAAAAATCCGTGAGATCCGTGAGATCCGTGTGCAAAACTAAACATTAACCCTTTAAAATCCATAGAATCCAATGAAGAATCAAAGAAAAATCGATTTGATCGTGGTACATTGCAGTGCCACACGTATTAACCAGGACTTCCCAGTAGAAGCCTTAGAAGCCTGCCACAAGGCCCGTGGTTTCCACTCCATCGGTTACCACTATTACATTACGAAGGATGGCGTGGTCTATCCCTGCCGTCCAGAAACCGAGGAGGGTGCTCACGCCCGCCACTACAATGCCCATAGCATCGGAATCTGCTACGAGGGTGGTCTCGACGAGAAGGGCAAGCCTGCCGACACTCGCACTCCAGCCCAGAAAGCATCTCTGGAAGACCTCCTCTACAGTCTCGTCCTCGACTATCCCGATGCCGAGATTCTAGGCCATCGCGACCTTCCCTGGGTTCGCAAGAGCTGTCCTTGCTTCGATGTCAAGGAATGGCTGAAGGAAATCGACTTCCATCTCTAGAAAGCCCGGACAGTTCCCAGATATTCGTGCTATTCGAGTTATTCGTGTTCAAAATCATCCCAGCTTGTAAGTCCTAAAAAGCTTATGGGTTGGGATTTTTTCTTTGTTTATTCACATCATTTCTTCAACCCTTGATACACTCCTCCTACTTCATCAGCAATCTGGTCCCAATCATACTTGCTCATGTCGTAATTCACATGCTGCAATGGAGCATCGATAATCTTTCCGAGCTTTTCAGAAAGTTCATCCACGTTGCCACAATGGAAGTAATCATCCTTTGGCAAGCCAACCTCCAGATTCGCAGGAATATCACTCACTACCACCTTTACACCATAGCTCATCGCCTCCAACAGGGCAATCGGCAAACCTTCGTGCGAAGATGGAAGACAATAGCAACGGCAATTCGTCAACAGCGAATGAAGCTTTCTGCCCTTGATAAAGCCAGTAAGCACCACACCATTCTCCCTTGCCATCTGCTTCAATCCCAAAGAATACTCATCCTCGAAGTCTGTATCGCCAGCCAGCACCAGCTTGTAGCCTTGCTCTATTAACTTTTCATTCTTAACTATCAACTGTCTATACGCTTCCACCAGATGATGCAGGTTCTTCTCAGGCACAAATCTGCACATACCCAGGATATACTTTCCCTTCTCTATCCCTAATTCTTTGAAATATTCAGGATAGTCACAGATCTCAGGCTCAGAGACACCATTATATATAAGGTGAACATTCTTGGTTCTCCCATATTTACGGGCAATGAGGTTCTTGATGACGTTCGAGATGACAATGACATCATCGGCAAACATGCAGCCCATCCGCTCACCCATCTTCAGGATTGTCTTGGCAGCAAATCCCCACTTGTCCCTGTCATAGTCAGGACCATGATGTGTAAACACCACCTTCATACCCAACAGTTTGGCGTATGGAACCAGCAGCGCAGGACCGATGGCATGGATATGCAAAACATCTGCGCCCAACTTCTTCGCCTCATTGATGGCACGGAAAGTATGGATGATGGACTCGAAACTCTTCTTCTTAGGAGAAGGAATCGTTACCAGTTTCACCCCCTTCCATTCATGCAAGTCATCCTTCACATAGTTCGAGCGACGGATCAGCGTTACGTCATACCCACGCTCCACCATTCTAGGGAACAATTCCTCACAATGCGTCTCCACGCCACCCATGATATTCGGGATACCACGAGTACCTGTTACAACTATTTTCATAAAAACTAGAGATTTTCAAAATAAAAGTATTACCTTTGCAGATATGAATAAGATTTCAAACTATATCAAAGAAGCCATACAGTACTTCGGCATCATTTTGATGTCGATGCTCTCCGCACTGTGGCTTCTTATCATTCATAAGAGAATCAAGTGATTACTTGATTTCAATATTTCTATCAGTTTCCTTCTTGGTAGCCTCATAACCCTGACTAGCCACGTCAGCGTTCACGATGTCCTCGCCACGCTTGCCCTTCAAGGCCTCCTTTGAATCGGCAGAAAGACCATTATTCACCACGGCATTCATATCGCAGGTAGAAAGCTTGTCAAGCTGTTCCTTGGTCACCTTACCATCACGATACTCGCAGCAGATAGGGTTCTCATACATAGAGTACTTCATACCGAGCAGGCTCTTCAGCTTGTGCTTAGCCACCCACAAGGCAGGAGTCTTGATGTACTTGTGCATGGCAGGAGAAACAGAACCGATCATCCAACAGTTTCTGTCACAATGTCTTACCTTCTTACGAACCTGCTCAGCCTCTGGAGAACTCCAAAGCTCATCCCAAGTCTGGCGGTTCAGGTTACCCATCACCTCCTTGTCCTTGGTACCATTACATGGCATCACATCACCGTATGGGTCGATGAAGAAGGTATCGAAACTCATATCGCAAGGCAAGAGACGCTTCTGACCATAGATATAGTTGATGAGTCCATGGTTGAAGTAAGCACGGAACCACTTCTTAGGAGAGTTAGACTTCAACAGCTCGTTCACCAGGTTCTCGAAGTTCTTAGCCACCATCGGACGGTCGTGGATGATGTTCTTAGCCTCAACGAAGTAGAATGAGTTATGGAGCGATGCGGTAGCAAACTCCATACCCATCTTGTTGCTCAACTCATAGAGAGGCACGAGGTCAGGAGCATTCTTGTCCTGAACGGTCATACCGAAGCCAACATCCTTCAGTCCCATCTCGCAGAGCTTCTTCAATGTAGTATAGCCACGGTTGAAACCATTGTTCAATCCACGGATCTCATTGTTGGTCTTCTCCAAGCCCTCGATAGAGATACGGATACCAATCTGTGGAAACTCCTTAGCCAGGTCGATGATACGGTCGGTGAAGAAGCCGTTGGTAGAGATTACGATACGGTCGCTCTTCTTATAAAGCTCACGTACGATATCCTTCAAGTCCGTACGGATAAAAGGCTCACCACCTGTGATGTTGGTAAAGTACATCTTAGGTAGCTTCTTAATAGTCTCAATAGAGATTTCCTCCTCAGGCTTAGAAGGAGCCTTGTAACGATTACACATTGAACAACGCGCATTGCAACGATAAGTTACAATGACAGTACCATTTAATTTCTTTTCTGACATAATAATATATTGTATATTTTTATTGATTACTGATAATTTTTATGCTGTGCGGATTCTACACCTTTGTCGAATCCTACAAATACGTCATTAAAACCAGATTCCTCTATGCTGAAAACTGGTATGTTTTCTATCTGTGTTTTTTCCGATAATGCGCCAGCTACATAATTTGTATAATGTTGTAAATCAGATAAAGCACAGACATCCAATCCGTAGTACTCACAATCTTCATGAATGCTTGTTAAGAAAATCATCACGTGCTGGTGAAAATCATTTTCATTATAATTCCTAACGATTACATTTACAAAGAGTATCAGTAGCTCCTTGTAAACAGCAGGGTCTGCCAATCTGAAATTATCAAAAATATAACTGAGTATTTCACTGACATCACCACCATTGTCTTTCAATACAAAGAAAGCATTGATGCCCTCCACCTGAACTTCTTGTTTTTTGCTGAACAAAGAGTTTTTAATGGCACCAATGATGGCACCTCCGATGTTTTGTTGTTGATGCATAAGTGCTTTTACTTTCATCGGTAGGCATCTGTATCCTTTTGACCGAAGCCAATCTATCTGATTTTCTATTTTCTCCGCCTCATTGCCATTCCAAGCGTCAAATGCAGTATTAAGAAACAAACTTTGGTATGTCTTGACTATTTGTTGAGTGAAACGTCTCATTCCACCCAAAAAATCCTGTCTGTCATCTTTTTCAAAGCTTGATTTATTCTGTTCTATCAGGTCACAACAATGAAGCAGAACGAACCTCTTTTGTTCATCAGACAAATACTTTCTTAGAACATTGATTTTTTCAATAACACTATGCCATTGGCTGAAAGTTTCTGAAGTATTGGTGAATAGATAGTTCGTTTCACAAAAAGTCTGAACCTCGTCATCCAATCTGTTTTGGAAAGTATCATGCTCTTCATCGCTCACATCCACATACGAATATGTATAAATTGCTTCCGAGATGGTATTCTGTCCATTTCTCATTTCCCTCACTGCTTTGGAAATCTTGCACTTGTCCCCATCAGTCAGATCTGCCCGATTCCATAGAACTTCCAATGAAATCATTGACTGGAGAACATCCTCTTTCTTGTTGCTCCTCAATCCGTCAACAATCCTCTTTTTCATGTCATTGGTAATAGTGAAGTTCAGCATGTATCGGTCAGGGAAAGTATATCCATTTCTACAGTAGTGTGTCGCTGCCATTTTCTCTGTCAATAACAACACCCAAATGACTTTCAAATTATCATTATTCAAACAGTCATAAGCGCATTTCAGTATTTTGTTCACAAATATTGGTTGCCATTTTAATGCAGCCTCAACAAAGTTCAAAACCCTGTCTTGACTAACTTTTGTGCAAAGCCTACCCAATACTGTTGGTAAAATATTCAACACTTTGTTATTTATCCAACTCCTTCCTTGAATGTCAGCTTTTTCAAACAGGGCGATGTATGTGTCAAATAACTCATTTGCTTTCTCCTCAGTAATCTGTGAGAGTTGTTCTCTGCCGAAAACAGATTCCACAATCTTGCTGTTTGCAGAAACCATCATCATGTTCCAGGCCATGTTCCATGAGTAATCAAACATTTTCAGAATGCAGTACTTGGTGAAATTTTGGTTCATCAAGAACATTGACATGCCTAACCTTTCTTTTAGCATCCACCATTTGCAAGGATATAGATAATCCGCTACAAAACCAGATGAACCCAAATTCCAGCTATTATTATAATCGCCGATTTCAAATAGATGTTCTCTAATAAATCCATGTACAGGTTTCTCTTCGTATGCCTTTACGCTAAGCTTTTCCGTCAATTCCTCCAAAGTCTCGCCTATGGCAAATTTCTCTATGTTATCGGAATTCGTATCCATGTCAGCATTGGTATATTCTACTTTTCTGTCACACCATTTCATGGTCTTCAATATATAGGTCAAGCAAGATTTAGCATATATATCCTCGCGGTTCTGCAACAAGGATTTGCAAATAACATTTTTGCATTTCGCCAACAACTGATAAGCTTCAAGTTCTTCACCAATGTAATAGAGCAAGTTTGCTTTCTGAATACAGTTTTGATAATCACCTATATCTACAGGCCATTTCATCAAGACCTCTTTCAACTTCTGATTATCATATTGGATCAAATAAAACAATGCTTGTTGATAGTAAACGTATCTTGACGAAACGACATTCTTGTCCTCCAATAAATCATCGCAGAGCTTGACAAATTGTTTTGCTTTTCCATTATTGCGATAATTCTCCAATAGCGACAAAAACAAATCCGACATTCGTTTCTTATCCTCTGCAGAAAAATCAGTAAGGCGTTTTGCTAAATCTTCAATGCCAGCAATAAACCAATCTAAGTTCTTTGGAGTTGCCGAGATAGTAAGTCTCCAATTTAACTCATATAGAAAATGAAGTTCCGTGGTGTCATCGGTAATGCGTTTGTAGTAGTATTCCAAAAACACAGCATCTTTGCTAACCGTGTCCATATCTGCCTCATGGGCTTTAGGCAGTAGTAGCCAACCTGGATACGTTTCTCTCACCACCTGCATTTCTTTGATTTTCTCTTCTATATATTCCTTAAATTTCTCATCAGGCAAGTCTTTGTCTCTCAAATGATCAAAGCTCACTTTACCATTCCATTCCGATGGCTTTTCTTTAAGATAATTCAAGAAAAAATCGTATGCCGAATAATAACCATCCACACCTCCAACCTCAGCTAAGTTGATGATGTCTATCCCTAACTTTGACAGCAAGACTTTCTCTGCATCATGGAATCCCTTTCTGTAAGTGATGAGATAGGTAGGGCATATCCGTTGTTGCCCGATGACATCTTTCAGCCATCCTATCCAAGCTCTGAAATTTGGATCTTCTCCAGAGAAGCCTATCAAACAAACCAGACTTTCCAGGAAACACTGCTTTGCTGTGTTTACCATCTCAGGGCGTTCAGTCGGATAACGCCTGTAATCTTCCTGCGTCATGATATACGGACGGATATTTGGAAAACTACCATGCAGTTTGATGATGCGAGGCGATGGCTGATAGAGCAGCGTTTCCTTGTTCGTCACCAGTTTGAACCCATTGATGACTTGCCCGGCTGCACGTTCTATCAAGGTGTCATAGTTGGTGGTCAAGATGTCCTTCCAAGGCAACTGCACCAACAAACGATGCAATCTGCCCGGTTGGATAAGTTGGTCTGGTAAGGCTTCTTCCAAGATGTTGTCTAATTCGTTATGTCCAAACTGCGCATCTATCAATGAAGACAACCTCACTACGTCATTGGCATCATTCTTCTTGTCTTCCTCGTTGTTGGGATATAACTTGTCCAAGAATACCTCACGAAGCTGATTCCATGTTTTCATGCTCACATTGTTGGGGATTTCTGCATTCATGCTGAATCCAGCCCCAACAAAGGCTGTCACACTATGCGTACCCATATAGAGCTTGATCTGCTCCAACTTGGATGCGACAGATGATGGTATCTGATATTGCTTATTCATAACCTTGATTTTTAACGGTTCAATTATGAATTGTGATTATTACTTGTAGATGTTGATGAGCTTGTCGTAATAAGTTTCAGCATCATAGCGATGTTGTGCATCCGAAGCTATTTGTTGATAATCAAACTCCGAGTTCCACATCTTCTCAATCTTCGTCTTTAGATCGGCGATATTACCACTGCTAAAGGTATAATCTGTAAGTTCAGGTATTCCCCCGATATTGGCTCCCAATACGGGCGTTCCCAAGCATTGGGCCTCGATAACTGATAAAGGATTGTTCTCATACCATTCCGAAGGAATCACCGAGAAGCGAGCCTTGCCCACAAGTTGCTTGATGTCATCCCACTGCTTGAAACCGACGAACTCGATATTGGTGTTGGCAACTGCTTTCAGTTCATCCATCAGAGGACCGCCACCGATTATCACCAATTTATAAGGTAATTGGTTGGCAGCCTCTATCAATGTCTTTGCACCTTTCTCATGGCTCAATCGCCCAATAAAGCAATAGTAATCCTCCTTTTTCGGAAGAAGCTCAACATCATCTGTGCCATCTGTGGAAGAAAATTTGCATTTCTCCACATCAATAAAGTTGCAAAGTGTCTGCATCTTCGATTTCGAGAATCCCCCTTGCACCATCTTGTCAGCCATAAACTGGCTCGGACAGATAAAAACATCCGTTGAAGCTTCCAAACGCTCACGGTTCCAAACGATAGCCTCTTTAAATCCGATGAACGAAGCCAACTTCGAGCCTTTCATGCACTTGTTGTCCAAACAAGCCTTCTTGTCACCATTGAAACAAGTCTCGCAGATGGTATTTCCATTCTTCAGACAGTCATATCTAGGACAGAGCAACTTATAGTCGTGCAGTGTCCACACCACCTTGATGCCCCACTGATGCGCCAACTCTGCCATCACCGGTGACAGCTGCGTATGCACATTGTTGAGATGCACTACGTCCGGCTTGAAGTCATCAAGCAGTTTTTTAAACGTGCTTTTTACCTCATGCGACCCAAACGGACGGGTAAAAGCCATCAATTTGCTCATATTCTTTGGAAAGTATTTCTTCCAAGGCGTATCCAGATTCTCCGGATAGTCCATGGCAAATACCGCCACCTCATGCCCATGCGCCTTCAGCAGCTTTTCCAGATTGAGCATATAAATACAATCACCGCCTCGGCGGTAATAAAACTTATTTGCTAATAAAATCTTCATTGTTTATAAATGTATAAAAATCAGACACCTCTCATTTTATCCGACAATTGTTTCAACTTACAGAAATCCTCTGTTGTTATCATCCAACCACTATTGGGTGATTGAAACAATACCCAAATGGTTACTATCAGTAATTGTTCTTGTTCGGCCAAATTGTTTACAGAGTCAACTGCATGAAGTCGATTCCAAAAATAATGGAAAACAACCAGTAAGTTTTTTATAAAGATATCAACAACATTTGAATCTGAACAATCTATTCTTTTCAGTTCAAACTCATCCTTGTCTACATTTTTTGTCTGCAAGGACATATTTTTATAAAAATTCAAGCCAATAAAACTATGTTCAAAAGCCCATACATTTTTTTCATCCTTAAAATCAGACAATATTTTTAAAAGGATATGTGAATAATTAGCATAATCAAACAACGCCAAATCAGCCATTGATAACATTGTCAAATTTTGTCTTAACTTTACTGTATCGATTTGTTTCTTATTCAATTCTTCACATAAGCCTTCATATCTTTTTTGTTGAGCCTCTTGCCTAATAAATGAATATATCTTATCAATAACCTCCTTGTTAATATCAGAACGTTCCAATAGCAATAAAGCCTTATCAAAAGAAACATATAAAGATTCGATTTCTTTTTGTAACTTCGGTGCTCTAAGATTTAATTCTGGAAATAAAGACTTTATAACAAAAAGAAATTTAGAATATGTATGATCAGAAAGATAACAATGAAAAGAACAGCGCCTAGAATCCAGATATAGCGAAGTCAACATATCAAGCAATTTGATCTGGTTATCTATATCTTCAATCCATTCTTTAAAAGAAGATAAAGACATACATTTATCGGATAGCTTTTCTTTGAATATTTCTGCTACATGCTCTATTGATTCCATAGAGCCAGACACTGACACAATTGCATACATTGAGGCACTTATATCTTTCACAATTTGTGAATCAGTTACTATAAGATTATCTGTCATTCCAAGCTTAATCATTGTCTTTATCCTCCTTATATCTAAAATTATAAATTTGCATTAAACTTACTGGTCTTGTTTCTCCTATTAAAAACACCCTTCGAGACATATTGTAATTTATTTGCATATCATATGGAAGTTTGCGTATATCAATTTCACTCCAAACAACAAACTCGTCATTCAGTAAAGTAACAACATTTTTTCTTTGCGCCAAAGAAACAAATTTTCTAGGTAAACTTGTTTCACATGAGCTTTTAAAACTTAAGCTTACAAGCTTCTGAAGTTCCAACAATTTTCTTGGCGTTTTATCATTTGTTTCATAATAACATTGTACTTGAACATTAGGAACTTGCGTTTTTTCCAAGAAATGATGCAATCTATCTGAATAAGAATTCCAAGGAAATCTAACTGATTTTAATTGTATATGCATTGCATATAAAGCATCTGCAAGATGGCTATATTCAACTTCTATATCCGAATTGATTTCCAAACAAACCTCAACACCATATGTTTTATCCCTCACTGGAACTAACTTTATATAGTCATTCTCTTGCCAATCCCAAAAGTCTGAAATACACATTTCTTCATAGAACCTTCTTGCCATATCCATTCCCTCAAATTCAAAATTAGAGGTAGGATTATGGAAATACTCTTGAGCTAAAAAGAACTCTAAAAATGATTTATGAGCAAACTTATAATAGCCTGATACGTTACGATTAATCAGAGAACGCCTTTTCAATTCATAAGGAACTTTAGAATAATTAAAACGAGTCATGAAATCTTCCATTTGCTCAGGGCTTAACAACATTGACTTTGTATCTTTCCAGTTTTCATATATTGTCCTGGCTATTCTAACCGAAAAATGATAAAGCATCTTTTTTTGCTCAGACCTTGCTTCTTCAGATTGAATTTTATTCACCTCCCTCTGTAGCCATTTATCAATCAAGACTCTATAAATTTCATATATTGTCTTAAACTCAAAATTACCATCCAACAGGTCATCCATATAAGAAAGCAGCAATGGTCTTGCCATAAGAACCTTACATTTTTCTGCAATTTGAGAAGCCTGTTTACGCTTTTTTCTTTTCTTATACTTCAATGCCAAATACTTTTTTATATCTTCGTCTGAAAATGGTGAGATATAAATTTTATTATAGCTGATAAGATTTTTATCTTTGGTTACGGAAACCCAACTTGTTGATGTAGGGATAGATTTTTCATTATCAAAGAATTGGTCGCGACATGTTATCATTACCAAACCAAAAGGCTCCATCGCATCTTCTAATTTTTGTTTAAATTCCACAAAATTTCCCGAAGCATACCGGTTTTCATCCAATGCATCTAAAAGTAAAATTGTTTTCTCAGGTTTGATAGATCCGTCCTCACTTATTTTTTTGATATCATCCAAGACTTTTTCATCATCCAATCTCAGTAACCTTATGTCCAAGTTCATACCTTTACGAGTCATATTTTGCTTTACATAATGGCAAAAGACATTAACCATAAAAGTAGTTTTTCCCATACCTGATCCTGCTAAAACCATATAGACACGCTCATTAGGATTATTATCTTTAAAAATCCTGTCACAAAACTTGTCCATAGGCTCTCGTGTTGTAGCAGTCGTTGCTTTATTAGGCTCATCAAACTCATGAGGAGGAGTACTCAAAAACTGGGTTTCAATATATTGTCTTTGACTCTCTTCTCCTAAATACTCTTTGAAGTCGTGATCCAAAGCATTATGAATATACTCATTTTGCATTTTTCTTGCACTAAATGGAGTAAGATTCCACAGATACTTCACAAGCTTCTTTATTCCCTTGCAAAATAAATATACAATCAAGCCAAACAGAAATATATCAATTACTGCTTGCAGATAAACAGCATTAACATTGATATTCCAACGAGTCAATAGTTGTTGAAGCTTCTCTATATCAAGACCAAACAAATCAAAAATAGACATATTGTTTATTATTTTATATATCGTAAATATTCGGCAGTCCTCATAACCTTAATAAGTATATGAGTTCGCCACACCAGCTAATACTTTGTAACACAACTCTCTCTTCTTCAGTAACATTATCAATAATTGTTAGTATTACGACTCATCATTATAAAAATGTCAATTATCTATTGACGTCTTTTATTCTCAATACGCTTAAACACATAATATTTGATAACATGCGAAAAGCATATCGCACCAATCAATGTTGCAATACAAGTAGCTACGTACAGCATGTCATTGTTGTGAATAAACTTCTCCAGATGTAACATACTTGCTACTCTAAAAAACATCATGTGACAGAGATAAATCTCCATACTAATACCACTCAGGTATTTAACCACCCTATTATTCAATACGATATCTTTAGAACCTATAGCATACGTCAGCCAAGCAGCAAAGACCAATAAATCAGGCAAGATAAACAGCTCTTTGATATCAACAACAAATCTTAATATGGTAAGTACAAGACATGCTGCCAAAGCTATGATCCAATGTTTCTCCACCCAGCTCTTGATACCCAAGCGATAGAGATAAATTATACCACCGGCTACAAAGAATGGAGCACTATAGATGATGTTAATCTTATCTATTGGTTTCACCACAAAGTCAGGAGTACCGAAGTACGCAATAGCTATATAGCAAAATACCAACGATAGCAACAATACCATCCATCCGCGCTTCTTATTATCTAGCAGGAAGGTAAAGAAAGGAAAAAGCATATAGAACGTAAATACCGTACCTAGGAACCATCCCACACCTATCACCTCTATCTCAGGATTAGGCACAGATTAAAGCACATCGTCAAGTCAGCAAAACTTTGACAAAAAGTACTCCAAGATGGTTCCATCACAAACGAAGTCATCACCATCATGGCGAAGAATGGCCAGGTACGATGATACCGCTTAGCATAGAACTTCGCAGGAGTTATTGCACCCGTCTTTATACGTTCATAATAACCACAGCACATACTAAATGCACTATTAATCATGAACAGCAATGTAAAATTCGTGAACCACGGAATCACATTACAAGTCAAGATGTCATCACTTGGCTTAATCACAAGATTAGCCTGAACGTGCATCAGCACAATACCAACAGCAGCGTAAGCACGCAACCCATCCAGAGAAGAGTAATTTTCTCTGACATTTACGGATGTGGGGGGGGTACTATTATTCATTTTGGAATTCATTATTGTACTATTTTTATCGACCAACTATGATCTTTATTATTGTACTTCAACATATTTCGATAGTGAGGTAACAAAAGTAAAGCGGAATCAATCTCCGGAGATACCAAATGATAACTATTTTTATTTTCTACAATTCGAATATGATAAATTGATTTTATGAAATTTAACCTATCCTTTAATCTTTCATTTTCTATAAGTATATCATTATATTCCTCCCTAGTTACATGTGAGATTTCTGAAATCTGTTTTTTTATTTTCTCATCCTCATATTTTCTTGAGATTGAATCTTTTTGCTTTTCAAGCTGATGATATGAAACAACCCTTCCATCACTATGAACACCATAAGTAACTACCATATTCGAATCAGGCTCCATAATAGCATTAAAAAGAGAATCCTTCCAATTACTACTAGCCATTTCTCTTTCCATTTGATCATTCCTATCTAACAACAAAATATTACCCAGAGCAGAAAGCCCTAAAACGCATAAACAAAAAATCAAGAAATTACCAAAAGTCTTATCCACTCTCTTATTCTCATTATTTCTTTGTTTAATTGCCTTTATGAGTTCTTGATTAAAAGAATCACCCATAGCATTTATAGATGTTTCCAATTCGTCAATGAGCGAAGTCAAGGACCTATTATCTTTTTTACTTTTCTCTTTCATACTGTATCTTTTGGCTAGAATATCGTTCAACTTTTACCAACAAAAGACTATTCTCTTTTTGTAGTTCATTATTAGCATTACGTAAAGAGTCTATATAACGTGCTGTTTTTAACCACTCTTTCTTTTCCTCCTCTAGTTGCTCTAGTTTCATTTGTGTTTCTTTGTAATAACATCCAAACTTAAAACCAGTACAAACAAAAATTCCAATAATAGCAATCTTTGCCCAAATACTATCTAACGAAGACAGGATATTAAAGAATTTGTTTTCAAGTGTTTTCCCCATTCTTTTTACTATTATATTCCTCCAACGACTTAAAGATAGAATCTGCTAACCTTGTCCCTGTAGAGATAAACTTTGCCAAAACCCTCAGTTGCTCCTTACAGGCTATACTCTCCGTAGGATGAGGATAATTAATGCAATGAGCTATCTCACCCCAAATCTCCTCAAACAAGGTCCGAACCTGAATCTCGCAACATACATGGTTACGCTCATTGTTTGGTTTTACAACATAATGAATACTTGTATAATAAGTATCACGGACATTACATTGCAAGCCCAAACTCTCAAAGAATTTCTTCGATTCAGGATCCCAGGTATTAGCAACAGGAGGTTTAACCAATTTCCATTCCCCCTCTTCCACAAACTTCATAATGGCAGTATGAATATAGACAAATTGATTCTGATATAGATGAAGAACTCGAATACCAGCAAAATCTGTGATTTTCTCAAACAAGTTTTGCTCATTAATTTCATCCCCTCTCTCCAACTTACGCTGAAGCTTATCCCTCAAATGTTCAGGATCTTTCAATCTCCATTTCAGAGAATGAATAACAGGTAGAGGTGGTTGATTCAACGATGGTTCATGTAGGAAGAAAGAGTGTACATTATCCAGGAACCTCCCATACATAAACTTATGTTGCTCATATAACTCTATCAAAGCATCAATATCGGTCATATCCTATTCATCTAAAGTTGCTATACGTTCCAAAACAGCCTCAGCAAAAGCCTTATATTTATCTTTTGAAGGATAATATACGCTTTTTGCATTTGGTGCAATTGTACCCCGATCTTCCTTTGACAGAACTGGACAATCGGGCACTTTCCATATAGGAAGTTTATATTTTTGACTCATATTAGGCAAAGTGTTATGAGTATGCATCACAGCAGTACCACCGATAGGATTATGAACCATGTCATGAGATAAATGCTGACGAACTTCCGGTACTATATATTGTTCAATTATACCAGGAATCTGCTGAGCATAGTTGTAATGTGCTTGCGCCAAATCCCAAGGATTAGATTGCTTTGAATATTTCTTTGCATTATATATCGTATATCCTAAAAAACGAACAAAATTGCGTGGAAATCTCTTTCTTTTTTCTTCGGAAATCAAATTAAAAATCGTATCAAATTCTTTTTTCCATTGCTTTAAAGAATTACCAATATTTCGAATTCCATACAGAGAAAACATATCAGGAAGACAAGGCACAATAAAGCCATCTACAGTTGAAATAATAACCTTATTTAATGCACCAAGGCTTGGAGATGTATCAATCAACACAAAATCATAGCCATCTCTCTGAGCATACGCCTCTGCTATAGCACGAATTCTTGTTATAGTTCTGATAGACAGTGGAACTCCCTGATAAGCTTGACTCCATCGTTCGGATATAACATTTTCGTACCTGTTTATAGTCAATCTCCCAGGGATAAGACCTAAATTACCATTAAGCTTTATCACTGGTGGTAACTTATCATCTTTCAAATCATCCAAACCATCCTCTGTAGGCTTAAGAAGATAATGAATACTTCGTGGCTTACTATTAATCTCCTTCAGTTCTTGCTCTGACTTTTCACGCAAGGCCTTTTCATAATCATCTATAAATGAATCCTCTTCTTTCCAAATATTTTCAAGAATGTCTTCATTGATGCCACATATCGTAAGATTACATTGAGGATCCAAATCAATAATGAGGACTTTCTTTCCCATTTCAGATAAAATCCAAGAAAGATGAAAAACGAGCGTAGTTTTTCCTACGCCACCTTTATTATTAAACAATGATACTATTTTCATAATTTACTTCTCCTTAGCTTTTACCGGGCAAGTCAATCTGCCATTCTGTCTACTTGCGTTATTATACCATTGTAATGGTCTTGCATTACTTATTGTATCAGGACCACCAAATGAATCTGGTTTAATATGGTCTATCTCCCAACCATTATTATATCGGTCAGATCTATCCCCATACTTGTCCCACTTAATAAATGCACCACATTGATCTTTACGCCACATAGTAGGATCATAACCTGGAACTACTTGTCCTTTATTCCAAATCTGTCTTCTTTCTTCAATTGTCCAATTTGTCATAATTCAAATATTTAAATTATTACTTTAACTGAAGTTTCGCAAGTTAATATATAAACTTGCTTGTTTATAAATATACACATATCTTGTGAAGATTTGCCAGGCATTCATATAAGTTTATAAACCTGCATTTACCTTAACAAGAAGCTATTCCAATGCCTGTCTCAAATACTCCCACATCCTATCTCTATATATCAAAGTTTTCTCCTCAACAATCTTCCAATCAATTTCTTTATCCATTACAGCTACCAAATCAGAATTGGCAGTTACTCTTTTACCATTCAAGCCGAGATTACCACAAACGGTATCAATACGAGAATTCTTCGAAGCGCCAGAATTTGCAGCATACCTATTAAATATCACGAATTGTTTTTCCATAAGAATGCTAAAGGCACAACCATGGAAAGAATCTGTAAAAACATACTCCGCGCCACGAAGAATATTCAAGAACTTATTCGGATTTACGTCAAATGGAGTGATGTCACCAAAGTTTTCATCATACTCCACATACTGATCCAAGAACTTCAAAAAGACTATCTTCATTTCTTTTTCTTCGGCGAACTTCTTCACCGCCTCACGATAAGCAATGTTCGAACCTAAAAAATAGCAGAAGATGTATGGTTCATCATAAACTTTTTCTTCTGGCACTAGCTTTCCCCATTGCTCCTTGTCAAAAGCAAATACAGGATCCATCAATACAGGCACATCCCTTCCTGTCAGTTCCTTGACAATCTCAGCACCTCTATTCTCACGACAACTCACATAATTAATTCTTTGTAAGTATTTTGCTGTAGCACGTTTCTGATACCATGGAATCTGACTAACTCCAAAACTGGATGCAAAAGAAATCTTCATGACCTCATCAGGTACAAACATCAAATTATAGAAATTGGTACCAAGACCTGCTGGCGACCATAATTGGTCACTGCAAGTTACTACAGCATCGAATTTTGATGCCATTTTCTGAATGTCAGAATAATAAGCGCCAAAGATTTCGTACTTATCAAAATACTTGGCGTCATACTCTTTGAAGAGTTTCCTTCTCAGAGCCAATAGAGGAGCAACCTCGGGATGCTTCTTATAAGCATGACTGCGACTCCAGTCCTCCAACTTGTCTTGACGGAAAGTGGCATCAAATATGCGAGGCAAAGATTTAATCTTAAACCACAATCCTGCTTTCCCATAATGGATAACTTTACATTCTTGCCCCAATTCTTCCATCACTCTTAGTGTGGCAAGAGCTTGAAGTTTGCTTCCATAATTTATCTGTTCATATTTCAAACAAAGTCCTATCATACTTATTTCCCTTTATTTATAAAATCTATCAAAAACCACAAATACTTTCTACGTCCAACGAATTGCTGCGCCAAACAAACTATTTCAGAGATATAGTCTTTTATTCTTGGCTTTTCAAACAGCTTGTCATAAACTGGTGTCTTACGTCCCATTAATTTATCCATATTGACGACCGCTTGAGCACGTCGCTTCTTTGGATAAAGCATAGCTGCTTGACTATCATTCAACACTTGTGCCGACACGTCATCCATTTTGATGTATCCTTCCTTTGCTGCATTCCCAAATTGTGTTTCCCAATACTCGCTTCGAGTAATCCAAGAACTGATGCCAACTTCATCCTTATCGTAGGGAGCAATGTGAATGTCGCCAAAGCAAACATCAGCCAATTCTCCATAGTGGTCGATGCAAGTTAAACAGCGATGTGGCTTAAAAAAACTTCTTAGCATCGGACCATAGTACGAGGTGTAGGGAATTGAAATCTTTTGCAAAGATTCCGATTCCCTACACCTCGTACTCAAGCTATTAGTACGAGGTGAAGGGAATTCCTCACCACCGCCGCCATGCAGGATGGTCAGCTTTCCCAAACATCCCTCATCACGATAAGCAAAATACTTGATATTTGTTTTTTTCACACCATAATGTCTGAAAATATAATCCTGCCCATTAAAGGTTCTACCAGAGGAGCAATAGATAGAGAAATAGCCAACCACATGTTCCCTAAAGCGCCTGTCAATGGCTGCACGTTTACGAAAGCCTTGTATATGACAAGGCGTACCCACCACTACAAACTTTCCTTCCGAACGAGCAATCTCATTGCCAACCTTATTTAATGCCACAGGACAATACTTGGAACTTTGAGCGTTGATTACCTCATCAGCAGTTCTTGCGATATAAGAAATCGGGGTAATGTGGTCATCCCCATAACCTGTTACTAATGCACCATCTATGATGTTCTTCTCCAACAGGTAGATAAGAAATTGTGAAACCATACCACCACTGGCAGAATGGTAGCGAATAGCATCATCAAGACTATAACCTGTATGCAGTCCGATATATCTACCAATATACTTATCTTCCTTGGTGCAGGAATCCACAAAATGCTCTTTAGCAATGCTTACAAGATTAACACCAACTCCAGGACACACTTTCAGACAACGCCCACATTTATTTCCCAAGCATAAAGACTTGTCGAGTCTTGGACGATGCTCACTATGAATTCGAACGATAGATATTGCTTGTTTCGGACATACGTCCTCGCAGATACCACAACCTGTGCAAAGATTATTTTTTACTGTATATGTTATGTTATTTAGCATGGTTAAATATATCTATTAACATTTGGACAGAGTTTTCTGTTGTAAGATTTCTCCGATAACTTATGCAGTTATTAACAAACATTACATTATTATCAATGATTTCCTTCAACTCTTCTACACTCCAATTATCTTTAGCTATTCCTAAACGTTCCTTATCAATATATTCAGCTGAAGCAGGTTGCCAGTTTGTTAGAATAGGAGTACCAGAAACAATGGACTCGGGAATTGATACCATATTCAAATCCTTACGTGTATTTACAAGAAAAGCCATAGAAGAACGAATATACTCATTCAATTTTGCTTGGGAAAGAAATCCTACAAATTTTACCGATTCTTCCAATTGTAGTTTCTTCACCAATAACTTAAGGTTATTTTCTTCCTCTCCACGACCTGCAATAACCAATCGTATATCTTCATATCCAGGAATATTATGTAAATGATAAAACTTTTCGATAATACCATCTACATTTTTGCGATAAACCAACTGAGAAGAGCTTATAATCTGCCTTTTCTTTTTGTCAGATTGGATAAATTTATCAACATTGATGCCATGATCTACTATTATAGATGATGTTTGCTTCAAGTATTGTTTGGTAAATCTATAAGCTGCAAAAGAACGAGGAACAACAACTTTGATATTACTCATACAAACAGGAACAACAACATTAAACCATACTTTAGATGGTAACTTGAATAACTTTTGTTGATGTTCCGTCTGCTCCTGCCATAAAACAGTTTTTAATGGGCAGATTTGAGCTGCCATCAAAGACTGAAAAGTGAAAACTCCTCCTGAGACAACAAGATCATACTTAGTATGATTCCGTTTAAGGAAATGTTTCAGTTCTAAAGAAAACGGCAATGAAGAAGGCTTAAATATTTTCCTAAAATTACTTTTAAAGAACAACACTTCAACATCATACTCTTCCGTCTCTATTGGCTTATAATCTGCTGAAGCTACTAAAGTTACATGATGCCCTAACTTCTTTGCCCCAAGACACATATTATATATCATTGTGTCTTTGATTGATTTCATCTTTGGAATTACCCCTTTTTCTGGAGTAAACAAAATAGCATTTAGAAAAAGTATATTCATCTAAAAAATATTTTTGAATAATTTCATATATTCTTTTATGTTTGTCAATAAATGAATCTTCTTTTAGTGAATCACGAATCTTCTTGAACATCGCTCTACTCTCATATCCACAGTTCAAAGAATAACCTGCAAAAATCCACTAATAGTACATTGCAGATAATCAGGACGTTTTATTGACCATAAAGGCATCTTAATATAATTTTCAAGGCTTCTTCCTATACAGAAAAATGTTGAGTCAATACATATACCAACATACTTGGCAAGAACGCTCATCCCCAACAGATCAGAATAATGATTTCTTGAACAGAAACCCTTCTTCCTTTTCTCCTCCTACCAATTCTGGGAACATATAGTCCATGCTGTTATCATCCGTAATGATAATTAACCCCTAAGAACACCCTAATACTTAATCGGATACCACATCTATAGTTTCATCTTCAATATTCTAAAATAGTGTTATTTACAAACATAAAAATCTATTCCAAATTTATTTTTAGCCCAAACAGAAATAGACTCTATTTGAGCATCATTACGATTCTCATTATCATTAACTCTACACAATGAAGCCTTCTGAGAAGCGAATATTGTAATCAACCCCGGACAATAGGTAGTTTTAACTATCTCTGTACCATTTAAGCGACACATAAAATTTAGCCACAAATCATCCCCATAAAGACATGTTTGCTTAATGGTATCCGTATCAAAAAGATAACTATAATTAAAGGCTTTAGGAGGATAAAGAACACCACCTACACCTATAGGCATTATCATTTTTAAACGTCTATCAGGCGATATGCAATTATCCCAACAAAGATATTTCTCTTTACTAACAGTAACAGCTTTTGTACATATAACACAACCTTTATACTTTAGAGAAGTTAAAACTAGCTGAGATATAAGTTTTGTGGGATAGATGATATCATCATCAACCGTTACAATACTATTTTGTGGATACATTTGCATAGAATACAAATACTTTTTATGCGGCTTCATGTCATCTTCAACAAGATGTATAGTCAATCCTTTAGACTGAAGAGCCAAAAGTTTCTTTGGTAATATAGCCATAGTAGGAAACTGAACTCTGGATAGCCAAAGTACAACTTTCATGTTTTGATAATCTTGATTTAATAAAGAAGCTATAGTTATCCATACATCATTGATACGTGCAGGAAAAGATGTGAGTGAAACTATGATTGTATTAGAATCAACATTTACATTTTTGCAACATACAGGAATGAAATAATTAGCATAAATATTTGTAAAAATGCGAACTCCATACCTAATACTACGCCAAAACAAACCTTGATTTGGTAGTTTACCATATAAAAAATCTAAAAAATTAAGCATAATCAAATATTTGCCAAAGTTTTCTCTAAAGGAGACTTTACCCATCCCATTTTTTTCATATTATAATTATGATAAAGGCTGAAAAATGGAATATATTTCTTTATAAACTTTCTTCTACGACAGGTAATTAAATCTTCTTCTAATTGATTTATCAAATTACTTGGAGCATTAAAGGTTTTAAGTATATCAATGTTCTCTGAAATACTTTTATCGTAATTATCAGTTGAAGCACCACTATTGTTGTCAAACAACGCTACTATTACATCCTTATAGATATAAGTTGCCCCATGCAAAAATGACTCTATGAAAAAACAATAATCTGCACTATTACGATATTTCAACCTAAATGGATATTTTAATTGAGTAGCTCTACGAATAAAAGTTGCCGGATGATTAACAGGCATGGCTTCAAAATACGATTTAGTTAAAATATTTGGCTTCATATCTTTGTATCCATAATCCTGAAAGTATCTAGAGTTACATAATATAAAGTCTTCTCCTTTATCTACATATCCATTAAATACTTTTTCTATGGCATCAGGAGAGAAGAAAAAGTCTCCACAGTTGCGGAATAAAATCCATTCACCAGAAGCTAGTTGTGCCCCTTTTTGCATAGCATCATAAATGCCTTTATCTGGTTCACTCACGTATTTTAACTTACCATCATATTTCTTGATGACATCTAAAGTTCCATCAGTACTTGCTCCATCAACTACTATATATTCCAAAAAAGGATAGGTTTGCTTGAGCACATTAGATATTGTTTTCTCGATGTGAGAAACATCATTATAAACTACAGTAATAACTGAAACTAAATTTGTATCCATACTTTTTCATTTAACATTATTTACATATTTAATTACTGCAAGCCACTCTTGTTTTTAAAACTCTCAACCAGCGTCTCTTGCTTATGCATAATATCATATTCGTCCTTACGAACATCAGCGTTTTCAATACAATCTACAAACCGCTCAATAGATTTTAAGAAAGCATCATCTGAAGGCAAATCACGAGTCTCAAATTCTTGATTTTTCTTTATGGTATATTGAGGGACGAAATCAACTGGGGCTGTCAATATGCGATTTGAAGTTATAGTTCCCTTACTTCCCCATATTTCGATATCGCACTTATAGTCATTATCCATACCAAAAGCTATCTGTACAACAGTACCTTGGTTGTTAACCATTGTGGCCGAGCCATACATTTCAACATCAAAACCGTCAACATCGTTTGCTTGGGCAGTAACGATTCTTGCACTATCTCCTAAGAGATAATTTGCATACTTCAAACAATATCCGCCAGCATCCAAAAGAGCTCCTCCGCCGAGTTTTTTATTGTATCTAAAATCATTCATTTGACGCAATGGGAAGCCAAATGAAATTCTATATAAGCGTACATCGCCTATCTCACCACTTCTGACAATATTCTGTATTGTTTCTAACTGACTATGATAGATAAACATATAATTCTCATGGAGAGCCAACCCCTTTTGAGACGCTATTCTTATCAGGGCATCTGTATCTTTTAAGCATGTTGTAGAAGGCTTCTCTAAGAATACGTGCTTACCAGTTTCCAAAGCTTTTTGAGCCCAATGAAAATGCAGAGCTGGAGGTAAAGGAAGATAAACGGCATCAATATCCTCGGATGAAATCAAAGCTTCATATCCAACTACTATTTTTCCACCATATTGATCTATAAAAGTTTGTGCTTTGGCACATTCACGGCTTTGCTGTTCTTCAATTTGCTCAACAGGCACTTTACTCAAATCTCCGAACCATTCTTGTGGACTGGCTATGCCAATAGCAGTAAACTCTACCTTATTATTTGCCTTCTGAAGAGCAGGCAGAAACCTGCGAAACGCAATCTCAGAAGGACATATTATTCCAATTCTAACCATAATATTTTAATAAAAGCTGATTGCAGACAACAAAGAGCGTGCTGCTATATTTAAATAATTATTATATGTAACAAATGAGAGCATCTGGTTGAGGGTAAGCCAACAGTAGTTTTCTTCAACCTCTATCGGAAATTCTTCTCCGACCTCAACTATTATGTTGAGGTTTTGCTCTTGGAAAAAGCGACCACCTTCTTCACTTTGGTAGCTACTGTACCAGATTTTATCTTTAGGAGCATTTAAAATCTGTTCTAGGTAAGGAATGGTATATTCATTCTTTCCCTTGCGATAGTTACCGGTTAAACATTGAACAGTTGGTGCCATCTCTACGATATCAAAGTTACCAGACTCAAGTTTTGCCTGAACCAGGAAATGATAAATACCATTAATTTTCTTAACAATGAATCCCATCAGACCTTCTTGTGCCGAACGAACCATTGGCTGGTCCCATGAAACAACTTCTCGGTTACCAATTTCAACACGACAGCCCATGACATCGAAATACTTGCCACTTTCATGATGAATTGTATCACCATCGTATATCCAATTTTTCATCTCGGAAATTCCTACAGGAGTCACGTCCAATTCGTATTTAAATTTCAGAGAAGTAATCCACTGAATTATATCCTGCAACTCATTCAGATGATTATCGCCACTCAAAACCGAATACAAGAAAGAATCAGGCTTGCTGCTATGTATGCCATTCATTCTCTTTACGGCATCCAAAAGGCGAAGTGAATGCTCAGAATAGCTGCCAAAATTTATACAAGAGATTACTGTTCTACTATCCATATTCACGACATTAGGATAGCGTAAAAGTTCCTTTATCTGTCCAAGACTAGCCCAAATATAACCTTCCTTTACTTCCAGTTCCTCGTCTTCGCCTACCTCAACAATAATGTTTCTATTTCTCTTATGTAAGAAACGAGCTCCCTGTTCTGATTGTAGCTGGTCTACAAGTATTAAAACATCCTTTTCTCCATTAAAATATTCGAGATAAGTAGGAGCTTTGCCACCATGTACTCGAGTATAGTTACTTCTTGTTGCCTGAAGTGTAGGAGAAAGCTGAACTATGTTAAGGTTTCCTGGTTCAATCTTCGCCTGAAGCAAGAAGTGTAAAACACCATTGAATTTCTTTACGATAAATCCCAAGAAACCTATTTCCGGCTGATTGATAATAGGCTGATCCCATTCTGGAGTATTACGGTAATTAGTTCTGATATGTATTCCATCTATCGAAAAGAACTTACCTGAATTATGACGAATTCGATCATCACGATAACTCCAACCTCTCAATTCAGATATAGGTATCTGCATAATGTTACTTACCACTTCTTCATTTTGAGATTTCATCCAACCCAATATTTGGTCTGTTGTTTGAAAATTGCCATGACTCATGGCTGAAACCAAGAAATCAAGTTGGGTATCTTGTATATTCTTTGTTCTCATAACTATATATCTTTAGAAAAATCAATTACTCTTTTATATCTGTTAATCTTTATGAGTGAACGTATTTTGGCGTCATCAAAATATGTATGTCCGCTTTCTATACGCAAATCACGATCTGGCCATGGTACTGAAACAACCTTTGAATCATATTTCTCAGCTATGATTTCTGCAGCTTCTTTAAGTGAAAGAGTCTCGCCACCTATATTATAAATTTCCCCATTACTGTTGGGATTAAAAGCCCCTTCTACAATTTGGTAACAAAGATCTTCCATATGTGTGAAGGTACGCTTAACATCTCCTCCTCCATAGAGAGTAATATCGTTACCAGATTTGGCTTGCTTGATAAAAAATCCTACCGTTCCAAAACTATAATCAGTAGACAGAAGGTTACCATAAGGTATGCAAATTCTAAACACTGTATAAGGTATATCAAAGCTAGCCTTGTATGCCTGCAATACACCTTCGCAAGCCAATTTATTAACTGCATAAATAGTCTTGGTCTCTTTCTCATCATCCTCATTTAGGGGTTTGTCTATACCTTTATAAACAAGACGCGTAGAAGGATATATGATTTTCGGACGATAAGGTGAGGTCTTTATTGCATCCAAAAGATTGAGAAGTCCAAGTTCATTGATAGAATTGTATAACTCATACTTCTCAAAACCTGCATACGTTCCTGTTAAACCAGCAAAATCAAAAATGTAATCGACATTTAAATCTATGTTATTTACTGAATTCTTATCCGTTAAATCAACTTGTCTATAATTAACATCGACAAAATCATGAATATCATAACACATAGGAGAAACGCCCTTGCACTTTAAATAATAATTTAAGTGTTTGCCAATATATCCGTTAGCACCTAAAATTGCACATTCTTTCATACTCGTAATTTCGATAATTTTTCCTCAACTAATCCATTTGTAAAACACTCTATCAAAGTAGGATTTCCATTTTTATCAAAATGTATATTTCCTGTTTTATATTTAAGTTTAATAAATGGAAACTTAACTATCTCTTGAATAAAATCTTCATCATAAACATTTTCCAGTTTAGGCAAAAAGGAAAACATATCCGGATTGTCATCAGAAACTTTCTGAATTTCACTGATGAATGGTTTCCAATAAGAATAAGCTAAATATGTTAAATAATCAACTAGAAAATAGTCAATAATTACTTTATGACTTTTCCAATATTTATTATAGTATCTCAACATATATTCTGCAAAGAAATGTCCTTTAGGCATATAAACCAATATTCCACTCCAACGACAATGTGAGATACAAGGAATTATTTTTTCTGGTTGTCGATAAGTCCAATACTTATCTAATGCTTTTATCATTAATGGCCTAGTTGCATAAACAGAAGAATCTATCCACAAACCACCATGCTTGTGTAAAATTGCGAATCGAAGATAATCACATAAATGAGTTAAAGACATTTCTCCATTATTAACTCTTTCCTCTATATATGAAGGTAAAGCCAAATATGAGCTGTAATTATATTTTGTAAGAACAACAACTTTCCAACCAGGAGAATTTCGTTTAATGCTATTGATACAACATTTTATCTCTGCAGGAAAAGACTCCTCACCTTGCCACCACATCATCCAAATATTGTTAGCAGGATTATATGTCGATTTCACACTAATCTCGTCCATTGTTTCAAGTGCAGACTTTTTGATTCTTTGCAAAATCAGTTTGTGTTTCAAATTCAAGATATAGTTGTAAAACTTTGATTTATTGCTAATTTTTCTAAAAATAGCACTTACAACAAATAGCGAAACACCATAGCTGTTAATGTAACGAATAATCTTTCTCATTATCACGATATTTTAAGAAACTCATCAATATAAACGGAATTACAGAATATTCTGCATAGGAAATTGTTGCACCAGAAAATGATGTATAAAAATACACAAACAACAGACAGAATAAACTAAATACATATTCATTATATTTTCTATATTTATAAGATAGCCAAATCATAACACCCCATATCCAAATATAGATGGACATACCTAGCAAACCTAATTTACAGATTAAATTACCATAGGCAATATCAGGAGTAGATAACTGTACAATAGAACCTGTTTCGCGGTCACGTAATCCTATTCTAAAATTATACATTCTGTTCACTAAGGTTGTTTGCTGATCGCTCAACAAACCCATTCCAAAAACTTGCTCTCCAAAAGGACGATCCATCAAATAAGCAAATCGTTCATATACCAATGCGAATCTGAAAACCATAGTTCCACCTTGTCCTTCGTAATGAGTGAAATCACCATTCAATATGCTAGTTATATCCGAAGATGACTTATTCTTATCATCTCCTTGAAACCTTTCCATCACACGAGGTAAAAATGGTATAAGGCATATTGCTCCAATCACTCCATATCGCATAGTCTTTCGTATTTGACCTTTCATTAACAATGATAGTACTATAACAAAGAGAATAGAAGCAATAAGGGTGCGTCCTTGAGTACAAACTAAAGCTATAAGTAAAATGGCAAGTGAGAAATACTTATGATACTTAGACATTGAATCATAGCAAAACAACAGTAAGAATATAGAAACTTCCAAAGCAGGCGGATAGTTATAATATCTCAAAGTACCATCTATACTATCAGTACTCAACTGAGACTCACTATCAGGCAACACAGGTAATCCAAACAGAGATTCAAGAATATACAAAAAGCCCGTTACTATAGATATCAACAATATCTTATCAATAACCCATTTTGCATCCTTGAACGAAAGCTTGCGTATAAAATAAAAGGAAAATATTATAAAATATCGTCGCGAGCCTTGTATCAATTGATAAAAATCTAAATTATAATGTACTACAGAGTAAAAAATACTCAAAACCATAAAAATAAAAAAGCATTTCATTGCTCTATCTAATTGTCGATTCTGTACCATTGGCAGTTTTTTTTCTTTAAACATTGAGTAAAAGAAGATAAAGATGAAATAGATTAAAGCTGCATCTTGATTCTTTAACCCCATGATATTATCTGTCAAAACAACAAAACCACGGTAAGAAAAACAAGCAAAGAGAAGTATACTCCATTTTTTATTGCCATTTATGTACAATACTATAGCAAGTATAGTTAACAAAATTCCTATCATAAAATATCAATTTAAGTTTTAAGTCTCTTAAAATGAAACTTGTATATAATTCCTATAAAAACTACATTTAAGAATATATATATCATGAGTCTATAAGGATTATGAACATATACAAGGTCAAGAAACAATTGTGTAAAAACACTAGAGGATAGATTAATGGGAAAGATAAATAGAAAATTACTAACGCTGCCAGATACCAATCAATAAACCAACCTCCAATATTATAATATGACAACGTAGTTATATTACAAAACAAGTCCCATATACTAATATTTTTATTACCTAAAGTTACCCCTAAGATAGTAGCAACAATAGCATATACAATATATTTTGGCATAATCCTTTTTAATCTTCTTAACCAAAATAACCATATAGAATTTTTCTTGTAAGAAAAACACAATCCATAACCACTTAAGAATAAAAAGGAATCAACACCAATAAAACCGTATTTGAAAATAAATAATCCGCCCCATGCTATATACGCATGAAATAGTAAAACCGCAAGCATGCTTACTCCCATTAAAAAGGAGCGGTTTTTATTAAAAGAGTCAATACACTTTACAGCACTAGAGTTATACTTTTCACACATAAGCTATCATATAATATTTTTAACATTACTAAATTTCTCAGAATTCGTTTTAAGCCAATCCCAATCAAAATTCCACCATTTTAATGAACTTATTTTTTTTATTTCACTTTCAGAAAACCTAGTTTTTGTTTTCTTTGCTGGTATACCAACATTTATCGAAAATGGATCTATATCTTTTATTACCAACGAATTCGCACCAATAATAGCACCATCACCTATAGTAACTCCAGACATAATAGAAACATTATCACCTATCCATACATCACTACCAATTTCAACTAAGAATCCATTTCTTGTTAATGGTACTTCATCAAAAAGTTGCTTACTCACAAAAGTAAACCCCGCTGCATTTGAAGATTTTGAGAAAAAAGCAGGATGAGTTGAAACAAATGTAGATGTAGGATGTTTACCGGCTATAATATGAATATTAGAAGCTATAGAACTGAACTTACCGACCTTGACTTTAGTCCACTTATTATATGCTCCAATATAACTACCCAATCCAAGTTCTACACTTTTTAATTTAGAATCTTCACCAATTGAATTATATCCTTCAAATATACAGTTCGTATCAGCGAAAGAATTACCCAAAAAACGAACATGTTTACTATATAGTTTCACTTTATTTCTAAAAAACATAATTTGATGAATATGCCCCCCCATAAAGGACTTAATTTGCTTAACACATAAAATTAATAACGATTTCATACACTATACTATTTTATCCAAATTCCTGTAGCTTTTTGCTTCAAAATTAAATTTATTTGCTTCGTAAAAACGACAGCATAAAAAAGAGTTATAACTGTCATAGAACAAACAACACCACAACCACCGATATACTTTCCTAAGAAAAACGATAAAGGGATATGTATACACACACCAAATAATGAGATATACGTCTGAATTTTAATTGCACCAATTCCATTCAATGTCATTGTTTGCAAATTAGTCCAAGTTGTGACAATCATATAAACACAAACACAAACACTCATTAAAAATGGTATATGTACCTTTTCGCCAATCCAAATTCTATATACAAATGGCGAACAAAACAGCATTACTAACATTACAAGAGCTAATATCATAAATACTTTTACCATTTTGCGATAAATACCATTCATCCAAGAGAAATCCTTACGTGTAAAAGCATCAGTAAACGCAGGCCATAGTGGTGTCAAAATAATATTATATACCATCATAGCCGCATTAAGATATTTATAAGCAATATTATACGATGTCACGTCATTAGGACCAGAGACATTTGAAATCAATATATTAGTCGCTTGGAACATAATTACAACTTGTATTTGAATCACAAAAAATTTATACCCCAAAGACCACAAACTTTTAATATATGAAAAGTTAATACTTTTAATGGATGGACTAACTAATTTAAATTTAGTGTGATAAAAAAATAAAGAGGAAATTGAAATTACAAATATTGGAACGGCAGAAATTGCAAATGCTAATGCAACAAGAGAAGGAGGACACCATTTTGTCAAGCCCCAAATTATACCTAATGAAATAATGTTGCCTATTACAGGGAAAGTTGAAGACAATGCTACTTGCTGAAATGCTGCTATTACAGTAGAAAGGACATTTACTATCATTTGTAAGCAAAAGCATGCAACCAATATGTATAAAGCATTTTGTATTTCTTCCCGATAAATGCTATTAACATTTAAGAAAGCTGCCCAATCAAAATATGGTATGACCAATTCTAATATTAAACACAAAGGAACAAATATAAGAATCATTAACAGATATGTAGTAGAAACTAATGATTTTCCACGATTCCATTGCTTTAAAGCAATAGCTTCCCCTAACTTATTTTTTAAACCAAGAGTAAAACCTACATCAAAAAAGGACAAACATAAAAGAACAGAAGAAAGAGTTAGCCAGATACCATATAATTCAGAGGAAAGATAACCTAAAGTCAAAGGAACAAGTACAAATGAAACCATAATGCTTATACCTTTAATTCCAAATGAAGCTATAATATTTTTCTTTAATAATATTGTTCTTGAATTTCCCTGATTTATTTTTTTTAAAAAATCCATTATAAAATGTGCAAACTGAAGTTAAATTAATATTCTAAATTCTTTTTTAATGTTTGATCTTTCTCTTTAAGTATTGAAAGGAGATACTTGCCGTAGTCATTCTTCAGCATAGGCTGTGCATTCTCTCTCAACTGTTCTGCGGTAATCCAACCCTGACGGTATGCAATTCCTTCCAAGCAAGCAACCTTCAAACCCTGTCGCTTCTCTAAGACTTCAATAAAGGTTGATGCTTCAGAAAGAGAATCATGGGTTCCGGTATCGAGCCAGGCGAATCCTCTAGCCATGGTCTGTACCTTCAGCTGCTTATCCTTCAGGAACTCCTGGTTTACTGTTGTGATTTCCAACTCACCACGAGCGGATGGCTTGATATGCTTAGCTACATCTACCACCTTGTTAGGATAGAAGTATAAGCCAACTACAGCATAATTGCTCTTTGGATGCTGAGACTTCTCTTCAATGCTCAGGCAATTGCCTTGCTCATCAAACTCGGCTACACCATATCGTTCCGGATCACTTACACGATAACCGAAGACGGTAGCCTTGTTATTCTGCTCTGCATCGATAACTGCCTGATGCAACATCTTGTTCAATCCTGCACCATAGAAGATATTATCGCCTAATACGAGGCAAACAGCCTCATCGCCAATAAATTTCTCTCCGATAATGAAGGCTTGGGCTAAGCCATCTGGTGATGGCTGCTCTGCATACTCAAACTTCACACCTAACTGGCTTCCATCGCCTAAGAGGCGCTTGAAGCCTAGCAAGTCAAATGGTGTTGAAATAATGAGTATCTCACGGATACCTGCCAACATCAATACTGATATTGGGTAATATATCATCGGCTTGTCAAAGATAGGAATCAGCTGCTTGCTGATACCTTTCGTGATGGGGTACAAGCGTGTTCCGCTACCACCTGCTAATACTATTCCCTTCATAAATGTTATTAATTATTTTCCAAACTCTTTGATTCTCTGTTCCTCTTTCAAAGAGCAGACAAGCAGTTGTCCATTTTTCTCGGCTACGATATAGCCATCCAAGCCTTGAACTACTACTTTGCTTTCATCGGCTGCATGAACCACGCAGTTCTTGCATTCATACAAGCGGATGTCCTTGCCTACCTTGGCATTGCCAGCCTCATCCTGTGGAAGCAAGGTACGGAGACTGCCCCAGCTGCCTAAGTCGCTCCAGCCGAACTCAGCTGGCAAGGTATAGATTTCCTTCGACTTCTCCATCACGGCATAGTCAATGCTTATCTTCTCGCAGGTTGGGAAGAGTTTGCCGACCACCTCTT
>OGKL01000079.1_pt1 | contig 32248 bp, 30 predicted proteins | sample 1572471 | NCBI WGS metagenome assembly OGKL01 (sample SAMEA2582156, study PRJEB24529) | metagenome | biome: Human gut stool | place: China | collected 2011
ATATTTGTGAGACTACCAACTTTTTTATAAACTATTCTTATCCCGAACTGGGGTAATATATTAAAGTCGTGTTTGTGAAAAAATCCTCCATATCTTCCAGAAATGCCGTAATGTTCACGGTATAAGCACAGTAAAGGCTGGCAGATATCCTTGAAAATGCGATATCTGCCAGCCTGTCTTCCAGTCTTAACCTTTCATCTTCCAGCTGAATTCTGAATTATGTTGTTTGTGATTAAGTCAGTGGGGAGTTGTTTGGTCTTTATAGTCGGCAACAAATTATCTTAGCCTTTCTATTTGCGGCACACTAATTATTCCTCTGCTGAAGTGCAGCAGTCCTTCGGCTTGCATGGCGTTGAGCGCTTCCGATACGTTGAGGCGACTAATGCCGAGTTCTTGTGCAAGTCGCATCATCTTTATGCGCAACACCTTTGCACCGGTAGGGTAGAGGCAGTGCGACTTCAGGAAGAACACGATGCGACTCCTTGTGTCAGCTGGCATCGGACGCCATAGTTTGCTCTCCGCTTTCTGTGCTATTGCGGAGACGATGTTAAGAAGATTGATACGGAAAATGATAAATTCGTCGGAGATGTGCATAAGGTCGCTCTGGCCGATCTCTACCGTGTTGCTTTCGCCAATGGACGTAAACGTGCGTGTATAATGCGGCGAAAGGCCCATGAAATGCTCCAACTGAATGATGTACGGAGCCTTTATATATTCCTCTATCGAGTAGCCGTGGTCGTCAGCGTAAGCGATAGTCTTTACGTCGCCACTCAATAGAATGGCGACGTTATCACATTTCTCTCCCTCCTTTTTTATTATATCGTTCTTGCCGAATTTCTTAAAGCTGAACTTCGTCTGACCGATAATCTGCATGAGGTTGTCGCTTGTGAGACCCTGGAACAATGGTATCTCGCGAAGCTTGTCGTAGAGATTAAGCATTTACTTCTGAATCTTGTCCTCCATCGATGGCGAATACCATACCTGCAGGTTGCCCTTGTTGTCGCTGTAGATGAGATAAGCCATCAGTTCAGGATGCTTTTCGAGCACCTTCTTCGCCTTCTCCATACCCATCACCATGAACGCCGTAGCATAAGCGTCGGCTTCCGCGCAGCGCTTTGCGAGCACCGTTGCCGAGAGAATGCTGTGCTGCACTGGATAGCCCGTAGCAGGGTCTATAGTGTGCGCATATTTCTTGCCGCCACGATAGTAGAAGTTGCGGTAGTTGCCGCTTGTCGCCATAGCGCGGTCCTTAACGTTGAGCACGGTCTGCAACTCGTTGTTCACGTTCAGCGAGTCGTCCGACGGCTTCGTCACGCCAATCTTCCACGGCAGACGCTTTTCGCTAATGCCGTGCGTAACCACCTCGCCGCCAATCTCCACCATATAGTTCTTTATGCCGCGCTTTTCGAGCAGACGCGCCACCACATCGCAGCCGTAGCCCTTAGCAATAGCGCTGCAGTCGAGCATTACGCGCGCATCGGTCTTCGTGATGCAATGGTTCACGAGCTTCACCTTTTTGTAACCCACGATAGCACGCAGCGAGTCTACCGTCTGTTTCGTCGGCGGATTGCCCGTCTTGAAGCCGAATCCCCATGCGTTCACGAGCGGTGCCACCGTTATGTCGAACGCTCCGTCGGTGTTGTTGGAGATTTTCTCAGCCAGATTAAACACACTCTCGAACATCTCGTTCGTTTCCACGTTCTCGCCGCGATTGATGTGCGAGATGATCGACTCCTTGTTGAACATCGACAAAGCGTTGTCCACCTTTTGCAGTTCTGCGAGAATGTCTGTCTGAATAGAAGAGTCGTTCTGATAAGTGATGTGATAGAACGTGCCGAATATCTGTCCCTCATCGTGCTGATAAGGCATGCTACGCTGTTGTCTTACAATATATATTGTTCCGATAATGAGGAACACGAGTAATGGCAATCGCCACAAAAGTTTTTTGTTTGTCATATCCTAAATCTCAAAGATTATATTGAAAGTGCCGCCCAGTCGACTGCCACCTTGCTTGCCGTAGCCCGGCACATACCAAGTCTTTCCGATGTTGCCGTCGTCGTGAGCGATACGTCTGCGATAGCGCACCGACCAGCCCAGCCGAAGCGGACCAGCTATCTTCGCGTCCACGCCGAACACAGCCTCCATCCAATGATAGTTGGCCTTCATGCCCTTCACGTTGTAGTCTACGTCGTCGCCCCAGACCGGGTCTTTCAGTCCGCTGCCCACGACGTCGAACTTATAGTAAGTCATGGCATAGCGTGCGCCGGCATACACGCGGTAAGCGTCGTGTTTGTTCTTCGCTATGTTGAAGTCCATGCCCACACGCCAGTAGGGTGCCGACGTCTTGTACTTAAGATTTGTCGTCGGGTTGTCAGAGTCTGCCGTGCCGTATCCCAGCTCAAACACCGGAAAGTAGCGGTCCTTGAGGTTAATGCGCAGCGCTGCCTCGTACTGTCCGTAGTCGCTGAACGCCAGTTGCGCCAGTCCCACCACGTCAGCCGACACCGCCACGCCGCGGAAGAACGCCACCGTGTCCTTCTGTGCCGTCAGCTTCTTAGTCGCCGTAGCATCCTTTCTGCTCTGCGCCGTCGCCGTCGTCACCGCAATCAGCAACAGGCTAATTGCTATGACCCTTGAAACGAATGAGGAAGTGCGCTTTACCGTCATTGTATGTTACCTTATTATAGTTTATCGTTATGTTTTCAATCGCCTCCGTGGTGAACTTCACGTCCGTGATGGTGTGGAAGAACTGCGGGTTGCAGTCTACCGACTCGAAGTGCGGGTTGTTCTCCTTCGTCACCCACACCGTGTCCGTTGTGCTCACGTTGCTGTCCTTCTGCTTTATGCCGAAGACATACACATCCACCGCACGCTGATAGCTCATCGGCAGCGCGATGCTGTCGAAGCCTGCGAGTCGGTTGATTATCACGGTGTCGTCGTCCTTGTAGTCGGCAGCGCGCGGCACAGCCACTGTCAGCGTGTCCTCCATCGTCTTCATGCCGGCGTCGAGTCTGAACGTGGCATACACGCGGTTGTTCAGCGGACAGTCGATAGACGAGCACGCAGCCAGCACGAACAGCGCCACCATAGCGATGGCTGTCGTTATTGTTGTTGTTCGCATTTTGTCTGAAAGTTTGTTTATGACTCGCAGCGCAGCGTCTTCTCAATCTGATAGTCGTTGCGGTTCTGCGACGAGCGGCTCACGAGGTCGCCGATGAATCCGGCGAGGAAGAACTGTGTGCCAATCATCATCACGGTGAGCGCGATGAAGAAGTAAGGCGAGTCGGTGATGAGTCGCTGCGGAATGCCGTGAGCCAGGCACCAGAGCTTGTCTGCGCCCAGTGCTACCACCGAGAGGAAGCCGAGGAAGAACATCAGCGTGCCGAGGAAACCGAACACGTGCATAGGCTTTCTGCCGAAACTTGAGAGGAACCACAGCGTGATAAGGTCGAGATAGCCGTTGAAGAAGCGGTTCCAGCCCATGAACTTCGACTTGCCGAACTTGCGTGCCTGATGGTGCACCGGCTTTTCGCCTATCTTGTCGAAGCCTGCGTTCTTAGCCAGATAAGGTATGTATCGGTGCATCTCGCCGTACACCTCGATATTCTTCACTACATCCTTGCGGTAAGCCTTCAGTCCGCAGTTGAAGTCGTGCAGATTATGAATGCCGCTCACCTTACGAGCCGTAGCGTTGAAGAGTTTCGTAGGTATAGTCTTCGAGAGCGGGTCGCCCTGCTTGCGGTTCTGCTTGTATCCGCTCACGAGGTCGTAGCCCTCATCCTTAATCATGTGGTAGAGAGCCGGTATCTCGTCAGGCGAATCCTGCAGGTCGGCGTCCATTGTGATTACGACGTCGCCCTGCGCCTCTTTGAAACCGCAGAATAGCGCCGGACTCTTGCCGTAGTTGCGGCGGAACTTGATGCCTTTTACTGTCGTCGACTTTTGCGAGAGACCCTCTATTACGTTCCACGAGTTGTCGGTGGAGCCGTCGTTTACGAAGATCACCTCGTATGTGAAGTTATTTGCCTTCATCACGCGTTCTATCCACGCGTAGAGTTCGGGGAGCGATTCCTCCTCGTTGAACAAAGGAACTACTACTGTTATATCCATGATTTTATGGTGTTTTGTTGAGGTGTTGAGGTGTTGAGATATGATGTTGTTATGTTGAGGTGTTGAGATTTGATATCTAATATCTGTTTCTTTTTCCGATAAGCGCAATCGGCAGACTTACAATAGCGCCGATGGCGAGGTTCTGCATCATGAACATGAACGCCCAATGCACCGGGGTGATCATCGTCACTACGTCCATGCTGTTCTTTATCTCCGCCTTCGATATGCCCTGCTGCTCGTAGATAGGCGCCAGCTGCTTCATCGTTGTGGTGATGAGATTGGCGAACGCGCCATTGTCCAAGAACTGGAAGTAGGCGTACTGCACCAGTGCGAACACCAGCGAAGCGTAGATGAACACATATAGCGAATAGGCGTAGGCGCGGCGGAACGATATCACGCCGAATAGCGCCTCCGTGCGGAACGCCTTCAGTCGGTAGCCTACGAGGAACGGCGTAGCCAGAGCCAAGATGTTGCCGATGAAACCCGCGTTGAGCAGCATTATACATGCGAAGCTTGCTGCCCACAACAGTGCGAGCAGCAAGGCATCCTGGCGTGCGAACGCCTTCAGTTGTACAAGATGATTGATGTTTATCATTAGCGCATCACCTTAAATGTGTTCTTACCCTGCTTCACTACGTATACGCCGTGCTGCGCATCGCCCGTTACCACTCTGCCGCTGAGATCGTACACGGTGTAGGGCAGGGTAGGGTTGAATTTGCCCTGTGTGCCCGCTGTTACGTTGCCGATAGCTGTGGTTGGCTGACCCTTCACACCGATTATGGCTATGTCGCGAACCTCCCATGTCGGAGCCTCGCTTGTGGTGCTTGTGTAGTGGAACACGATGTTAATCTTCTTGCCTGCCCAAGCACGGAGGTCTATGTCGCCTGAGTTAACAAACTTGAAGTCTGTGCCTTCAGGCCATGCGAAGCCTTCAAGCTTTGTTGTCTTGCCCTCGCAGCGTACCTCCACGCTGAGTTTTTCGCTCGGTTTCTTCGCGTAGTTCACGGCGTGGTTGAATGTCATGGTTGCCGACTTGTATTCGCTGAGGTCAATCTCGGGTGTGACAACCGAACTCTCGGCTGCAAATTTCGTTGCGTATGTGTTTGTTCCTTCCTTTATGGCACCCGTACCTTTCCAACCGTATGATTTTGTGAGCTCCCATACCTCTACGCCCTCTTTCGGATAGAGCGGAGTTTCGATGGTGCATCCGCCATCAGATGTCTTGAAGTTTGCCAGATATATACACATCCTGCTTTCGTCGCCCATCTCCACCTTTGTTGTTACGGTCTTGGCAGGGTCGAACTCGTAGCTGATGCTGTCGCCCCAGATGTACTCCATGAGGTTAGGGAAGTCGATGAACGGGTTGCGGTTGCCCTGGATGCTGTACACGATGTTGTTGCGCTTAGCCTCCAGGTCGCTCACGGGGTCTTGTTTCGCCCACTTGGTGTAGAGGTCAGACGCCCACTTCTGCAGCGTAGGATAGTCGCCCGTCTCAAGCGAGTTCAAGCCCTCCTTCACCCACGCATAGTCCTGATAGCATGTAGCCATGTAGAGGTATGCACGAGCGAAGTCGCCCTGCCATTGCGGGTAGGGCTGCCAGAGTTTCAGTCCGTCTTTGCCCGTGCCCACCTTTATCACGCCGTTGTCGTATGTAGCGTTAGCTACTACGCCCATGCCGTAGTTGCTCTTCTTGCGGTTGGCGCTGGCGTCGCTCGGCATAAGGTTGTAGAGGTCTTTGTAAGCCTGGCGCTGGTCGCCTCCCCACCAACTCTTCGGGAACGAGTGCTCAATATTCATCGAGCTGCACGATTCGCCCCACGCGCCGAACTCCACTTTGTTAGGCGAGTAGCGGTCGATGACGTATCCGTTGTCGTTGTCGGTGAGGTAGAAGCCCCACCATGTGGCTGCAATGCCCTTGCCGTAGCTCAATACATGAGCCTCTTTTATGATGTTGTGCACGGCGGTCTTCAGTTCGGCGCCCTTCTTTCCCTTCAGCGCGTCGTAGTAGCCCTGCGGAATCTGTGCCGAAGCAGCCATAGCGTACACCATAGCGACGACCATCATCACCAAAGCCTTCAATTCTGTTCTCTTCATTTGTGTCTACTTCAAAAATCTTTCTGTTTTTAAAACGTTTCTGCGCAGCAAAGTTAGCACATTCGGCTGAAACCGCTATATATATAATGTGTAAAAATGCTTAACCCTCCGCATTACGTTCCTATTTCGTAATCTCGCCGCAGATGCTTCTGCCCATGAGGTTGCGTATCACGCGTGGGTCCTTGTAGTGGGCCTGCAGGAACATGAGCTTCGTGATGGCGCTCTCCACGGTGCTGTCGCCGCCGCTCACCACGCCTGCGTCCTGCAACTGGAAACCCGTGTCGTAGCGACCCATCTTCACGAATCCAGCCACACACTGGCTGATGTTCACAATCGTCACGCCGCGCTGCGTGGCGTCCTTCAGCAGGCGCATGAGCCACGGCTTCTGCGGAGCGTTGCCGCTGCCGAAACTTCTCATCACGATGCCGCGCAGCTCGGGTGCGTCAAACATGTGGCGCACCACGTTCTCCTGAATGCCGGGGAAGAGCGAGAACACCACCACGTTCGGGTCCATCGCCGTGTGCGGAATCATCGGCTTCGTGTAGTCGGGCTTCAAGATGTAGTGGGGCTTGAAGTGGAACTCCACGCCCGCCTCGCACAGGTGCGGATAGTTGAACGAGTTGAAGGCGTTGAATCCGTCGGCGCTCTCCTTCGTACTGCGGTTGCCGCGCAGCAGTCGGCCGCTGAAGTAGATGCACACCTCCGGCACCATCGGGTGTCCGTCCTCGCCGAACGCCGACGCCAGTTCGATACTCGTCAGCAGGTTCTCCTTGCCGTCGGTGCGGAGCTGTCCGATAGGCAGCTGCGAACCGGTCAGAATCACCGGCTTCGTGAGGTTCTCGAGCATGAACGAGAGCGCCGATGCCGTGTACGACATAGTGTCGGTGCCGTGCAGCACCACGAATCCGTCGTACTTGTCGTAGTTGTCGGCTATGATGCGTACAAGCTGAGCCCATCGACGCAGGCTCATGTCCGATGAGTCGATAGGAGGAGTGAACTGATAAGTGTCTACGTCCGTCTGCAGAAGTGCAAATTCGGGAAAGTTCGACAGTAGGTGGTCGAAGTTGAGCGGCTCAAGAGCCCCAGTCTCGCTGTTGCATCCCATGCCGATAGTGCCACCGGTGTATATCAATAACACCTTGTTAAGTCGTGGGCTTGCTTGTTTGTTATTCATAATGTTCTAAGGCTAATGACACCCGCAGAAAAGAGCAATGAAAGATGGAACACGCTACGTTTCAGCACATGCCATGTTATTATCCGACAAAATTAAATAAAATTTGCGACAATACACCTGCTTCTCCCATGTTTTTTTTACAAAGTGATGGCGTTTGTTGCAATTGGTAGGTGTATCCAGCCTCGGTTTGTGTCATCGTGTCGCGTTCGGTGTCCAATCGGGTTGCGTCCGCCGTCCAATCGGGTTGCGTTCGGTGTCCGATCGGATTCCGTTCGGGTGACGATGGGGTAGCGTAGGGCGGTCGATTGTACTTTGTTGCATTATTCTGTGAAATGTATAAGCAAAAACTTGTCAGTGTCAGAAATATGTAGTATTTTTGCAGTCGATATTTAAACAAAAGACTGAATAATTGTTATGAAGAAATTATTGTTTCCGATAATTATAGCGACAGTAGTGGTTCTCCTCAGCGGTTGTGCCGCAGCGAGGAAGGTTCCTTATTTCAAGAATATCGACTCCATCAACCTTGCCGCTTCAAAAGGTTTGTACGATGCTCGTATCATGCCAAAGGACTTGCTCTCCATTGCCGTCGTAACGTCTGATCAGGAGACGTCTCGTCCGTTCAACCTCTTCGCCAATATGCCTACCAGCAACGGTGGCGGCTCGGGCTCTATAAACAGCACCGTGCAGCAGTATCTCGTCAACAACGACGGCGAGATCAACTTCCCCGTTGTCGGCAAGCTGCATGTCGTAGGACTCACCAACTCCGAGTGTGAGAAGCTTATCTTTGATAAGGTGAAGCCATATTTCTCTGAGAACGAAAACCCCGTAGTCACAGTGCGTCTGTCGAGCTACAGAGTGGTTCTTGCCGGCGCTGTCAAGTCGCCGGGCGTGGTTCCCGTCACCAACGAGAAGATGAGCATCATGGAGGCCATCGCTCAGGCAGGCGACCTCACCATCTTCGGCAAGCGCGACAACGTGCTCCTCATCCGTGAGGGCGTCGACGGAAAGAAAGAGGTTCATCGTCTCAATCTGAACGATGCCAACCTCATCAACTCTCCTTACTATTACGTTCAGCAGAACGACTACATCTACGTAGAGCCTAACAAGGTTGAAGCCAACAATGCTTATGTTGGTGCTACTACCTCTTTGTGGATGTCGTTCCTGAGCGTAGGACTGTCGTTGACAGGTCTACTTATCGGTATTTTGAAATAATGTATATATATATATATAAGCGTCGGGCTATTTGTCTTGGCGCTTAATTTTTACCCTTACGACAATAATCTTCAATAGAAACACATTTAACTTAAAGGAGGCATCGTGGAACCGTTGAAACATGAATGCGGCGTGGCAATGATACGCTTGCTCAAGCCGCTCGAATACTATCAGGAGAAGTACGGCACGTGGATGTTCGCACTCAACAAGCTCTATCTGATGATGGAGAAACAGCACAACCGCGGACAGGAAGGTGCCGGAATGGCATGCGTGAAGTTCGATGGAATGCCCGGAACGGAATACATGTTCCGCGAGCGTGCAGAAGGCAAGGACGCCATCACCGAGATATTCGGACGCGTACAGAAAGAGTACGCCCGACTCTCGCCCGAACTGCTCGCCGACGCCGAGTTCGCAAAGAACCATCTGCCATTCGCCGGACAACTCTACATGGGACACCTGCGCTACTCCACGACCGGAAAGAAAGGACTCGCATACGTCCATCCTTTCCTGCGCCGCAACAACTGGCAGGCTAAGAACCTCTGCATCTGCGGCAACTTCAATATGACTAATATCGATGAGATATTCCAGCAGATGCTCACGCAGGGCATGTTCCCGCGCATCTACAGCGACGGATATACTCTGCTCGAACTGATGGGCCACCGCCTCGACCGCGAAGCCGAACGCAACTTCGTTGACGCCAAGAAGCTCGGACTCGAAGGCATGGACATCACCAGATATATAGACAACCACATGGACATGGCGAACGTGCTGCGCACCACAATGCCCAACTTCGACGGCGGCTACGTGATGTGCGGACTCACCGGCTCGGGCGAGATGTTCTCTATGCGCGACCCGTGGGGCATACGCCCGGCGTTCTACTATAAGAACGACGAGTTCGTAGCCGTGGCGTCCGAGCGCCCCGTGCTGCAGACTACGTTCGACCTCGAATGTGAAGACATAAAGGAACTGCAGCCCGGCAACGCGCTGCTCGTGAGCCGTAGCGGAGAGGTGCGCATGGAGCGCATACTCGAACAGCGCGGCGACTCGGCTTGCTCGTTCGAGCGCATATACTTCAGCCGTGGTTCAGACCGCGACATCTACCGCGAGCGCAAAAAGCTCGGCGAACTGCTCGTGCCGCAGGTGCTCGAAGCCGTTGGCGGCGACATCAGCCACACCGTGTTCTCGTTCATACCGAACACAGCCGAAGTGGCTTACTACGGACTGCTCTCGGGATTCAAGAAGTGTCTCAACCGACAGAAGGTGAAGCAGATACAGCAGCTCGACCACAAGCCGACAGACGAAGAGCTGCACGCCATTCTCGACACGTACGTGCGCTCCGAAAAGGTGGCGATAAAGGACATAAAGCTGCGCACCTTCATCACCGAAGGCAACTCGCGCAACGACCTCGCGTCGCACGTCTACGACATAACATACGGATGTATTGAGCCGGGCGTGGACAACCTCGTGGTTATCGACGACTCAATCGTGCGCGGTACGACGCTCAAGGAGAGCATCCTGCGCATCCTCGACCGCCTCCACCCGAAGAAGATTGTCGTCGTGTCGTCGGCTCCGCAGATACGCTACCCCGACTACTACGGCATCGACATGCCGCGTCTGGAGGAATTCTGTGTCTTCCGCGCCACTATCGAGCTTATCCGCGAGCGCGGCATGAACGACCTGCTGCAGCGTGTCTACGAGGCGTGCAAGCTCGAACTGCTCAAACCCAAGGACATGATGCGCAACTGCGTACGCGACATATACAAACCATTCTCTACCGAGGAGATAAACCAGAAAGTGGCTGAGATGCTCCGACCGGAAGGTCTGAAGACACCGGTCGAACTCGTGTTCCAGTCGATAGACGGACTCCACGAGGCTATACCCAACCACCACGGCGACTGGTACTTCACAGGCAAGTACCCCACGCCCGGCGGAACAAAGCTCTGCAACCAGGCGTTCGTCAACTACATCGACCGACAGAAGTAGGACGCCGTGCCCGGCTACATACGCAGCAGCTTAGCATTAGTAGCATTGTGGAAACTAAGTAGAAAACACGTTTTGTGGTTATACGGCAGCCGGCGAACGCTGCAACAACCATGAACAAACACGCCCTGAAAGGGCAAAAGGATAATTAGAAAATTGACTTTTGCGCTTTCAGGGCGTATGTGCGCGATAAAACAAACAACGAAATATAAAAATTCGAGAAGATATAAGTATGAGAAATGTAACTTTAGTATTGGAAGACGGAACCAAGTTCCACGGAAAGTCGTTCGGTTATGAAGCACCGGTGGCTGGCGAGGTAGTTTTCAACACTGCTATGATGGGCTACCCAGAGTCGCTCACCGACCCTTCGTACGCTGGACAGCTTATGACACTGACCTATCCGTTGGTTGGCAACTATGGTGTACCGCCGTTCACAGTAGAAGAGAACGGTCTGCCTACATTCATGGAGAGTGACAAAATCTACGCTTCGGCTATCATCGTGGCTGACTACAGCGAGCAGTACTGCCACTGGAATGCCGTAGAGAGTCTTGCAGAGTGGCTCAAACGTGAGCACGTGCCCGGCATCACCGGCATCGACACACGCGAGCTTACTAAGGTGCTGCGCGAGCACGGCGTAATGATGGGTAAGATTCTCTTCGACGACGAGCCGGAGAACATACCTACAGCCGAGTATGCTGGAGTTAATTTCGTCGACAAGGTAAGCTGCAAGGAGATCATCCGCTACAACGAGGGCGCAGAGAAGAAAGTGGTACTCGTCGACTGCGGCGTGAAGGCTAACATCATCCGCTGCCTCATCAACCGCGGCTGCGAGGTTATCCGCGTGCCTTGGAACTACGACTATACCGACATGGAGTTCGACGGTCTGTTCCTCGCTAACGGTCCTGGCGACCCAGATATGTGCGAGGATGCCGTGAAGATCATCCAGAAGCAGATGAGCCTCTCAGACAAGCCTATCTGCGGCATCTGCATGGGCAACCAACTCCTCGCTAAGGCAGCAGGCGCTCATATCTACAAACTCAAGTACGGTCACCGCTCACACAACCAGCCGGTGCGCATGGTTGGCACAGAGAAGTGCTTCGTAACATCGCAGAACCACGGCTACGCTGTAGACGCAAAGACGCTCGGCGCCGATTGGGAGGAGCTCTTCGTAAACATGAACGACGGATCGAACGAGGGCATTCGCCACAAGTCGAAGCCTTGGTTCTCAAGCCAGTTCCACCCGGAGGCTTGCTCTGGTCCGGTAGACACAGAGTTTATGTTCGACAAGTTCGTAGAGGCTATGAACTAACTGAAGAGTTGTAGAACGAAAAGTGAAATAATCAGAATGTTTAAGTTTCGTGTTTTAGGGCTGTAGCCCGATAAAACATCAAACATTAATCATTAAACATCAGAATAAATGAAAGACGAAAATATAAAGAAAGTGTTATTGCTCGGTTCGGGTGCCTTGAAGATTGGCGAAGCGGGCGAGTTCGACTACTCTGGTTCGCAGGCGCTTAAGGCTCTGCGCGAAGAGGGCATAGAGACAGTGCTCATCAACCCGAACATCGCAACAGTGCAGACATCTGAAGGCGTTGCCGACCAGATATATTTCCTTCCCGTTCAGCCTTACTTCGTAGAGGAAGTGATAAAGAAGGAGCGTCCTGACGGCATCCTCCTTTCGTTCGGCGGACAGACAGCGCTCAACTGCGGCGTTGAACTCTACCGCAACGGCATCCTCGACAAGTACAACGTGAAGGTGCTCGGTACACCGGTGCAGGCTATCATCGACACCGAGGACCGCGAGCTCTTCGTTGAGAAGCTCGACGAGATAGGCGTAAAGACTATCAAGAGCGAGGCTTGCGAGAACATGGAGCAGGCACGCAAGGCGGCTGCCGAACTCGGCTACCCGGTCATCATCCGTGCTGCTTACGCTCTCGGCGGACTCGGCTCTGGCTTTGCTGACAACGAGGAAGAACTCGTGAAAATCGCTGAGAAGGCATTCTCGTTCTCTCCGCAGGTGCTCGTCGAGAAGAGTCTCAAGGGCTGGAAGGAGATAGAGTACGAGGTAGTGCGCGACCGCTACGACAACTGTATCACAGTCTGCAACATGGAGAACTTCGACCCGCTCGGCATCCACACAGGTGAGTCTATCGTTATCGCTCCGTCGCAGACACTCACCAACTCTGAATATCACAAGCTGCGCGCTCTCGCTATCAAGATTATCCGCCACATCGGCATCGTCGGCGAGTGTAACGTGCAGTACGCCTTCGACCCGCAGTCGGAAGACTACCGCGTAATCGAGGTGAACGCTCGTCTGAGCCGTTCTTCTGCTCTCGCTTCTAAGGCTACGGGCTATCCGCTCGCCTTCGTTGCGGCTAAGCTCGGCATGGGCTACGGCTTGTTCGAGTTGAAGAACTCAGTGACAAAGACCACATCTGCATTCTTCGAGCCTGCACTCGACTACGTTGTCTGCAAGATTCCGCGTTGGGACCTCTCTAAGTTCCGCGGCGTAGACAAGGAGCTTGGCTCTTCAATGAAGTCGGTAGGCGAGGTTATGGCTATCGGTCGCAACTTCGAGGAGGCTATCCAGAAGGGTCTGCGCATGATCGGTCAGGGCATGCACGGCTTCGTAGAGAATAAGGAACTTGAGATTGAGGATATCGACGCTGCTCTGCGCGAACCGACCGACAAGCGCGTGTTTGTCATCTCTAAGGCTATGCACAAGGGCTATACCGTCGACCAGATTCACGAACTTACAAAGATCGACAAGTGGTTCCTCGAGAAACTCCAGCACATCATCGACATCGATGAGGCTATGAAGAAGTGCAATATCAACACTCTCGACAAGGAACTCCTGCGTACGGCTAAGGTATACGGTTTCACCGACTTCCAGATTGCACGCGCCGTAGGTCTTGAGGACGAGCTCAAGTCGATGCGCAAGGCGTCGCTCGTCGTGCGCAACCGTCGTAAGAACTACGGCATCCTGCCGGTTGTTAAGCAGATTGACACACTGGCTGCCGAGTATCCTGCACAGACCAACTATCTGTACGTAACATACGCTGGCGTTAAGAGCGACATCACATTCGAGAACGACAAACGCTCTATCATTGTACTCGGTTCGGGTGCTTACCGCATCGGTTCTTCTGTAGAGTTCGACTGGTGTGGCGTTCAGGCTCTGAACACTATCCGCAAGGAGGGCTATCGCTCGGTTATGATCAACTATAACCCCGAGACCGTGTCTACCGACTACGATATGTGCGACCGTCTCTACTTCGACGAGCTCACCTTCGAGCGTGTTATGGATATCATCGACCTCGAGCAGCCTAACGGCGTAATCGTATCTACCGGCGGTCAGATTCCTAACAACCTCGCTGTGCTCCTCGACGAGCAGCACGTGCCTATCCTCGGTACAAAGGCTCAGGACATCGACAACGCTGAGGACCGTGCGAAGTTCTCGCAGATGCTCACCAACAACGGCATCAACCAGCCTGAATGGAGCGCCCTCACAAGCATGGATGACATCGACCGCTTCATCGAGCGTGTGGGCTTCCCGGTACTCGTTCGTCCGTCGTATGTGCTCTCTGGCGCTGCCATGAACGTATGCTCTAACGAGGACGAGCTGAAGCGATTCCTGCAGCTTGCAGCTAACGTGAGCGAGGACCACCCGGTTGTCGTGAGCAAGTTCATCGAGCATGCTAAGGAGATTGAGATGGATGCTGTCGCAAAGAACGGCGAGGTTATCGCTTACGCTATCTCTGAGCACATCGAGTTCGCCGGCGTTCACTCTGGCGACGCTACCATCCAGTTCCCGCCGCAGAAGCTCTATGTAGAGACCGTGCGCCGCTGTAAGCGTGTAGGCCGTCAGATTGCTAAGGAACTGCACATCAACGGTCCGTTCAACATCCAGTTCATGGCTCGCGACAACGATATTCTCGTTATCGAGTGCAACCTCCGTGCTTCGCGTTCGTTCCCGTTCGTGAGCAAGGTGCTCAAGATCAACCTCATCGAGCTTGCCACACGCGTTATGCTTGGCTTGCCGGTTGAGAAGCCGAGCAAGAACCTCTTCGACCTCGACTATGTTGGTATCAAGGCTTCGCAGTTCTCGTTCAACCGTCTGCAGAAGGCAGACCCGGTGCTCGGCGTAGACATGAGCTCTACCGGTGAGGTAGGCTGCTTGGGCGACGACACCAATACCGCTCTTCTTAAGAGTATGCTCTCTGTAGGCCATCGCATCCCGAAGAAGAACATCCTTCTCTCTACCGGTGGCGCTAAGCAGAAGGTGGCTATGCTCGACGCTGCTAAGATGCTCATCGACCACGGCTACAAGCTCTATGCTACGGGCGGCACAAGCAAGTTCCTCAACGAGAATGGCATCGAGAACACACACGTGCTTTGGCCGTCTGAGGAGGGCGACGAGCCTAAGGCTCTCGACTTGCTGCACAACCACACTATCGACATGGTTGTGAACATTCCGAAGAACCTCACAAGCTCTGAGCTTACCAACGGCTACAAGATTCGCCGTGCTGCCATCGACCTCAACGTGCCTCTTATCACGAACGCACGCCTCGCAAGCGCATTCATCTATGCGTTCTGCACAACTAAGCTTGAGGACATCGGCATCAAGTCTTGGAGCGAGTATTAAAATAGGAGGCTACCTTTAGGGGGTGCAGCGGTCTCCGCTGCACCAACCGAGCAATCCTGTGTCAGGAACTTATTGCAGGGTGGAGAGTATATAAAAACGGATTTATCTGTTTGCGCAGCTTTGCAGCTAACCACAAACAGATAAATCCGTTTTTTGTTTCTATATAATTATTCTTGCTGATTCTCTTGTCTGCATTTTCCAAATGATGTATCTTTGCAGCGTGTAGCCCAATAGGAGTATGAGGCTGCCGATATAATAATGTAATACAGAAAGAAACAAGATGAAGAAAAGCGAACTATATAAATATGTGCTCGACTACTTCCGCGGCATCCATCCCGAAGTGACAACCGAACTGGAGTTTGGCAGCGTGTTCCAGCTGCTTGTTGCCGTTGTGCTCAGCGCGCAATGCACCGACAAGCGTGTCAATCAGGTGACGCCCGAACTCTTCGCCCATTATCCCGACGCACGCTCTATGGCAGAAGCCGACGAGTTTGAGGTGTACGAATACGTGAAGAGTGTGAGCTATCCCAATGCGAAGGCGCGCCACCTCGTAGAACTCGCCCGCATGATACAGAGCGAATACGAGGGCGAGGTGCCGCACGACTTCGACAGTCTGCTGCGCTTGCCGGGCGTAGGGCGAAAGACAGCTAACGTGATGCTGGCTGTGGCGTTCGGCGAGGCTGCGATGCCCGTCGATACGCACGTGTTCCGTGTGAGCCACCGCCTCGGACTCGTGCCGCGTACGGCTGACACGCCGCTGAAGGTGGAGCAGCAGCTTGTGAAGCACATCCCTGCTGATGACCTTGCGAAGGCACACCATTGGCTGCTACTGCACGGCAGATACATCTGCACAAGCCGCAAGGCGCACTGCGAGAAGTGCGAGTTCAAGGCTGTGTGCCCAAGCTCTACGTGCAAGTGATATTTTCACGACCTCCGCATATAGAAACCTACTGACCGAACAATGAAATTCAACGGCAAACTACAGCTCCATACCTTCCTTCGCATCGCAATATGCCTGCTCATTGGCATCTGCATCGGCGATGCGACGGCAGACGCTGTGCCCGTTGCGCTGTGGCGGTGGCTGTTCGTAGGTCTGCTCTCGCTACTTGTGCTGCTGCATCTCAGCAAGCGCCTCGAAATGATGCAGACGCTACTGATCTTCGGCGTCGTTATGGCGGGCGGAGCGTGGCGCATTACGTCGTACGAGAACAGTCTGCGCTGCGCATTCACGGGCGAAGAAGAAGTGTACGAGGCGGTTGTCGTGTCGCAACCTATCAAGAAGCGACGCTCTATGAAATGCGAGCTTGCCGTTGTGAGTGGGCGGCTCGCAGGACATAGGCTGAACGCTTATTTTCAGAACCCTAATTCGTTGAATCACATTGTTATAGGCGACGGCATCGAAGTGCAGTCGGTGTTCTGCGGTTTCGATGACACATACGCACAGCGCGGCGGTTTCGACTGGTGCAGACAGCGCATGGTGCGCGGCATCGTGGCTCGCACGTTCGTCGCCTCGGACAAGTGGAAACGTGCGGAGGTGAGCCTCGAAGCTATGCCGCGAATTGACCGCCTCGCTCTCTCGCTGCAATCGCTGCGCTACGACCTGCTCAGCCGACTGCAGGGTAGTGCTCTCTCCGAAGATGCGTATGCCACTATCGCGGCAATGACCCTCGGCGACAAGACCGGTGTCAGCGCCGAGCTACGCGATACGTATTCGAAGGCAGGCGTGTCGCACGTGCTCGCCCTCTCCGGACTACATCTCGGTATCATCTACGCCATGATTGCATTGCTGCTCGGGCGCCGTCGCAACACGATGTGCGGACTGCTCGTAACGCTTCTGCTGGTCTGGACCTTCGCCTTGATGGTAGGCATGTCGCCGGGCATAGTGCGTTCGGCGGCGATGTTCAGCGTCTACGCCTCAATGACCTTTCTGCAGCGCGACTATCTCACGACGAACAGTCTCGCCCTTGCCGCAAGTGTGATGCTCCTGGCGAGTCCGGCGATGCTGTGGGACGTGGGCTTTCAGATGTCGTTCCTGGCTGTGATGGGCATCGTGATATGCCATGTACTGCTCCGCAACAACCGCTTCTACGTGCGCTATGCTCATCGCCGATTCGTCGGCAAGCTCGTCTCGCTTGTGTGCATCTCGCTCGCCGCCCAACTCTTCGTGCTGCCGCTGGTGATGTACTATTTCGGCAATGTGCCTTTCTATTTCCTTCTGGCTAACATCGTCGCTGTGCCGCTCACCACCTTTATCATATATGCCGCCATGCTCTTGTTTGTGCTCTCGCCGTTGTGTCGGTTTGCTGCGTGGATGGCGGTCGTTTGGCAGTGGCTGGCGAGTGGAGTGGGGTGGGTCGCAGCGCAGATGAACACTCTGCTTAAGGTTGTCGCCTCACTGCCAGGCGCAAGTGCTGACGACGTGTATATCAGTGCTTTACAGCTCTCGCTTATGTATGTCTTGATAGTGGCTCTGGTCGGCGTCTGGCGCTACGGACAACAGATGTACGACTCGATGCATGGGAAGTTTAAAAGTGAGGATGATCTTAAAAAGTTAAAAAGTAAAAGAGTAAAAAAGTAAAAAGGGAGTTAAAGTTTGCGGAAATAAAAAGTTTTGTCTAACTTTGTAGAAGATAGGCTGCACCTCGGCAATTAAAGCAAGCTTTATTGCGCTCGGTTTGCACTATCTTTGCATATAAACGAATAGACAGGAATTTATGAAACCGGATGGTACTAATTCTTTATCTTGGTCGTATGTCTTTGTGCATCATAGCAAAGTGAGGAAGGTGGAAGCAAGGCTGAACGCCGACAACGTACCCCACTTTGTGCATAAGACCGTGCGCTATTACAAGAAGCGAGCGAAGCATGGCGTGCAGCGTCAGGAACTGCAGACCGTCAGCGGACTCGTCTTTTTGCAAGGCAATCCAAAGGAACTACAAGAATATCTAAACTGGAATTTTCCACATACCTATCTCTGCAAGAACTGCAGTACGGGCAAGGCGGCTGTGATACCCGATTCGCAGATGCGACCCTTCATGCGCATCAACGAAACGGAGCCCGATCGTATCCGTTTCCTTCTTAAGCCTTTCCATTATTATGCTCGCAACCGCATCCTCCTCCGCATCACCTCTGGCGACCTGGCAGGACTTGAAGGTTACGTCATCCGCATCGACCGCGACCGTCGTCTTATCATGGATGTCGGTGGCATGAGTGTGGCTATTGCCGGTGTGCATGCTGAGCACTTTGAGGAGGTCGATCAGACTGGCAGTGCAGCCCTCGACGGCTCACCGTTCTACGAGCGTAACCTCCATGAGCGCGAGGCACTTATCGACCGCTTTTTTCATCCCATAAAGACCACAAAGGACGTCGCCCCACAAGCCGAGAACATCGACTATCTGCGCAATTATGTACTGACGGAGCTTTCGCAATACCGGATGCTCCCCGCCGAGGCATGGCTCATCCTCAGCTTCATCATCAAGGAGATTGGCTACTACTACGCCCCCTCCTTCGAAAAGCTCCAGCGCCATCTCTCCCCAATCATGCAGGCTGGCACCCAAGTCCTTCAGGAGATGCAGCGCCTCATCGACAGCGAGCCGACGGAAGAAACACGCAACAGATACCAGACCGAACAGCAGGAACTGCTGACCACCTACGGCTATCTGTTCATGGACTCAGATATTACGTAGTGTGTTTCGAAAAAAACTGAAACTTAAAAAAGTACGGGATATTTCCCGTCTAATTCAAATAAAATGACTACCTTTGCAATTTAAGAAGTCTCTTTGCAAGAGACCGCATCAAATTGAATGGTTTTTATGAACGCTATATCATTTTCAACTACTAAACGATTGCAACCATCACGTATGTTTGCAGCCAACGACATAAAGTAGAAAAGAATTTATGAAACCGGATGGTACGGATTCTTCTTCTATCGCCAACGAGAACCCCGTTTCTCCCAACGGCACCACGTTCCTGAGCCAGACGACAAGACTGGTTCAGAGGTAAAGAAGTATCTGTAAGCGAAGGCGTTGAATAAATGATGACAGACGGCATACCTGATACCAAACTGATGTTTAAATATGTAGAAGTCGGACGATTTGACAAGACCGATGAGGAGCTCACTTCATTGTCTGACAAGTGGATGTACGTGCTTAAGAATCTGTCACGCCTAGATAACCGCCCTGCCGCTCTACGCGAAAAGATATTCTCCAAACTCTTTGCTGCTGCTTCCGTAGCCCGCTTCACTCCTACAGAGTTGCGTGAATACGAGGATAGCCTCAAGGCGTATCGCGACATCAAGAATTCGCTGGACACAGCAAAGGAAGAAGGACGTGAAGAAGGAAGAGAACAACGCAATATTGAGATTGCAAAGAAGATGCTAGCTGCTGGTATGCATATTGATATCATCATAAATATGACAGATTTGTCAAAAGATGAAATTGAAAAGTTAACTATTCTGCAGTAGGTGGTAAGCATTCCCCCCCCTATTTTGGCGTTTTGAAAATAGCATATATAGTAGCGGAGGTATCCTGCCTCCGCCACACCAAACCCAACTTGCAAGACGCAAGCACTCAAATTAGGGCTTGAATTAGAAAGAAGTATCTTTGCTGCTGAATTTAAAACATAGAATTGTTCTGTTCACGTAATAAGTACCTTGTAATTTATTTTCATTCGTGCCATGTTAATCGATATAGTAAATAATGTTCAAATAGCCCTTTAAAAGAAGAACTATATAGTTCTTTGATTTTGTGACGTAGACTTGTAACTTTGCAGTCATTTATATGATGCTGCTTAGTTAAGAAATCAAATCGTTGCACATTTGAAATCTCTTAAAAAAGACTGTATTTCAATTAATTCAAAGAATGATAAATTAACTTTAACGGGACTGTAGTGATTTCAAAAACAATAAACTTTAACCAAAATAAATATTGATAGTTTTACTATATACTACAACAATTTATTCCAGCATACGCTTGGTGCAACTCGTAGGAGGCGTCACCAAAGTAAATATGCTAAAGGTGTACGACAAACTCGACCTGTATGTTAGTCCGAACTTGAAGAAGGACGAGACGGCACGCCGAGTAGCGCAGGAACTGCTCGATAGTCCTATTGAGATATTGAGTAACCTCAACAAGCAAGAGTTGCAAATTATTGATGAGTTTGTCAAGGGCGGTGCTAATACCTATGTCGTACGAAAGATGCGCAAGACGCAGTACAAGCTCCAGAAACTATACTTGGTTGCCACCTATTGCGACGAAAAAAAGCAAGAATGGCACATGCTCATGCCCGATGAACTGCGTGAGGCTTTGTCAGCAATTACAAGTTCTATCTTGACTTGGCTGAGAAAGGTCAGAAAGGACCTACAGCCAAGCAGCTCCGCATGATGACTGCGATGAAGCGGATTATGGGAGAATGATAAATTTTAAATTCCAAACAACATGAAGACGATACTTGACCTGTCAAATGTAAAGGCATATCAATATTTTATGGAATCAGAGAATTACTGTAATATCAGCTTTCCTGTCTATATCAATTTCAAGAAAATCTTGGAATATGTAGAAAGTACAGTTGGAAACAACGAGTTGAAAACAATTCTCAAAGATTCAAAAAAGAAACCATCTGCATTTGAAAATGTCAACCATACGATATTGATGAAAAAAGATGGAATGTATGCTTATCGCCCAATACAAATGGTCAATCCATATTTGTATTACTTGTTGGTGAAAATTCTGACCAATAAAGGTAATTGGGCAGAATTGAAGAAGCGTTTTGAAGAATTCAAAGTTTCACAAGTTGAAGTTGCAAGCATTCCAAAAATAAAAGGTGAGAAGGATAAGTCGCATCAAGCAGCAACTGTGACATCATGGTGGGAAAATGTAGAGCAAAGAAGCATAGAGTTAGCCTTGAAATATAGATATATGTTCGTAACAGATATTACCAATTGCTATGCTTCAATGTACACACATACCATTGCTTGGGCTTTAATGGGCAAAGAAGAGGCGAAAAAAAAGATACAAGCCAAAGGATTATTGGGCAACGTCATTGACCATTACATACAAGGCATGCAATTCGGACAGACCAATGGCATTCCCCAAGGAAGTGTTTTGTTTGATTTTATTGCTGAAATAATACTTGGCTATGCAGACAAACAACTTGCCGACAAATTGACAGCAAACGGTATAGAGAAATACACCATTCTGCGCTATCGAGACGACTACCGTATCTTTTCAAATTCAAAGGATGAGTTGGAGAAAATTGCATTCTTTTTGCAAGAGGTCTTGACTGAATTAAACCTTCAGCTAAATACGAAGAAGACTGTGTTGACAGAAGATGTAGTAACAGACTCCATCAAGAAAGATAAAGTTTGGTACGTTACCAATATTCCTATTTTCCGTAAAAGACAAAAGAAAATTTATTCGTTAGGGTCCTGTCTTCAACAAGAGGCTCTATATATTCATCAGTTTGCAAAGAAATATCCAAACAGCGGAACAGTTGTTAAACTATTGACGTTATATGCTCGTCGTTTGAGAAATAGAACAGTAAGCAATGACGAGGCTTTAGTCCTCATTTCTATGTTTGCCGACATAGCAATGGATAGTCCAAAAGGATACAAAATCGTCTTGATGATTATCAGTAAATTGCTTCAAAAGTTCTCAACGACAGCGGAAAGAAAAGAAATAGTGAATGACCTGTACGTAAAATTTGAACGCTTGCCTAATATTGGTGAGCTTCAGATATGGCTACAGCATATTACTTACAAAATGCCAGACTCTATAGCCTATACTGAGCCAATATGTCAAATTGTAGCAGGTATTGCAGATGTCAAGTTGTGGAATTTAGAGTGGGTAGCTAATGAATATAAAGAAAATTTCCCGATGAGCAGTATCTGTACTAATTGGATACGAGACTCGTTTACTCCTGTAATAGATATAGATGAAATTTCTTTGTTTGATTATTAAAAACAGCTTGAAGATGAAACGAAATTACAACAACCATATTAACATGTAAGTTCCGTGTTTTTTATCGTTGAATACATGTCTCAATTTTCAACAAAGAATTACAACTTAAAAGATTTGCGTATGAAAAAGATTTACTCAACAACATTATTTGCAATTACATTACTTACTTGCAATATAGCTGTTTCGGCACAAGAAGTTGCACCAATGTTGGCAACAAAGTATAGTCAGACAGCACCATATAATAACAGTTGCCCTAATAATTCTGCGGCTGGATGTGGCCCTGTTGCTATTGCGCAGATACTTACTAAATATAAGCAACCAGTGCATGGATATGGAAGTGTCTCTTACCAAAGTGGAGCAAATAAGTATGCCGTGGATGTTGATTTTGAAAATTATATCTTTGATTGGGATAATATTAAGGATGATTACCGAGGTGAATATACCGACCAGCAAGCAAAGGCAGTAGCTGATTTGGTTTATGCTTGCGGTGCAGCTATGTATGCTCAGTATGGCTCGGCAACATCCATCAATAACTATGCAAAGATGCTGTATGGCTTGCAGCACAACCTGCATATTTCCGAAGATGCAAGATATTTACGCCGTCAACACTATTCTACGGCAGAATGGATAGAGATGTTGAATACCCAACTTAGAGCAGGTCATCCTGTGTTCTATCGTGGCACATGGATGTTTGACGGAACAGAAGCTGGTCACATGTTTGTCATTGACGGTCTTGATGCTGATGGCAAGTATCATGTGAATTTCGGACATTTAGGTAGTGGGGACAAGTTCGCAGACATCAATGTTCTCAATCAGAGTGGAACGAACCCAGGCGGTCGTGGCGTTTGCTATAACGCTACGCAAGCTATGGTTATCAATTGCTACCCTACACCAGAGCACACAGACTATCCATTGCAGAGATGTATTTCAGAGGAAGCCATCATCTTGAATAAAGACACTTTGCTGAGACAGGCAACTGTAAACTTGGGCGAGAAGTTCACACTTAGTTGCAATCTTAGAAACTACAGTTTGCAGAAAGCGACTGTAAACTATGGTTGGGGACTTGAAAAAGATGGCCAACTTATCAACATCCTCAGTCAGCGCACCTACGGACTGAGTGCAGGAAACAAGTTCGCGGAAACACGTCATTTGGATTTGGCATTGCCTACAACTCTTGAAGATGGCGACTACAAATTGGTATTATATTCCAAGTCAGATATAGATCCAACATGGAGTAAGGTTTGGGCATCTGCACCTACTGAAGCTGAAGTAACAGTCAAGGGTGGCAAGGCAGAGATAACAGTACCCGACAATCATTTAGGCAATCCAAGACTATATTTGGAAAGAGATATTGCAGAGGTTGAGAATGCTTTTGAGAAAACCGTTTCTGGAAGAGCCTTTGAATTGAACTTCGTCAACCCTTCAACCAATAACTTCCAAAACAAGATAAAGTTGGAGATTGTTGTAGATGGTGAAGAATATAGTTATGTTACCACGCAACCAGTATTCAGCCAGTCAAAAACTACATACCACATATTGGTTCCTCAATCTGTCGTTGCCCTCAAAGGAAAGAGCATAACCTCAATAAAGGCTTACTATTACAACGCCTTGGAAGATTCTTATATTCTTTTGGGAATAACAGAGCCGTCTGGTATAAACACACCAGAAATAGAAGTAGCTAAAGGAGATATTTTCATTTATTCTGTCAATGGAATCCTTATCAAGCGCATTGTCGCTGGTAATGTCGCTGAAAGTTACGGAAATGTCCTCAAATCGCTACCTCGTGGCATATATGTAGTAAAAGAAGCAAATAAAGCAAGGAAAATTGCTTTGTAATTTTCTTAATCGAGATAATAATATGGTCAGAATATTACATTTTTCAGACTTCCACTATAAAAAGGACAATGCTTCCGACTTTAAGAACTTAGCTCAAAAGCTATCTGAAAGCATAAAAGGGAAGAGTATAGATTTCATCGTGTTCTCTGGTGACCTTGTCTTCAAGGACTATGGATATGATGCATATAAGACTGTATATGAATTCTTGTTCAAACCGATATTGAAAAATTGTGGTTTGAATGAAGAACGTCTTTTGATTGTTCCAGGAAATCATGATATGCAGAGAGATGATGAATTAGGCGTCATCAAAAATAGCCTTGCTCTAATCTCAACCAATGAAGAATTGGAAGATTTTTGCAAGTCCAATGAACAAGTCAAACTAAGTATGAATAGATTTAAGAACTACAACAAGTTTATTCATGACAAGTTTGATAAGATTGCTAATGTTACAAAGTTTTATACAACTTTTGTACGAGAAATCAACAGCAAAAAGTATGGCTTTGTTGCATTAAACTCTTCTTGGCGATGTTATGAATCAACCAAGGATAGAGGCAACCTGCTTTTCCCTTTATCGCAAGTTCGTGAGGCTTTTTCTAATTTGGATGGTTGTGAGTTGGTATTCTGTACCATGCACCATAATTTGTCAGACTTCAAGGACTTTGTGGCACAGGACATCGAAGATGTTATACACGATAAGACTCATGTCTTGTTTACAGGACATTATCATAAAATGGGTGTCCAAACTGTTTCTACCAGCGACATTGGTATAGTTCATTCTATTGCCCCTGCTACATATAATAGAGGAGACAAAACATCTCAGTATGGATATTGTGTGCTTGACATTGATGAAGACACCTACGACATGAAGGAAACTCCATACTATTATGTCAACGGTGAATTTGTACAGGGTACAGTGAGATGTCTGTCTGTTCCGATGTCTGAGGAAAAGAAGCAAGTAAACGATTTCAGAAAGCTGATACGACGCAAAATCAATGAAGCAGTACTGAAAGCTGACGATTTGTTTGTCTATGGAAAAAGTAATGATGAATACCAGACTTTCGCTAACCTTTTCAAAGAGCCTATCATAAAAGACAAGAGTGTTCAAGAGATAATCACGTCTCGTCATGATGGCAAGCGTATCTCATTGCAGGAGATGTTGCATTCTGAAAAATCAACCATCATCTTTGGACATGACAAGTGTGGCAAAACTTCTTTGTTGTACAAATTTCTCATAGACACATTAAAGGATTATTCCAAAACGCAAATACTACCACTTTATATTGATTTTAAAAAGACATATAAGGAGAAAAAGAATTGGAACATCAAAGATGGTCTTCGTCAGTATTATGAATTGAACAAGCGTGAGACAAGCGAATTGATAACCAAGAATAAAATACTTCTGTTGATTGATGACATAAATCTGCATGATGTTACTTTTATTAATGAGTTTTTGGATCAACTTCAAGAGTGCTCTTCTGTTAGATTTATTGCTTGTACTGAAGAAACTATGTCTTCACAATGCGCCTTGATTAATTTTCGAGATAACGACATACTGAAATATTACATCCATGATATAACAGTAAATGAGGTGCATCAATTAACTTGCAGTTGGCCAAATATCGCAAAGGAAAGACGACAAATGATAGAAGAGAAGATTATACATATATTCTCTCAGATGCATATTCCTTTCAACTTTTGGACAACCTCCCTGTTTCTTTGGATTCTCGAACGTACGGATGAATCGAATATTCATAACAATTTTGAGTTGATAAACTTGTATGTTGATGAAATACTCGGAAAAAAGGATTTTGTTTTCAATAGTGATATAACCGTTGATTACGATGACTTGAAGTCCTTCCTTTCCAGTTTGGCTAAATTTATTTTCTTGCATGGTTACCAAGTGTCGGAATCAGAGTTGTTTGAATTTACCAAGCAATATCATGAGTCCCATAAAAAATTTACAATTGATATATTAGGGGTAATCAATTTGTTAAGAGATAAGAATATTATTACCAATATTAATGAAGACAAAACTCTTGCTCCTGCTTACACTTTCCGCTTGAAAGGCATATTCGAGTATTTCTTGGCCTACAAGATGAAAGACGATACCAACTTCAGGGATGACATATTGAATGACCGTTCCTATTTCTTTGGATTTGGCAATGAGATTGAATTGTATGCAGGCTTTCAAAAGAAAGACATAGCAACCATTGAGAAGGTTTTTTCTATCGTTCAAGACATTTTGAGTCCAATTACTCAAAAGGCTGGTTACCACGATTTAGATAGTCAGATAAATTCTTGCTTGGATGTAAAGCCTATAAATTTTGAGATTGTCGGTAATTTGATAGAGCGCATATCCACAATGCCAAACGATGACGCGGATGACACCCAACTGTTGCTCATGCCTTCAGATACTATTGTAACAGATGATACGCAAGTTGTTCCAAAGCAAAGAATTCATAATTATGAATTGACATCTGGCAATGTGGAAAAAGCATTGTTTATCCTTGCCCGTGTCTATCGTAATAGTAAGGTATGTGACGATGAGGTTAGATCAAATGAGATTTTGAATTTCGTCTTGGACGGTGTGTCTAATTTAGGGTTCATGCTTGTAGATGATGCAAAGAATGTGGACTTCAATGTTGATGAGATTACAACCAAAAACATTATCCAGTTGGTTTCTAACTATATGCCCATCATTATAGAGGCTTTCTTGTATGATGCCATCAGCCAAAAGAATCTTTCAAGGGTGTTTTCAGATAAATTGGAAGAACTTACCTCTTCGCCCGAAGGCAATGAATTCAGAATATTCCTATTGACACTGGTACTTGTCGATTTGGATATTAAAGAAAATCTGGAAGTGTTAAACAACAATTTGCAGTATCTAAAACTGCGCCCTCTGCGCTTTGCCGTAGTGTCAAAGCTCTTGTTGTTAACTATTCAACATTCCGACAACCTTTATCTGAAGGAAAAAATAAAAGTTCTTGTCAATGGCCTAAAAAATGACTTTGAAGGTCTGAAACAGCTGAATGAAACAATAGAAAAGCAAATCATGATGAATAACAACAAGAAGCTCCAACAGAAAAGAAACAATGAGGCTGATTATAAAAAATAGCAGTTTTATACAAACGAAGAACTTCTCAATTAAGAATAAAAGGTATGAATACATCAAAAGAAATACATGACTCTATAGAGTTAAGTGATTTGCTCAACAAAATCGAGTTGCAAATAAAAAATATTGAGAATGGAGATAATCGTACAGAAATTGGCAATCTGATGAATTTTCCTTTCAAATCAATGATGGATAACTCTGATTTGCGTAAAGAGGCAATAAAAGAGCTTTACGGAATGTTTTATAAGGCTTTCGGTTTGATATGCAAAATCTCACTTGAAACAAACAATAAGACTTTGCTTTCTACTATGAATATGTCATGTAATCAAGTGATTAATCTACTCGCATCAAGCCATTTGAAAATACAGAAAGCACCAATGGTCAAACCATTTGCAGACTTATATAATAAAGCCATAACAAACTTACAAAACAGTAATGAAAGCTTGGCTTCCGATATGGATAGACTTTCAAATTCGCTTTTTGTTTAGCTGAAATTTATATCAAATCGTGCCATCTATTTTAAACACAATAGTGAATCTGACGAGTATGATATGTTGGTTCGGAATCCATACATTATAAAAACTGTATGAAGTTATGACAAAAGAACAAATTTTAGCGCAGCAACGTGCAGCCTTTGCAGTAGCAAAGTTCATAGAAGAGATATTTGGCTCTGGTCATATAAAGGAATATACCTTTGATGAAACCACAGACTCTGCTTTAGAATGTGCTAAGCAAAATATAGAGGTTTCATCTCTTACAGAACGAGAGAAACATGTGGCAAAAGAGAGTGTGGATAAAGCTGTACATGAAATTGCCAAGAGATTTAAGGAAGGGATGATACAATCTGGAAGATTAATAGAAACAAAATGAATATAATCAAGACAAATATTGAAGGCGTGCTAATTATAGAGCTACACCTTTTCCGTGATGCTCGTGGTTATTTCTTCGAGAGCTTCAGCGAGCGAGAGTTTGAAGAAAAGGTTGCCCCAATCCTGGGACACAGTGTTCACTTCTGCCAAGACAACGAGTCTATGAGTAGTTACGGCGTAATGCGAGGCTTGCACTTCCAGCGTCCACCTTATACTCAGAGTAAGTTGGTGCGTTGCGTAAAGGGTAGAGTTCTTGATGTTGCAGTTGATATTCGTAAAGGCTCCCCTACTTACGGCAAGCATGTGGCTGTAGAACTGACAGAAGATAATCATCGCCAGTTCTTCATTCCAAAGGGCTTTGCTCATGGTTTCGCCGTTCTCTCAGAAACAGCTGTCTTCCAGTATAAGTGTGATAACTTCTATCATCCAGAAGCCGATGGAGGCATCTCTATCCTTGATGATAGCCTTGGAATTGATTGGAAGATACCAACCGAGCATGTCAATCTCTCAGAGAAAGATACGAAGCATGCGATGCTGAAGGACTTTGATAGTCCGTTCGATATCAACGTGGATTTATATTGATAATACGTTGTTCTTGTTTAGCATCGACTATGCAGTGATGGAGAAGTCGAAGGATATCTTTACTCTGCCAGACGAGTTTGGCTGGAGCGATTTAGGTAGCTGGGGAAGCCTCCGTACCTTGTTTCCACAGGATGAGGATGGCAATGCCAAGGTAGGTAAGGATATCCGCCTATATGAATGCAAGAACTGCGTGGTTCATGCAGCTGATGAAAGTAAGGTGGTAGTCCAGGGCTTGGATGGCTATATCGTAGTCGAAAAGCACGGACAACTGCTTGTTTGCTCATTGAAGGAAGAACAGAGAATTAAAGAGTTTGCGCAGTAGTAATACTGCGATACAAAAAATAAATTAGTAGGTGAAAATGGAAAAGAGAAAAGTATTAAGTATTGCGGTTTTGGAATTATTGAGCAATATCTTAGGTGATACAACAGATGGCTTGACTGGAACAGAAATTCATAGGTTCTTATTACAAGCTGGGATATCCGATATTTCAGAAAATGATCCCTTTTTAGCTAAACGTAAAAGGCTGTTCAATGCTTTTGCTAATTTCCAAAATACCCAAAAATGTTGTAATAACATATTGAAATTCATTCAACTTGTTCTAACTCCTTCAAGATTTGTAGGAAAGTCTGAGGAGTTTGAGGCATTGAGAACAAAAGTAAACCAACAGTTGGCATTCGAAGGTTATGAAATTAAAGAAAACGGAAAGTTTGCTCAGATTCAAAAAGCCAATATCATTTCTGATGTAGAGCTAAAGGTCGAAAATTTAAAGCAAGAACTTATAAATAGAAATTCTCATACTCAAATATTCAGATATTGTACTCCTGAGCTTCTTTTCAATAACTATTTCCATTCAGTTTTTGAAGCAAGTAAGGGGTTATTTCAGAGAATCCGCGATTTGTCAGGTCTTACTACAGATGGCAATGCTCTTATAGAGCAAGTGTTTAGTAGCAATCCTATTTTGATAATAAACAATTACCAGACAAAACAAGAGAAAGATGAGCATACAGGCTTTTGTAATCTTTTAAAAGGATTATGTGGAATGTTTAGAAATCCTGAAGCTCATCAACCTAAAATATTTTGGGATATAGATGAGCAAGATGCATTGGAAATTCTAGGTCTTATATCTTATTGTCATCGAAGGTTGGATAAAGTTCAGAAGATTAGAAATGTATAATAAATAAGACGATTCTTGGGAAAAGGATTATGTGCTTGTCGATACTAGTATCTTTTGTAAAGATAATAATTTTATGTCTTAAATAGCGTCAATTATGTCCGAACAAGAATACAATGAATTGCTGAAAGCCTACACAAAGGAGATTTTGGCAAGCATGGTAAAGGCAGATATACGCAGTAGGTTTCCAGAACCTTATGCCAGTATGTATTGCCAGCAGTTTGATAATTTCAAAAATATTGCAGATTTCTTTGAATTTGCAGCAAAGATAATGAGGAGATAGTATGAAAATTCAGAGCTTTAAAGTCGTAGGTGTGAGAGGGTTTCTTACCAAAGATATTTCGTTCAGAGACAGTGTTACTTTCTTGATAGGTATAAATGGATCAGGAAAAACAACAATATTGGATTTGATGTATGGGCTGCTGAACCCTTGTTTGGAGAAACTTTTAACAATTAGTTTTAAGGAAATAACGCTAGTCTGTGAGGTTGAAGATGATAAGGTGAATTCCCAAAGCAAGAATATTCAAATAGTTTGCAAAAAGCAAGGTGATAACGTTATTATTGTTTATCAAGACTTGGTAAACGAAAAGTATTGTGAATATTCTGTACCAAATATTCTTTCAGAAGACGATTATCTCTGTGACTGGGATAGGACATATAGTGAATTGGATAATGCTTTTGCAAAATCAGAGGTATATTCAAAGATCAGAAGTCTTTCTACACCTGTAATTTTGAATTTGAATAGATATTTATCAAATATTGTAGAATTAGACCGTCCTTTAAAAATAATAAGAGGGCTAAGAAATGTACCTCGACAAGGAAGCGGTGGTGACATACAAAGAGCTTTGTTGAATGTGCAGGAGCTAGTCTATCTGACAATTCGCAAGACAGCAAGACAGCAAAGTCGTTTGGCGGAAGATTTTAAGAATAAAGTTTTTGAGGATATGTTTAAGACACCTCAAAATAACGACTTTAATCTGCCTGGAAATAATCCAGATAATTATTCAAGGGTAAAAGATTTGCGTAAGACTTTGTTTGAATCGGAGTCTTTGGATGAAGAGACAAATAAGTTAACCCAAAAGATAAACCAATATTTGGAAGGATATGAAGCTACTTTGCAAGAATATACATCTTCTTTCAAAGGCAAAAAAATAGATCCTTCGAAAGTAAATATCGATCTCTTTAAAAAAATGATAGTGTACGATATGCAGTATAACAAGATTATGAATATTGCAGAGTATGCAAAACAGAATATGCAAGAAGTCAGAAAATTACATGAACCTTTAAAGAGATTTGAAAATAGTATAAATATGTTTTTCAAGGAAGGTCGAAAGCAAATAAAAGTATCTGGCAGTGGAGATATTCTTGTTTTGAATCATAATAAGGGTGCAAAAGTACAGGATACGATATTTAATTTGTCTTCTGGTGAAAAACAACTAATCATATTGATGGCTTGCCTTTCTCTCTCAGAAGATTCGGAGCGGTCACATGTTTATGTAGTAGATGAGCCGGAGATTTCGCTGCACATATCATGGCAAGAACAGTTTGTTGATGCTTTGTTGGAGGCAAGTCCGAATACACAATTCATCCTTGCCACCCATTCACCTTCAATTATTGCAAAGAATGACAGAAGAACTTGGTGTGAAGATATTACTATGAGACAAGATGGGACTAGAATATAATTTTGATGAAAAGCAGTTGGTGTCTGTATTTCATCAGTATCGAAATGACATAAACATTTATACAGAAGATTGTGACAAAGACAAATCTTTCTATCAGCAACTGTTGGGGCGATTAATGGATAAAACGGATTGCCAAATTGCTGATATATTTCCTATTGGTGATTGTGATTCTGTGGAGAAAGCAAGTAAGGAGAGTCCTGACGAGCGTGGTTTTTATCTGATTGATGGAGATATTTATGTGATTTACGCTCCGAGAGTTCGTCGGTCAAATCTTTATGTCTTGGATTCTTATTGTATAGAAAACTATGTGATAGATGAAGAGAGTGTATCAAAATTGGTATTTGAATTGAACGGCGGTAAGGAAACCTTGGAGTCAATAAAAGAAAAATTAAATTTTCATCATGCTTTTGATGTCTTGTTGCAGCCGATTCTAGACCTATTCTTTGTGATGTCGCTGGAACGTAAATATGCTGGAGCTTTTGAGTTGTTGAAGTATGACAATTTTATTTCTAAGGGAAAGATCAATACTCTGTTAATTCTTATGTAATCGATTGAAAATGAGAGAGTTAATTAACGTAATATAACTAATAAAATTTGGTTAAGTGGCTGATTATCAGTAACTTTATAGTTCTCTAAGCTCAAAGTTATATGACATCAGAACCACTCAACCAATATACGGAAATATGCAGAGATGCTATCAAAAGTTCATCTGCAAAGTTAAGCAAAACTTTCGAGAGTCTACTCTTGGAAATACTTTTATTGTACATGACGATACAAAGAAAGATAAATTTCACTCAAATGGAGCGTTACGGCACCCATTGTGAGCAGAC
>OGKL01000095.1_pt1 | contig 29820 bp, 13 predicted proteins | sample 1572471 | NCBI WGS metagenome assembly OGKL01 (sample SAMEA2582156, study PRJEB24529) | metagenome | biome: Human gut stool | place: China | collected 2011
ACGGCGAACGCAATCCGATTGGACGGCGGACGCGATCCGATTGGACACCGAACGCCGCCGGTCGTAAAAAAAGAACAGTTACGTCGCAAATTTAACACATGCTACTAATAATATCCGAATTATTATTCGTAACTTTGCACCTCAGAACGACCTAAGAACCAAATTGTTATTTCTAAACAAATCAAAATAATATGAAGAAAATCTACACTTTGTTCTCTGCACTGTGCTTAACAGTTGCAGCGCCTGGCGCATTGTCAGCACAGAACAACTTCAAGCTGGTTGAGGAGAGCGTGAGCAATCCGGACAACACACCGGCTCCAGTCTACCCAGTACCAAGCGAGCGTCAGCTCAAGTGGAACGAAACCGAATTCTACGCTTTCTTCCACTACGGCATGAACACCTACACCAACGAGGAGTGGGGTTCGGGTATGGAGCGCGAGACTGTATTCGCACCTACACAGAAGCCAGACCCAAGACAGTGGCTCGAAGTGGCTAAGAAGGCGCACATGAAGGGCGGCATCGCTGTGGTGAAGCACCACGACGGCTTCTGCCTCTGGCCTACAGCTACGACAGAACACTGCACACGCAACTCTTCTGGCTACGGCAAGGACGTGGACATTCCGAAGGAGTTCGCCGACGCTGCACGCGAGTTCAACATGAAGTACGGTTTCTACATCTCTCCGTGGGATATGTCAAGCCCATACTGGGGCAAGAAGGACAGCAACGGCAACTACACCGACGAGTATGCCAAGAAGGTGTTCCTGCCGCAGTGCGTAGAGCTTGCTAAGTACGGCAACGAACAGTTCGAGATGTGGTTTGACGGCGCTACCGGTGGCGACCACTCAGGCGGCTACGGCAGCTACACTTCTTCGCAGAAGCGCACTATCGACAACGCACAGACATACTACGACATTCCTAACCTGCGCGACTCTATCCACAACCTCCTCCCGAACGTAATCATGTGGGGCGTTGGCGGCGAAGCACGCTGGATCGGTAACGAGGAAGGCTACTCAGGACAGACTTGCTGGTCGATGGGCGACGCTGAGTCGGGCGACGAGAACGCATGGCAGTGGGCTGCCGGCGAGAGCGACGCCAAGTCTACAAAGGGCTGGTTCTGGGATTCGAGCAAATACAACCAGCCGAAGTCGGCTGAGACTCTCTTCAAGATGTATCTTGAGACCGTAGGCCGCAACGCCACATTCCTTCTGAACCTGCCGCCGAACCGCGCAGGTCGTATCGACGAGAGCCTCGTAACCATCATGGAGGACCTCGGCAAGCTGCTCGACCAGCGTCTCGGCACAGACCTTGCAAAGACAGCTAAAGTAACAACCGACTGCACTCGCGAGGCTATGGGCAAGGGCAACTACGACGCAAAGAATCTTACCGACGGCAACAAGGACACATATTGGGCTGCTCCCGACGGAAAGACTTCTGCCGTTATTGAGCTTAGCTGGGACACACCGCAGACCGTGCGCTACGTATCGCTCATGGAGTATATCAAGCTCGGACAGCGCGTGAAGAAGTTCAAGATTGAGACCAGCGAGGACGGCGTAACCTTCACCGAGCGCGGCACCGGTCAGACAATGACTACCGTAGGCTACAAGCGCATCATCCCGCTCAACGGCTCTACAACCGACTACTCTGCAAGCGGCTTCAAGGCTAAGTCTGTGCGCATCACTATCGAGAACGCTAAGGCTTGCCCGCTGCTCCACACTGTAGAAGTGTTCTAAACAAACCCTTACTCCATCAACTAAAAAACAAAGAAAACAATGAACGTAAAGAAATATATGTGCCTTGCCGGTCTGTTCTTCCCTATCGCAGCTATGGCACAGCAGGATAAGACTCTCTGCGACTTCGAGACTCCGGAGAGCTACGTGAGCGTACGTGCATACGACACATGCCCTACCTCACCCTTCAACCTCAACAAGCTCACGGGCAACGTGCAGGTTGTAGACAACGACCTTAACGCAGTGGACGACGCGCTGGGCTACGCTCCGAACGAATCGTCGAAGATTCTCGGCGTGCAGCGTTCGCGCTACGGCAGCAACACCTTCGGCGCTCTCGTAGAGCTGAAGGAGCCGCTCGCTCTGAAGCGCGAGACCCAGTACGTACACGTTAAGTTCTACTCTACGCAGGACGCTCCGGTGATGCTCATCGGACTCGGCAACCGCGAAGACCGTCCTTGGCAGCCCGCTACTACCGAGCAGTTCTGGAGCGTGCCTACAAGCAAGGTGGCTGCAGGCGCATGGCAGGACGTAGTGTTCCCGATCATGGGCGCTAACGGCATCAACATCAAGAGCCTCCTCGTCGTAGTAGACCGCCAGTCGCCGCACAACCAGATGAGCGACTTCGCCGTTTTCATCGACGACATCATCCTTAGCACCAAGTCAAACCCGTTCTTCTCTAAGTCGGTTTACCCGATCAACTACGAGGAGACTACAGCTCACACACGTACAGACCGCTACATCAAGACCGTTAAGCTCGGTTCGCAGAGCGTAGCTATCAACCAGAACTCTGACAAGAAGCTCTACTTCAAGAAGCTCGACAACATCTTCCTCGCTAAGCCAGGCGAAACCGTCACAGCGGCTATCGACTGGAGCGGCGTTTGGATGCACGGATACGCATACCTCGACAAGGGCAACGACGGCAAGTTCGACGTCGATTACACCAGCACTGGCATTACAGACAGCAAGGACCTCGTTGCGTTCTCTTACTACAAGGACAAGAACAGCGCCGGCAGCCGTGCAAGCGGCGACTGCGGCGTAGCAATGCCTTCGTTCAAGATTGCTGACGACATGGAGCCGGGCATCTACCGCATGCGCTACAAGGTAGACTGGGACAATGTTGACCCGGGCGGCAACACCACTACCGGCAACTACATCACCAACAACGGTGGTGGTATCGTTGACGTTCTCGTGAACATCCACAACGACAACGTAGACGTTTACCGTGCTACAGAGGAGAACGGCGGCGGCTTGAACGGCGAGATTCTTCTTGCTAACGGCAAGCCGGTGACTGGTCAGACCACTCCGTTCGGTCAGGCATTCACAATCAAGGCTCAGCCGGCTGAGGGCTTCCTGCTCGACTACGTTAAGATTCGTCACGGCTACAACCTTGAGGGCGCAAGCACCAAGAACGAGAACCCGCAGTGGAAGGAGTACACCGTGCAGGCTTCGCAGTTCGTTAACGGCGAGTACACTATCCCGGCTGACTGCGTAGACGGCAACATCCGCCTCGTGCCTTACTTCAAGAGCGACCCTACAAGCGTTAACGACGCTACAGTGAAGGCGTTCACAGTGAATGCTGGCAAAGGCGAAATCACGCTCAACGCCGCAGTTGCTACACACGTGGAGATTGCTAACGTTCAGGGCAGCACTCTGTTCAACGGCACAGTAGAAGGAGCTCGCACAATCTGCGCTCACAAGGGCGTTTATGTTGTGAACGGCGAGAAGGTGCTCGTAAAGTAAACTAACATTACTCACATATTGGGGATAGCAGTCAAGACTGACAGCTATCCCCTTTTAAATCTAAAACCATCTATCTATTATGACAAACCATTTACGCACAGCCATCGCTACGTTCATCATGGCAACAGCGATGACGCCTGCTATGGTGCTTGCGCAAAGCACCTACCCCGTTAACTTCGACGAGAACGAGGCATCGAGCAACCTCTTACGCCACACTAATGCTGTGCAGCTCACAAGCAGCTACGGCACACAGACGGTTGAGGTGAACCAGAAGAAAGAGAAACGCATGTATATAAAGCGTCTTGACGACTGTCTGCGCGCTAAGATAGGCGAAACCGTTACGGCTGGCTTCGACTGGAGCGGTACGTGGATGTGCGGATACGCATATATCGACTTCGGAAAGGACGGCAACTACGACGTTGACTACGACGACAACGGCGTGAACGCCATGAAAGACCTCATGGCTTATTCTATGTATAAGAATAAGGACAGCAAGGGCGCTACAGTAAGCGGCGAACCGAGCATTAATCCGCCGTCGTTCACTATCCCGTCGGATGTTAAGCCGGGCATCTACCGCATGCGCTACAAGGTAGACTGGGACTGCGTTGACCCGGGCGGAAACACGCTTAGCGGAAACGATATCAAGAAGAACGGTGGCGTGATTGTCGACACGCGCATCAACGTGCATGGCGAGACGGCACACGTTACGGTGAAGGGTGCTGACGAAAAGAAAGGCACTCTCTCGCTTGCCGACTACAGCGCAGAGCTGAACAACCAGGACGTGGAGTTCGGAAAAGACCTCACCATAGCCATCGCCGTAAAGGACGGATATAACTTCAGCTCACTGAAGGTGAAGCACGGATACTGCTTGGACGGCGAGGCTGTCGTAGACGGACTGCGCCAGTGGCAGGAGAATACGATCATGGCGTACACAGCAAAGGGCGACAAGATAACTATACCTGCAAGCTACATCGACGGCGACGTTGAAATAACCGTCAACTTCGCTGCCGAAGGCACTACTTCGGGCGACAACTACGCGCTCAACTTCGAGAAGGATCTCGCCCAGATGAATCCTACAGCCAACAGCCTCACAGAGTTCTCTATTACGAACAAGGCTGGCAAGAAGTCGGCTATCGCTATCCCTGAGGGCACTACCGTTTATCGCGACGCTCTCACGAAGGAAGTGAACGCTAAACCGGGCGATGTGCTAACACCGGGCATCGCATTCACTGGCGACACCGAGATGGGCGCATATCTCTACATCGACTACAATCAGGATGCAGCGTTCACAACGCCGCTCGACGAAACCGGAAAGCCGGTTGTTGGCAGCGAGATTGTGAGCTTCTCTTCATACAAAGGCAGGAACAGCAACGGCGAAGCTGCTGGCGCAACGTCAGCAATGCCGTCTTTCACTATCCCCGACGACCTGCCTACGGGTGTTTATCGCGCTCGTCTGAAGATTGACAACAACAACATCGACCCGGCTGGCGACTACAATGCGTCTGACGCCTTACACATCAACCACTACAACGGCTACATCGTCGACTTCCTGCTGAACATCCACAACGATAAGGGCAGTCTCGACATCGACGCACGCGGCGGTCATATCGTAGGAAACGGCAACAGCGGCGTGGGCGAAACTGTAGAGTTCGGTTCACAGCTCAGCCTTATGCCGCTCGCTCCTGCAGCAGGCTACAACGTAAAGAGCATCGCTGTGCGTCACGGTCACAACCTGGACGGAGAGCAGTTCGTCAACGGCAACCGCCAGTGGGATGAGTACGAAGTCAGCGACGCCAAAGCCGGCGAAGGCTTCACGATAGACGCCGACAAGGTGAACGGTGACGTGCGCGTGTCGGCTAAGTTCGAGGCTGACGGCACAGAAGAGTACAAACTTCGCTTCGCCGACGAGTTCGACGGCAAAGACTACTCGCTGCCCGACGCCGGCGTATGGCACAACTGTACACGCGAAAGCCCCACATGGAAGCGATTCACCTCGCAGACTGCCGAAGGACAGCAGAAGACGGCGTTCATCCGCGACGGAAAGCTCGTCACTCGATGCATCAAGAACACTATTGCTGAGGAGGGCGACGTGGAGATGATAAGCGGCGCTATCGAAAGTTCTGACAAGATGTACTTCACATACGGACGTGTAGAGGGTCGCTTGCGCACAACTCCTCACGTCGGCAACTTCCCGGCGTTCTGGCTTATGCCGCAGGACAACTCTGCAGGTTGGCCTAACGCTGGCGAGATTGATATCTGGGAGCAGATTGACACAGAGAACAAGACGTATCATACAGTGCATACTCACTGCACATACGATCTGCATCTGGCTCTGCCCAACTCTGGAAGCACACATACCAACGCAGCCGACTATCACGTGATAACTCTCGACTGGACGCCGGAACTTCTTACCTGGTATGTTGACGGCACAAAGGCGTTCTCTTATGCAAAGACTAAGCAGTCGTATCTGCTTGAGAAAGGTCAGTGGCCGTACGACAAGCCATTCTACCTGATACTTAACCAGAGCGTAGGCAATGGTTCTTGGGCTAAGAACTGCGATGTCAACTTCGAGTACGAGACACTCTTCGACTATGTTCGTCTCTACCAAAAGGATGGCGAGGGCGACATCACATCAGCCGTGAAGGACGTGAAGACAAGCGGCTTTGCGCTCGACGCATACGCACAGCAGGGCGGTCTGCTCCTGGTTGCGCCAGAGGCACAGAAGGTAGACGTGTACAGCATCAGCGGCACACGCGTCTTCTCAGGACTTGTGCAGGGCAACCGCTTCGTGAGCCTCACCAAGGGCGTGTATGTAGTGGCTGGCAAGAAGATTGTCGTGAAGTAACATAGAAGTCTACGGCATTCCTGCCGTAGGCATAATAGTAAAAAGCATACTAACAAAAGGAGGTTATGGCAAATTTGCCATAACCTCCTTTTTATATATCAAAGTCTTTATATATCAAAGTCTCAAACCCTACTCCACGGGGAATGTCTTGGTAAGCGTTCCAAACTCGGCGTCTGTGATGTGCGAGTGGAATGTGCTGCGAGAGACTGTTGTGCCGTATTCGTCGGTTACGGCGAGAACAGCTACGTACCAGCCACGCTCAGCGTCGGAGAACGACTTATTGAACGTGAACTTGCCGTTAAACTGCTTCACTACATCCGTCACATCCTCAGCCTTGTCGGTAGTAGCCATGAAGTCTGCCCATGCCATAGACGGAGTCTCTACGTCATAAGCGTTGAGAGCGTCGTCCCAATCGTTCTCCTTCATGACGAGCATACGTGCGCTCTTGATAGACGAAGCCTTCGACTTGATGGTGTACTCGATAGCAAGGTCGCCGTTGCCCGACAGATGGTTGGTAACGTCAACCTCGGGGCAATCGTTAGCAGCCGCCGGCTTGATGTGAACATTGTCGACAGAAGCCTTCACCCAGTCGCCGTTGGCGTCCACTGCGAGTGCGTAGAACGTATAGTCGTTCTCCTTCTCAATGTTCCACGCCTTGAACTCGCTGGCGTATGTAGCCCATTGCTCGGCAGAGAAGCTCACGCCCTGCGTGTACATCAACGCGCCGTAGCCATAGAGGTTGACGAACTCGTCGATAGACTTCGTAGAACCGAGCACAAGGTGCAGCGACTTGAATGCGCTACCTGGCTTTACGTCGAACTCGGGCTTGCCCTCAGAGTTGAGTCCGAGATACTCTACGCTGAGCGTTGCCTTGCTCTCGCCAGGATCGGCGGTGCGCACAACGCCGTAAGTCATATCCGTTCCGAGCGTGTACTTGCCGTCAGCCTCAACGAGGTCGCACACTACGACGTAATGATTCTCGCCGGCAGCGATAAACTGCGTTGTGCCGCCCTCCGGCTTCTCGCCATCGACGAGCGTAACGCTCTGACTGCCCACACCGGCGTAGCCGTAGCTGCCCGACATCATGAGCGTAGAGAACACCTTCTTGAGTTCTGCCTCGGTCATCTCCGAGAGCGACGCGCCGCCGAAGTACTCCAAGAGGAAGAACTTGAGATACGACTCGCTTACGCACATCTGATAGAACGGCTGGTCGTCGGTCTTTGTGGTTACGGTGTACTTCACGTAGTTCTTTCCAGCCTTGAGGTCGCTCACCTCAGCCTTGAACTGATCGGGCACACCCTCGGGGCGTCCGAAAGAGATGTAGTCGTCGGCGCCGAGCACTACAGCGTCAACCGTTCTGCTGCCTTTATTGAGAAATACCTTCTGCTGCGCGTCGGCTGTAGCAACGAAAGCTACGACGAGCGCAAATACTGATAATATTGTCTTTTTCATAATCTGTTTCTGCTTAAGTGTTAGAGACGTGTAACATTGCCTTCGTAGTGGCCCTTCAGCGCACCATTGTACTTCTTGATGCTGAACACCGTGAAGTCGACATCAGCCTTGCCGTCGGTGAACGAGAGCTTAGCGTTGCCACCGAGAGCTATAGAATTTTTACCGTTAACGGTAGCCTGCGAATAGGTGTCGCCTGCGTACTTGATGGAGATCTTAGCGTTTGTCTCGTCGCCAGAGAAGCCGTGCAGCGAGTTGTCGTTAGCGAAAGCGTCGGGCATAGTGACCACAATGTCGGCGTCAGCCATGCCTGCCAATGTCGTTACGCCAGCCTTTGCAGAAAGATAGATGGTGTAGACGCCCTCAGCGTCGTCGTGTGTGAGCACCGCCGACTTCAGATCGACCGGCTTGCCGTCAGCCACGGTGTAGTTGCTGGGCACAGCGAGCGAATACTCCTTCGGCGTGCCGTTCACATATACCACATCGAGCGTGCGTGCGGCGCTATTGCCGAGGTTAGCCACGTTGATCTTGATGGTATAAGTGCCGTCGCCGTTGTCGAGCACCGAGATAGTGCCCGTAGCCGAAGACGGTGCGTCGTTGCTGATGCTGAAGGTCTGCGGATTGTTCACGTCCGTTACGTTGTCGACGAAGGTAAGTTCGTACTTCTTATTGCCCTGCACGTCGAGTTCGCTTCCGTCCATATTGCTCTGCGGCACGAAGAGGCGCACGTAGTAGTAGCATTTGTCCAGCTCATTGGCGCTGCCGATGTTGCCGGGCGTGAGGTAGAAGTTGACGCCGTCTGCCTTCTTCTCTGCGAAAGCGGCGCGCATCTCGTAGCGTTTGCCGTCGACGATGAAGTGGTTCTCGTTGGCAGCCACCTCTGTGTATGCGCCGTTGTACTGCGCAGCGAGGAGCGTTTCGCCCTTCTTCGGCGTTGCCTCAAGGTTCAGAGCGAGCTTGCCACCAGCGAAGCTCACCTGGAGCAGACCGTCAGAGTAGTAGTCGTTCCAGTCGTACGACGATACAGACACCGGCTCATAGTCGTCGTTGCGGTTATACTCGTCGACGTCCATAAAGACAGCCTGGAAGAAATCTTTGTCGGCGTCGAAATCATGACCGAACGCGTTGAACTCCACGTACTTGTCGAGCAGCGTCGGCGAGAACGCCAGCTGCAGATTCTTGCCGCCCTTCATAACATCCTCGGATGTCTTGCAACCTTCGAGCGTCGAGAGGTAGATATACTTATAGTTGTTGATGGTGGTTACGACAGCCGACTTCATCTCGTAAACCTCGTCGCCCACCTTCACGCAGTTGCCGTCGAGCTGTATGCGCTTCGGGAATGACATGTTGTCTACATCTGTGCCCACCTCGTAGGCAGACACGATGCGTCCGTTCTTCACTACGAACACGCTGTCGGGTGTTGCAGCCGTAGCCAATGTCTGCATGGCGAAGCCCACGAACATGGCGAAAAGTAAAAATATCTTTTGTTTCATTGTACTCCGGGTTATATAAGAATTAAGAGTCAAAGATTAAGTGTTTAGAGTGAACTCTCAAGTATATATTATTAAGATGAACCAGCTCGGTTTAACGCTTAACCATCTTCAGCGACTGTCCCTCCGCCTTCACCACGTACACGCCGGCAGCGAGCTGTGTGGCGTCTATCTTCGCCTTGCCGCCGGGAGCCGTAGCCTGCGCAGCGAGAGAGCCGTTGGCAGCGTACACTTCGAGCAGCTTGCCGTCGGTCATGCCCTCAGCCGTGATGGTGTATCCGTTGGAGCGCAGAGTGATGGGCGACTGCTTCGTGAGCTGCACCATGCCGGCAGTAGAGCCCTTCAGCTCAATCTTGTCCACATTCTTCACCGCGTGCGTTGCCACCGTTGCGCCGCTCTTCGAGAGCAGTTTCACGTTGCCGTCCGCCACTGTGAGCTTCGCCACCTGCGACATCTGCATCTCGTGCGCAGTTCCGTCGAGATAGAGCACATTCACCTTACCGTCCTGCGCCATCATCGGGCAGGAAACAGCACAAAGGAGAAGGGCTGCTAAGAAATAACGTCTAATCATAAATCCGATTTTTAAAGTTTAATTGTGTTACTTATAATTGCTTATCTGTTACAAAAGTAGTCAATAATGTTATACAAACCAACTTCCAACCGATTTTTTGCAACAATTTCATACAAAAAAAGCCCAGAGCTGTGCGCCCTGGGCTTGTATTTTCTAATGTTGTACGATGCCGAATTAGAGGTTCGGGTTCATCTTTGTCCACTCTGCTACTGGAGGAACGATGCCGAGCTCTACGATCTCGTCGCGCATCTTGCAGAGGTGCTCGTAAGACTTAGCGAGAGAAGCAAGCTCCTCTTCTGTGCCTGTAGGCTGTGTGAAGTGAACGCCAGTCTTGTCGATTGTAGAAGGCATAGCCATCATAACGTTCTTGAAGCCACACTTCTCGCAGTTTACGTAGCAACCTGCTGGCAATGTGAACTTCTCGCCACCCATAGCAGCCTCGATCATCTTAACTGCGTTGTATGCCGGGCTCTGGAATGAAGAACGACCGCGGAGCTTGATGATGTTAGAACCACCCTGAACGGTGTGGTGCTTGATCTCTTCCCAACGCTCTGCTGAGAGGCCCATCTCTGAGAGAGGCTTGCCGTCTACCTTAACCTGAGAAGCGAATACTGCCATCTGCTCGCCGTGGCCACCGTATGTGTGAGCGCCAGTCACCTTGTCCTGCTGTACGCCGAACTCGAGTGCGAGAGCCTGCTGCAGACGTGTAGAGTCGAGAGCAGCGAGTGATGTGAGCTGGTTTGGCTTCAGACCTGAGTGGATGAGAGCTGTGAGGGCTGTAACGTCAGCCGGGTTGAAGATAACAACAACGTGCTCTACCTCCGGGCAGTACTTCTTGATGTTGTCGCCGAACTCTGCAGCGATCTTGCAGTTGCCCTTCAAGAGATCCTCGCGGGTCATGCCGTCCTTACGCGGAGCACCACCAGAAGAGATGATGTACTTAGCGCCTGTGAATGCTTCCTTCGGGTCTACTGTGTAAGTTACGTTAGCGCCCTTGAAAGCGCACTGCTGAATCTCGTCGAACACACCGTGTACACCCGGCTCGTAGATGTCGTAGAGACAGATGTTAGGAGTAAGACCGAGCATAAGAGCGCTCTGTACCATGTTTGAACCAATCATACCGCCTGCACCGACGATCAAAAGCTTTTCGTTAGATAAGAATGCCATAATAAATAGTGTTTATTATATTAATAATTGAATTTCGTTTACTAACTGCAAAGATACAACTTTTTTGAAATATACAAACGATTATCGAAAATTATAGTGTTGTTTAATCTTAAAATCTGTATATTTGCAGTGCCTAATAATTATAATATGACAGATACAAAGTTTACTATAGCCGATCGACTCGCCGCATTGCGCGAGGAGATGCGGCGCGAAAGGCTCTCGGCGTTCATTTTCCCGAGTGCCGACCCGCACATGAGTGAGTATGTTCCCGAACGTTGGGAGGGACGCAAGTGGATATCGGGCTTCGACGGCTCGGCTGGCACGGCTGTGGTTACGCTCCATTCGGCTGCGCTCTGGACCGACTCGCGCTACTTCCTTGCTGCCGAACAGCAGCTCGAGGGCACCGAGTTCCAGCTGATGCGCGAGCGCATGGAGAGCACACCCAGCATTGCCGACTGGCTGGCGCGCGAAGTGCACGACGGCGAGCCTACCGAGGTGGGCGTCGACGGCATGTGCATCTCGAAGGGCGAGGCTGAAGGGCTGAAGGCTGAGCTGAGACATGCCGGCGGACTGACGCTGCGCACCAATCTCGACATACTCAACCGCGTGTGGGCAGACCGTCCGCCGGTGCCGCTTAACAAGGTGGAGATTCACCCGCTGGAATACGCGGGCGAGTCGGTGGCTGAAAAGCTCAGTCGCATACGCACCGAGATGCGCCGCGCGGGAGCAAGCTGCATGCTCGTTACGCAGCTCGACGACATAGCGTGGACGCTCAACCTGCGCGGCTCCGACGTTCATTGCACGCCGGTGTTCGTGGCGTGGCTCATCATCTGCGAGGAGAGCGCTACATTATTTATAAAGGAAGAGAAGCTAACGGCGGAGGTGAAAGACTATCTGCGCGCTGAAGGCGTAGCCATCGACGACTACTGCAATATCATTGCGGCACTCAACGACTGCGACGCGCCGACGATGCTCATCGACCCTTCGACCGTGAACAGCACTTTGGCGCAGCCGCGCGGCAACTTCACCGTGCTCTCTGCGCCGTCGCCCATACCTGCTATGAAGGCGGTGAAGAATCACACGGAGTGTGAGGGATTCCGCCGTGCTATGGAGCGCGACGGCGTGGCTATGGTGCAGTTTCTGAAGTGGCTGGAGGAGGCTGTGCCGAAAGGCTATCAGACCGAACTCACGGCGAGTGCGAAGCTGTACGAGCTGCGCGCTAAGCAACCGCTCTTCCGCGACATCTCGTTCGACACCATCGCTGCTTACGCCGACCATGCGGCTATCGTTCACTACGAACCGACGCCGCTCAGCGACGTTAAGCTCGAACCGAAGGGCTTGCTGCTGCTCGACAGTGGCGCACAGTACAGCGACGGCACAACGGATATCACCCGTACAATAGCTCTTGGCGACGTCAGCGACCGCGAGCGCCACGTCTACACGCTGGTGTTGAAGGGTCACTTGGCGCTGCAGAACCTCTGCTTCCCACGTTCGGCGTCGGGCACGCAGCTCGATGCGGTGGCACGCACGGCGATGTGGCGCGAGGGCATGAACTTCATGCACGGCACGGGACACGGCGTAGGCTCTTATCTCAGCGTGCACGAGGGTCCTCACCAGATTCGCCAGGAGTATCGCGGGGCGCCGATGGTGGAGGGAATGACGGTTACCGACGAGCCGGGACTGTATCTCGACGGACGTTTCGGCGTGCGCATCGAGAACACGCTGCTCACCGTGCCTTACGTGACGACTGAGTTCGGACGCTTCCTGCGCTTCGAGCCGCTCACGCTCTGCCCTATCGACACCAAGCCGATAATGACAAACATGCTCAGCGACGAGGAACGCCAGTGCCTCAACGCCTACCACGCTATGGTGTACGAGCGTTTGGCGCCGATGCTCGATGAAGAGCATCGCGAGTGGTTGAAGAAGAAAACGGAAGCGATTTAGTTGGGAATTGAGAGTTGAGAGTTATGATTAGCTGTGCTACTACTCGAAAGCTCTTGATTTAAACATAGGAGGCTACGGCATTCCTGCCGTAGTCATTGCAAACAGTTGTATTTCAGTTACTAATGGCTACGGCAAGAATGCCGTAGCCTCCTACTATTAGCATTGTCAACTATAGATTTTTATGTATATAATGGTCGTGACGCACGCCCTATCTCTTAACATTAATCGGCGGACGGCGAACGGAATCCGATCGGACGGCGGACGCAATCTGACCGGACGGCGAACGGAATCCGATCGGGCGGCGGACGCAATCCGATCGGGCGGCGGACGGAATCCGATCGGGCGGCGGACGCTACACGATGCCTATTCGTGAATAAAAAGAAGCCTATTCGTGAATAAAAAGATACGAAAAATCCCTCAATGAGGGACGTTTTGGGCTTAAAACGTCCCTCATTGAGGGAAATATTCAGCAGATTTATCCCTCTTAGAGGGATTTTTCATTGAAAGTAGTGGGAGATGTCAATATCGAAACATCTCAAATGTCAACATCGAAATATCAAATGTCAACATCTCAACACATCAACACATCAACATCTCAACATCTCACCACATCAACATCTCCAACCTACTTCACCACGAACTTCTTGTTCTGCGTGATGTACACGCCGGGCTTCAGTCCGTCGAGCGACTCGCCGCTCGAGCGCACCTTCTTGCCGGTGAGGTCGTAGATATCGCCGGCGCCGGCAGGCAGGAAGTAGACATCCTCTATGGTTGTCGTACCGCCGCCGAAAGCCAGACTGAGCATTGCGCCGTTGTGTACGTCGGAATGGAAGAATCCGCGGTAGCGTGTTGTGGGCACGGGCACGTCGATGTAGTAGAACTTGTTGCCGCTGATGTAGTAGTAGCCCTCGTTAGCCGGCAGGTTCTCCACACGGTACGCTCCGATGAACGACACTCCGCTCTCGGTCTCGTACGTCGGACGGTCCATGCCCTCCGGCAGGTCTTTGAGCGTGCACATTCCGAGGTCGTAGAGCACCGTTGGCGACGCTACGTTAGCGTAGGCAGCGTTGTTCACCGCTGTAGGCTTTATGATGTACGGCGTGTTAGCCTCCATCTTCTCTACATACTCGAAGGTGAGCGACGTCGGCGTCATGCCTGCGAGCTGCGCCACCTGCGTGCCTGCACCGAACACCTCTTCGGGGTTCTCCACGGCGCACGGCAGACAGATAGTGTTCCATGCTTCCTTGAGGAACGAGCGGTAGAGCTTCACGTTCGTGCCGTTCTCCAGACTCGCTGCGCTCACGTATTCAACGGGGCGCTGATAGTCCTTGCGCTCGTCGAGAATAACGTCTACGGGCGAGAGGTCGTGGAAGAGCACCTCCACTTCTGTCGGTCCTTCTACTGTCAGTTCGTACGGATCGGCTGTAGCGGTCTGCACGCCGTTGAGCTTGTAGCCGTCCAGACGGTAGCCCTCGTTGGGCTTTGCGTCGAGCGTGAGCTTCGTGCCGTACTCGTAGAGTCCGGATGCCACGTCCATCGTTCCGCCGTCGGCGTCGCACTTCACCGTCACCTTATATGTCTCAGCCTCGAACACAGCCGATATGTCGAGCGTGTTGCGTGCCTCCACGTGGTATTCGGCGTTGTTTGAGAGCACCTCGCCAGTGGCGTTGTCCTTCCAGCAGACGAACTTGTAGCCCTTGCTCGGCGTAGCCTTGAAGGTCATTCCGCCGCCGTAAGCCAGCTGTCCGCTGTTGGCTGCCTTCACCATGGCGCGCTTTGCAGCTGCGGCAGGCGTTTCTGTAGGAGCGTCCTTCACACACTCCACACTTCCGCAAGCTACGAACGGCAGGATGCCTACGTTGTAGTGGACCAGTCCGTCCTTGAAGAGCATCCATCTCACCATCTTGCCCTCAGCACCCAGATAGTTCTCGGCGTCGGTGATGTTGTCGGTCTTCACCTGCAGCACGTAGTAGCCGTTCTCGCTCAGACCGCTTGTGTTGAGCTTGAACACGCGCTTCGAAGCGTCGTCCTTCGGCGCGATGGCGATGTCGCCGCTGTAGAGCTTGCCCTCGTGGCGCACCACGATGTCCTCGCGTGTGAAGGTCTCGGGCTTGATGTCCTTGTTGAACTCCACGGTGAGCTCCTCGATAGGCTTCTCCGCAATCTGGTCGTCGGCAGGCACCGTCGTGATGCTCTTCACGTCGAGTCGCAGTTCAGGTATCGGTTCAAACTCCACGATGTACTTGTTCGTGCCCTTGCCCGAAACGATGTCGGCAATGTGCAGACGATAGTCGAGCTGCGGGTCGATGCCGTCCTTCATCGTGTAGTCGGTTGTCCAGAAGTTGGCAGCGTCGAGCGGTCGGTTGTTCGTCTCGTCGGTTATGCTGAGTATCTTCGCGTACTTGCCAGCCGGGTTAGCCACAGCCGTGTAGAACCAGTTGCGCGGCACGTCGGTGGGCACCGTCACGCGGTAGTGCGTATTGTCTATGCGCTCCATCCTGGTCTGCTCGCTCAGCGTCACAAGTTCCGCGTCGGTGCCGTTGGCGAAGTAGATATGGTCGGGCGCATCCTCCGCGTCGGGCTCGTCGTTAGTGATCCATGCGCGGTACACCTTGTCGCCGATTGTGGCGTTCAGGCTGTGTATCAGCTCGTGTATGGTGACGCGGTCGAGCAGCGAGAGGTCGGGGTTGCCGTAGTCGGTCACGTGCGTAACGCTCACGTCATACTCGGTGAAGTGGCCCATGAGCGACGCTGTGAGGTCCCATGTGGCGTACGAGGCAGTGCCGGCAGCGATAGTGCCGAACTGCGTAGCGATGTCGTCGTCGAGCGCCATCGTCTTCTCGCCTCCGTTAAGGCTCGAACTGATGATGTCGAAGTCGATAAGCAGTCCCTTCTCGTTCTCCACAATCTCAGGCTTCTTCGTAATCATGCGCACGTTGTTGGCGTCGCCCTTGCCCTTGTTGTGTATGAGCACCGAGAACTCGGCAGGTATCACCGGCTCAACGACGTCGGGCGTGAGCGGGTTGTCGCCGTATACGTCGCGCTGCATGAAGTAAGTGAGGTCGAGCTCTGGCGACGGCTTCACCTGCAGGCTCACGGGGAAGAGCGAACGGTTCTGCGTAGTGCTACCGTCCTTGAAGCTCAGCGTTCCGCCGAAGCTATAGGTGGTGAGGTTCTCGGGCGCTGCATACTTGGTAGGAATGAAGAGTATGGTAGCCACGCCCTTCTTGCCTGCGCCCAGTCGCCATGCGCCGTCCTTCTCGCCCTCGAAGCCTTCTATCTTCTCGATAGCTATCTGCATCTCGCGCGATGTAGCTATGAAGCCGGTCTCCATGTTCGTAGCGTTCACGTCGACGAGGATGTCCTCGATGGCGTTGCTCGATCCGTTCTCAATGGTGAGCGTGCCGCGGAACGCCTGACGCGTGAGCACCAGCTTCTGCTTTATCTCGAGCTTCACTTGTGCGCAGGTGTTCTCCGACTGCGTCTCCATATACTGCAGCATGTCCTTGCGGGCGCTTCCCATGAGGTCGGTCCATGTAGGTATGCCCAGATTGACGAGCTTCGTCACACAGTTCTGGCGTGTCTGCAGAATGTCTGCTACAACAGCCTCATCCATGTGGTTGTCGCTGATATAGCCGCGTCCGTCCTCCTTGCTCCATGTGTTGCGCAGACGCTCCACATAGTTACGCAGCGAGAAGTCGGCTATGTTGGCGCTCTTGTTAGGCATTAGCGATGTGAGGTATGCGCCCATACCCTGGCTCTTGTCGTCCACCGTGGTGTTGTCTGGAATGGTGTTCAGGTCGAACGTCCAGAGCGTGCCGTCCACGCGCATCTTCTGCAGTTCGAGGTCGGCTTTGTGTATTGCCGACATCAGTTCTACGCCGAAGTCTTTCATGCCGAGCGCCTCAGGCGCCTTGGTGAGCTGTCGGTTGTACTCCATGTATGTGTCGAAGTAGCTGAAGAACAAGAACTGCTTATAGCCCGACGACTCCATCAGAGCCGGTATCGGCTTGTCTTCGGCAGCAGCTGCCTTGCGCAGCGGCGCCTTGCTGAACTTATCAGCCATCTCCTTACCCCATTTTCCGAGACACTCTACCATGTCCGGTCCGTAGTTGGAAGCTATTCCCTTCAGGCAGCTGAACAACGGAATCTTGTCGGCTACCTTTCCGCTGAGATAGTCCATAGCGCAGTCGCCTGCAAATTGCAGTGCCGATCCTTCAAGTGCGTTGGTTATGGCTGGCGCCACGCAAGTTGGCAGGTCGGGAAGCGGCACACACTCTATTGCTGTACAGAACAGCTTAAGCAGAGCCTTGGCGTCTGTTCTGCCGCCGCTTGCCGTTGCATAGCCGCCAGCACCGCCCCAAGGACCACCGCCCAAGCCAGGTTGTATATTTGGATAAAACACAGCGTGTCCTCCGCCTGCAGGTGGGGAACATTCGGCGTTGTCCTGCACATAGCGGATGACCGAGCCTATCCATGCGAACTTAGCGCCGTCGCCGCAGGGCCACTCGAACTTGGTGCCCATATCGCCGAAGCACTTCTTTGCTCTGCCCTCGGCGCGCTGCATCACCTTGCGCTTCACGTTGCGTGCGAAGTCGTCGCTGTTGAAGTCCTCCTCGTGCATCACGAGCACCGGTATGACGTAGCTCTGCTCAGGTGCGAGCGTGAAGCCGGAGTATTCTACCATCGGCATGAACACGAAGCCGTCTGCCGTTGGCGGTGTGTACTGCACGTTCTGTGCGGCAATGAGTCCGCGGTTGCGCAGCACTACGTTGAAGAGTGCGCTCTTGCCGCGGTTGATGTCGGCAAGGATGATTGCGTCGGGAGCGTTCATCTCCACTACCGGCACCGGCACCTGCGTCTCGTATGTCAGCTTGGTGGTGATGTCGTACTCGTCTTCTATCTCTGTCTCCTCCACCGTCCAGTCTACTCTGATTGCCTGGTAGCTGATAGTGGCAAGATGCTCGGTTGTCTCGCCCGGACTCACCAGCACGTTCTGGTCGTAAGTGTCGTGGCGGTCTGCCGTAACGTGCAGATGGTAGTAGCCTTCGTTCAGATTGTTGAACGTAATGCTGCCGTCGTCGCCCGTCACATCCTGCATCACGAGTGCGCCGGTGTTGTAGTCGGTGAGTCGCACGCTGGCGTTGCTGACGTACGGATGCTCGCCGTCCTTGTTGCCGTATATTGTGTTCTCGTCGCGAACGCGGATGCGAAGGTTGCCCTTCTCCTCGCTCACCACCTTCACGTTGAAGCCGATCTGCTTGCCGTTGCCCTCGCTGCAGTTGATGGCGATGCTACCCTTCTGGTAGACATTCACGTCGTAGTTGGCAGCGTTGAACTTAAGCATCACCGTAGCGCTGTCGCCCGTTGCCAGCGACGGCATTGTGGCAGGCGTAGCCAGACTGATGAAGTCGGAAAGTGCGGCAGGCAGCGATACGGTTATCTTGCCTGTCTCGGCTATGCCGGTATTGGTGAGCACGATAGGATATGTGCGCACCTTACCCTTGGTCACGGTGGTGTTGATGCTGTTGGTAGACACCACAAGATTCGGCGTATGCTTGCGTGTGTAGTTGTAGGTCACTACGCTGAGCGATGCGCCCTCGGCTGTTGTAATGTTGAACGTCAGGCGGTCCCACTCCTTAGTTTTAGAGAGCGAAAGCGGCTTGATGGTGTAGCTTATCTCGGCTGTTCCACCGCCCGCAAACTCTGTGTCGCCGCCGAACGTAACCTCATACTGGTCGTTCGGTTCGCAGGTTGCTGTCAGACTGTGCTGAGGCAGACTGCTCATGTTCTTCACCTTGATAGTGCCGCGAACCACATCGCCTTCATACATCTCGTGCTTGATGTATTCGGTTGTGGTGCGTGAGATGCCGTACACGGCGAAAGTGCCATGCTGAGCGCTGATGTTCTCGCCAGGTGTGCAGACACCGTAGCCATACTCGCCGCCCATACCAGCCTGGATGGTGTACTCTGCAGAGTATTTGCCCTCGGCGTCGGTGGTGGCTTTCAGAGCTATGCGCGAACCGGCATAGATGATGTACGGTTCTACCTCAACGTTGGCTGCCGTAGCGCCGCCGCGTGTTTTCACCGTGCCGCCCAGCACTACCTTGTCGCCAATGTTATACGTATTCTTGTCGGCTCCGATGCCGTATGTGTAGGCTGTCGTTACGGTTGTCTCGGTATAAGCGCTGTTGTTGATGGTCTGCAACTCGGTTACGGTGCCGTTCGGGTTGATTTCTGCCGTCACTCTGTACTTTCCGGGCACGCTCGGTGCGTCCAGCTCCACAACAGATGTGTAGGTAGCGCCCACCGCAATGTCGGCATCTGTCTGCGTCATAGTAGAGCTTGTGCCGATGCTTGTGCGAATCTGTGTGCCCTTCGGCATCTTGATGGCACCGATGTTCTTCACCGTTATCGTCACTTTCGCCTTGCTTCCTGCCTCTATCTCTGCGTCGCATGCAGGAGTCTGCATCTCTGCGTCAGGCAGAGTCTGGTCGGAGATGAGCATCCACACCGTACCTGGACTGTAGCCTTCGCTGCTTGCGATGACAGAAATGGTGCGGTTGCCCTCGCTGGCCTCGTTGCTTAACGCGACGAACGGCGTTGTAACGCTCTCCTTTCCGGCAGGGATAGTCACGGTCTTTGCAAACTGCAGGTCGTCGCCCTTCGCGCTCAGCGTAACCGTGAGCGGATTGGTAGTTGCGTCGTTGCGACTGATGGTGAGCGTAGCGCCTGTCGCGTCGCCTTCGAGGATGGTTGTCTTGTTCGAAGAGACGCTAAGCGTCGGTCCGTCGTTGTCGAGGATGGTAATGGTGTCGCTCACAACGGTCTGCTTGTCGCCTATCGCAGAGCAGCCGCAATCGGTGATGTATATAGCTGCGCTGAACTTCACCTTGCGTGTGCCGTCAACCTTTTGGTTGTCCTTCACGCCGATGGGAAACGTCACTTCCTCTGTACCTTCGGGCATGGTTATCGGCGTTGTGTAGTAGAGTTCGCCGTTGCTGTCGTCGCTCAGCTTCAGCGTAATCTTGCTGTTCTTTGCCTCGGTGCGCTTGATGGTGGCGTGAATGGCGTTGTAGCCTGCCGCCTCGCTCACGGTTGTGGGCAGCAGAGTCATGCTTATCGCCGGCACGTCGTTATCCTTCAGCACAAACAGCGCTTTGCCCGTCAGATGATGGTCTGCCGACACGCTGAGCTGCAATGTCTCGTCGTTGGCTGCGATGTTATCGTCAATGATCGGAATGTCAATCACAGCTTCTGTCGCTCCAGGCTCGAAGGTGTAGCTCTTTGGCAGACGGAAACGCTTCGGTTTCTCCACACTGAAATAGACCGTAAGCGTATCGTTGCCGATACGGTAAGGCACGCTGACGGTTGCTTTCATAGTTTCGCCCTCGTTATACTCGGTCTTGTCGAGTTTTACGGTGATGGGCAGCAGTTCGTCGTCCTTTATATTAAAGGATGTAGCTACATCCTGCGGGTATCCGTTGGCTTTGTTCACGGTTATGGTGACCTTAGAGTAGGCGTTCACCACGTTGTTGTCGGGACAAACCACGTCGAACGACGCTGCCGATTGGCCTTTGCTGATGGTAACAGTAGCCGGAACCTTAGCGTGTTCGGGCAAAGACGAAGCAATGCTGAATGTCTCGTCCATACTACGGTCGCCGCTGCGCTTCAATGTGAGGCGCATCGACTCGCCTTCCTTCACGCTGTTGTCGGGAGCGGTAAGGAACAAGTGCTTCTCAAGCTCAGCAGTTCCGCCGCTTGCGGTGTTGTTGGCGCGGTCTGCGTTGTACTCGCAGCAACCGCTGCTTGGCTCAACCACCACTTTCGCCGTCACTTCGCCTTCGAGACCGACGGTCTGCGAGAGGTTGAAGGTGGCGCTGCGTGCGATATATCCGCCCTTGAGCAGCGTATTACTGAAGTAAGTATTGCCTACATGCACCGCTTCTTCGGTCTCGTTGCTCACGAGATAGACGCGTTCGGTCCAGCCGCTGCGCGTATCGGCGTTGCCGATATTGCTCACTTTCCAAGTCACTGTGACATAGTTGCCCGGCACAAGCGTGCTCTCGGTGATGTTAACATCGGTAGTAGCAAGGTCGGGAGCGTTTTCTCTCTGCACCGTGTAGCTGCCGTTCACGTTAGAATCGCCCTGGATGTTGTCGCCTTTGCGGTTTGTGATGATAACATCCGACAAGCTTACGGCGTACTCCGTGCCGGGGTCCAAACCTGTAGGCACAGCCATCGGGAAGTTGATGATTGTGCCGGCGTTGCCCGACAGAGGACGATTGCTCATATTCACGACAACCACTCTATATTTATGGTTGCCGAGATTTCTTACCGACACCGTGTGTTCGTTTATACGCGATTGGCTCAGCGTCGGCGCTGTTCTTGACGAGCGGTCGAATGGCAGCTGCAGGTCGAACTGCAGCGCCACCACCTCGTCTGTGTTCTCAAGGCTGATAGGTATCAGCACGTCCTTGCCCTGACCGCCTGTCAGCTTTCCTACCGACAGGTTGTTCTGAGCCGTTGCCGTGATGTACATCAGCAAGAACAGCATCATGGTTATGTATCTTCTGATCTTCATGTCTATTGATGTCTGTTAATAGCCTTTTTCTTTCCGTTCACAATATAGACGCCTTCGCGTGCAACGCCGTTCAGTTTGCGTCCGTCGAGGCTGTATACAGCTTCGCGGCTGTCGACGTCTATGGTTATGGTGTCGATGTCTGTGGTCTGACCCTCAAACGCCACGCCTACCGGCTGTGCATCTATGTCTGCAGCCATCGCCTGCTCCATTCTTGTCGGCTTGGCGAGTCGCAACAGCTTGGTGCGACCGCTGATAATGTCGCCCGTAGTGCTTATTATCACTACTCGAACACCGTTAGCCGTGTTGTGTGTCACGAGCTGATAGCGCTGCTTGCTCATAGCGAGCTTCACATCGTTCGCCTTAACGCCAGCGAGTGTGATGTCGAGCGCAGCCACCTGGTCGGTTGCGTCGAGCCACAATGCGTCGTCTTCCACACTGAGCACGTTAGCTGTAGAGGCATCTTCGCCCAGACTCTCCGTCCAGCGTCTTTGCGCAGCCATAAGACTCTTCAGGTCGGCGTTGTCGTTGCTGCCGATGAAGATGTTTATGGTTGCCACGACGTCCTGCACATTGATGCCGCCGCCCTGATAAGTGTCGGCTGCCGGATAGTTGAAGTTGCCGTTCTGCGTGCCCATGATGTAGTTGAGCGTCTGCTGCGCGTCGAGCACGTCTACCGATGCGTCGGCGTTCACGTCGCCCTTTGTCCACGTCAGCTTAGCACGCAGGCGGTTGTTCTGTGCCACACCTTCATACGATCGGATGCAGAACTCCGTGCCGCTTGCGTAGTTGTACGTGCCGCTGAGATAGTAGCGGTAGGCTCCGTCTGTGTATCTCATCTCGCCTACATAACTGTTGTTGTCGGTTGTGTAGATGCGGAGCGTCGGGTGAGCCTCGAAGTTCTGGTTCTTATGGTCGTAAGCGATGAGCGTTCCGAGCTGTATGTCGGCCTGCTTGTCACCCATAGCCCACTCCTGCAGCGTGAAGGTAGAGAGACTGTAGCCTTCGCGCTGGCTTTGCAGATTGAGCGAGGTGATATGAGCAGGCAGAACGCCGCTAAGTTCTGTAAACAGATTGTAGCCAAGATTGAGCGTCTCAAGCGCTGGCAGGAGTTTGCAGAACGCAGCCACATCGCCACTCAAACTGTTTCCGCTCAGATTGAGCGTGCGCAGACTCTTCATCTCCATTCCCTCTGTAGGCAGTGTGCCTCGGAGGTTGTTGTTCTGAAGATCGATAGCCAGTACGTGACCTTCTTCGTCGAATGTGACGCCGGGCCAACCGGTAGACGTTACGGCATTGCTGCCAATGCGCCAGGTCTTGTTGGTCCATGCGCCGCCGTTTGTTGCCTGATAAAGCACTTTCAGAGCCTCGTAGTCGGCGGCATCAATGTAGCGTTTGATGATAGAGACTGGGGTTGAAACATCTACGTTATTGTTTTCATTTGACTCGGTCTCTTGATTCCAAGAGTCTGTGTGCACCAAATAGCTGACCTCGCTTAGCGTGGCGTCAGGACTTGTGACCGTGAAAGTAACTGTGTACGAATCGCCAGGCTGCAACACGCCATTATGTGATATTCTCTTAATCTCACGATACGAACCGTCAGCTTGCTCTTCACAGATTATATCCTGCCAGTTGCTGTTACGTGTAGCGCCCTTACCGATGTTGCGCACAACAGCCGTGATTTGGAACGTAGTGTTTGCCTTCACCTCCGCCGGCGCTGTGACCGACACCACCGTAAGGTCCGCGCGCTTGCGTATGCTGAACGTGCGGTGCAGGCTTTCGACAGTCTCGTTGCACTCGCCATGCGCCGTAGCATACCACTCGTACGAGGCGCCTTCTACGGGCACGAACGCTGTTGAAGACGAAGTAGTCTTTACTTCCTTCCACTCTTCTGCGTTCTCAGCCTCGGCATCGGTGCGGCGATAGTGGAACGTATAGCCTACAGCAGCCTGTCCGAGATTGCTGCAGCTGAGCGTAACCTGTCCGTATTCGAGCGTTGCGTTGTCAGACGGCGAACTGAGCGCGAGACTCTTCAGCAACGGTTTCACATACACCTTATATATATATGTGTACATGGCAACGTCATTAAGCTCTACGCTTACGTGATACGTAACGAGATCGGTCTTGCTGCCTTCGTTCGTTAGCGTCATGGCAGGCAGATTGCCGGTGCCGGTAAGCTGATAGCCGCGTACGGTGCAGCCCTCAGCCACACTTGCCGTCCACTTCACCTTCACTTTCTCGCTGCTGCTTATAGCGGTGAACGCTTCGGGCTGCGTGCTTGCGCCCGAACAGATGGTCTGTGCCGAGAAGCGGTCTATCTCGCCGATGTTTATCGCGGCTCCGTTGAGCGTTACCACCACGTTGTCGAGCGAGATATGGCGGAAGAAGTCGGTAGCCTTCTGCAAGTCGGCGCTGTTGGCTGCCACGTTGAAGCGCAGCGTAACGGGGTTCTGCGCTTCGTTCTTGAACGCCATCACGACGCCCGCCTTGCCCAGCTTCTCTGTCAGCGTGCTGAGCAGTGCCAGCGAGTCTGTCGACTGGAGATTGGCGTCGAACGCCTCCTTGCCGCCGGTCTTTACGTTGATGGTGCCGTCGGGCGTACACTGCGACAGCAGAGAGAGCATCTCATGCATCGACTTGAACGCACGTGCGCTGTTCGCTGTGGGGTCGAGACGGTAGTCGCCGCTCGCCGACCATGTGTTGGCAGGGTTGATGATTATCTGCTGTTCGGCTGTGACGGTCTTCACTATGCCACGCGCCGTGAGACGCACGGTGTAAGTGCCGGCTTCGGCGTAGCTGTGCATAGGGTTGCGCTCGGTGCTTGTAGTGCCGTCGCCGAAGTTCCATTCGAATGTCTTTGCGTTTTCGCTGCTAAGATTGGTGAACTGGGCGCGGTTCATGTATGTCTCTACAGAGAACTTCGCCTGCAGATCGCCTTCCTCGGGCGTGCTCACCACGAGTCGTCCCGAACGGCTGGTGAAGCTGATGGCAGCGTCGGCAGTGGTTGTGCCAGCGATGTCGCTGAACTTCACCGTGTACACGCTGTCCTTCAGCGCTTCCTGCGCGCTCACCGGTATGCGCACCACTACTCCATCGTGCTCCACAATCTGCGTTCCGCCCTCCAGGCTCACACTCAGCACGCTGTCCTCCTGCGCCGCCTGAACGGTGTAGGCGTCTGTGCGCAGCGTCTTCTGTATATTGGCGACATCCACCGTCAGATTCTTAGGCAGATGCAGCTTGAAGCTGAGCGTCTTCACGTTGCCCGTGTTCTGCATGTATATAGGCAGGAGCGTTGTCTCACCGCGATACATCGACGTAGTTGTGGCGTAGAGGCTGTGTCGCTGCTTAGTGTCGGTAGACGGTTCGCTGGGCGACGATGGCTTGAACTCGAAATGAGCCACGAGATGCACATCTTCTTTGCCCATCGTTCCGCTGAACGTGCGATACTGTCCGATTATTTCGGAGCTGCCTTCACGCGTCCAGCCCTTGAACTCATAGTCGCTTACGCTGTATACCTCAACTCTGAACGTGTTGCCCTCTGACACCGAGAAGCCGTTGCTCTGATAGAACCCTGCCAAACCTGCGGGGTCGCACCTGAAGTAGACCTTATGCTTCGGCTTCGTCTCGTTAGGCTCAGCCGGACTGCCCGGCGTGAAGCGGTAGTGGGCGGTGATGGTCTCGTCGTTCTCCGTAACGGTATAGCTTACCGCGCGATTAGTAGAGATAACCGTTCCGTCGCTTGTTGTCCAGTTGACGAACGTATAGTCGCTGTACGTAGACGCCGTGAAAGAGTAGGTTACACCCACGACATACTCCTTCACCTCGCTCGTCCTTATCGACGACGGGTCGTAGGCTATGGTGAGGTGGCTTGTCTTCTGATACTCGTAGTTGGCGGTGAGTGTCTCAGCGCTGTTCAGCTTGCGGTGAGTGAACGTACTGCTCGTGCTCACCACCTTGCCCTCAGCGTCAGTCCAGTTCTTGAAGCGCCAGTTGGCGTTTCGGGCTACAGCCTTCACGTTCACATTGGCGTTCACAGCATACAGTCCGCCTCCGCTCACGGTGGCAGCCTCTGCGGGCAGGGCTTTCAGCGTCAGCTTGTAGCGTGCTCCCGGTTCGGGAGGACTGTCGGGGTTGAAGTCCTGTCCTCTCGCCACCATGCTTAGCAGCATGGCGAGGAGAGTCAGTATATATCTTGACTTGATCATAGTAGCTTTACTTTACTATTTTCTTATGATTCTGAATATAGATGCCCTTCTGAGCGGTGCTGTTCACGCGTCGTCCGTCGATAGTGTAGATGGCGTTGTCGGCGTCGGCGTCAGTAGCTACGGTGTTGATGCCCGTAGTGGGTGCCTCGAAGGTGAGTGTGAAGCGGTCGTACATGTATCCCTCAGCGGCGCTGAACGTGTACGGCATCTCTACCTCCACGCCGTAGTCGAGCAGCTTCACGCCCAGCTCGTCGCGGTCTACGGCGATGGTGTACGCGTCGTCGGCAGGCAGATACATGCCTAATGCCACGCTACCGTCGCGATGAGCGCCCTCGTTCACAGCCAGCTGGTCGGCACCGGCGATGGTGTATATCTGCGGAGTGCCCTCGTAAGCCATCATCTTCACAGCGTCGTTGTCGGCGCAGAAGTCGTCAGAAGCATTGGCGTTCACTACGACGCGTGTGCGGTCGGTGCGGTCGTCGCATGTCAGCGCCACGTCTACCAGCTTGCGCTGCACCTGCTTGCTGCGTGCCGCACGGCGCATAGCCAAAGCCGAGTGGTCGATGGTCTTGTTGATCTGTCTGCCAGCCGGCTGGAACGTGATGGCGTCTACCAGTTCGGGCTTCTGAACGAAGAATGCCTGCGAAGGCATGAGCACGAACTCGTCGTCTGCAGCGCTATATGCGCTGTAAGTGCGGTTGTTGATGTTCCACACCGTGATAGGTGCTGCGAAATCCATGTGGTAGATGTCGTAGTAACAAGGATATGGGTTGCCCACGAAGTTCCATCCTGCGTTTGCGCTCTCTACGGCAGCATACTGTACGAGCGGTGTGGTTACGGCTTCGCTGCGGAAGATGGCGTTGTGTGTCTCCTCGGTAGCAGGGAGTTCTATACACGCCCATTCGCTTATGCGGAAGATATATCCCTTGCCCATGTGCAGCACAGAGTCGGCAGGCACGTCTTTCCAGTTGCCGCTTGCGCCGTTTGTAGCGCGCGACTCAGAGTCGTAATAGCGCACAGCAATAGCTCTGCCTTCATTCAACGGAGTGATTTCGCTGCGCTTCACGTCGAACGGCATACATACATAGTTCCAATCGCTACTAGATAAATAATACTCTAAAGATGAAGCTGCAGAGGTCATAGCGTTACAACGGCTGACAAGCGACGAAGTGTTTATTTCGTCCTTATGCATACGCTGCTTATAGTTGCCGAAAACCTGCGGGTTGTTGCCGTTTACGATGAGCGACGAACCATAACCGAGATAGATATCCGGCGAGTTCGGTATGCGTGCATTGCTGGTAAGCTCCAGCTTCTTGTATAGGTTCACCTTGTCGGGCTGGTTCGGGTTTGGCTCCACCTTTGTGAACTGGCTCCAGTAGTTGTCGAGCTTGTAGCTCACCATTGCATATTCGGGAACGTAAAGCGTGACGCTTGAAGGAGAATAGAACGGTGTGCTACCTACGGCAGGAGGAGCGGGCGCAGTGATATACACACGCTTCAATTTGTTTTGGTCGCTCTTGAAACAATCTGTTTCCAAGCTGTTGATAGAAGAACCAAGTATCACTTCCTCAAGAGCATGGCAAAGATAGAAAGCATCACTTTTTATAGTCGTAATGTCGTTTCCAAGCGTCACTTTCTTAAGACCCGTACAAGCAATAAAACTTCTGTTGTCAATAGAAGTAAGAGTTGTCAAGTCGGCTTCTTTCAGAGAATAGCATTGGTAGAAACTGTCATAACCGATCGATTTGATATGCGAAAAGTTTATACTATCCAATTTCTGACAATTATAAAATGCCTCCCTATCTATGGTGACAGGAACAACATCTTTAATACTTCTCAACGAATCGCAACCATAAAAAGCACGATAAACAATAGTTTTCACATTCTTGCCGCCATGCACAACAGCAAGTTTTTTACAGCTATTGAATAATGACCGAACAATTGTCTCCATGTTGTTATTCAATGTAGCGCTCTGCAAAGATTGGTTGTCATAGAAAGCAGCCTGTCCGATACCTCTTACGCTTGCAGGTATTGTCACCTCTGTTATATAGTTATGCTGAAACGCTTCTTTACCTATGCTGTCTAATCCTTCCGGCAACACAAGCGGACCGGTAAGATAACGACTGTCGAAAGCATTGTCGCCGATTGTCTTGAGCTTGGTCGGGAAGTCAATAAAGCGTATCGAAGTATTAGTAAACGCACTGGCAGGTATTGTTTCAATGTCGACATTTGTCATATCTATAGCCATGAGTCCGGTCATCTTGCTGATATCATTCCAGTCGGAAGCATTCATCTTGCCGGAAAGACGCAAAGCACGCATTTCGGGCAAAGTGTTGACATGCGACAACGCCTCTACACCAAGCGTACCTGGAGCAGAGAGGTGGATTGTCTTATACATACTCTCTATAGTTTCGAGGCGGATATTGCCAATGGAAAGAACCTGAGAATAATTGCCGCTTGTGGTATTTCTGTGCCAATGAGGGAATGTAAGAACATGCTCGCCTTCTTCAAGATTCAGATAAAAAGCAGAAGTAGTGAGGGTTGTATGCTTATCATAGTTGTGTGCATATGTAACATCGTCCAACTTCACTATTTTATAATCGTCGGTAGTCCAAGGGTCAAAGGTGTCGGAATACTGAAACGAAATGTATCCCTTTGCTCTGAACTTGATCGTAATAGTGGCTGTTACGTTTGTGGTCGTCTTGCCGTGTGTGGTAGACGCCATTCCGTTCTCCACCTTCCACGGGTTCGCCTCGTCGTTAGTCACTTCCGTCACCTCGATACCATCAGAGGCGGTGATGAGTGCTCGCAGCTGTTCGTCTATTGCAGCCACGGCAAACTGCAGCCCTGACAATATCAAGACCGCAAGCATGAAAATTCTTTTCTTCATATTCTGTTCTGTTTTTTGATTTGCTAATGGGTTTGGGTTTAGTTCTACTGTTGGTTGTTGCCAGACAGTGTCGGTTGGAGTTGCCCGACGGTGAAGAGCGACGCTTACCAACCGTATTCGTACGCCGTCTCGTCGTCGTCATCGGTCTGAAAGCCGCTCTCCCAAAGGTCGCGCGACGGACTCTGCATTGGCGGCGGTGTCTGTCCTCCGCCACCGCCGCCGCCACCTCCGCCGCCGCTGGCATTGCCGCCACTGCCGATGGTGACATCGCCAGAAGCGGTGACGGGACTGATCGGACCCAACTCAATCGAGTGGATCACAGGGGTTTGATACTTCTTCTTTACTCTTTTCATTGTTATATATTGTTTCTTGTTATATACTAATCTGGTTTTTGCGCGATATGCAGGTTCAGTTTTTGCGGCTATATGCTAATCAGCTCGGTGTCCTTATTGCATATTTCGAGGTCGTCGCCCTCCATGAGGTCGATGTGGTCGGTCAGCATATCCTCCACCATGTCGTACGACATACGCATAGTGTTGGGTACACAGGCGCTGGCGTACATAGCCGAGAGCAGATCCTGCTCCTCCTTCATCGTGGTGGGCGGATCGAAGTCCATCGTTATGTACGACTGGGTAGCTTTTGTGTCATGTTTGGTCTTAGTCGTCGCGTTTTGGTCGGTTGAGGTTTCAGTTGTTGGTTCTGTCTTTGTTTCGATGTTTCGTTCTGTCGTTGTTTCGTTGTTCGCTGTCTTTGTCTTGTTGTTCGTTGTCTTAGTTTCGTTGTTCGTTGTCTTAGTTTTAAAAGTGTTGGTTGAGGGACGGACATTGGTGCCAGTCTGAATTAGTCCTGTTGTGTTGGTTATGTTTGTATCTTTGGTTGAGCTACCGTCGTTTGTTGTCATATCCATTCTCTTTTAGCGTGAATACTCTTTTAGGTTTAACAGGCTAACACTCCACCGCTCTGCGCATACATATAATATATGTGTAGCACCAGAACAATATTGTGTTAAGTTTCTGCTGCAAAGTAAGCTAAAAATCTGCAAAAAGAGTAGGATATTTCTTACAAAAAATAGCCATTTTCTATCAAAACGCAGATTTCTTGCAGATTTTCGCCCTATATTTGCCATTTTTGATAATTTGAAACTCTTTCCTGTTGCGTCCGCCGTCCGATCGGATTCCGTCCGCCGTCCGATCAGATTCCGTCCGCAGCCC
>OGKL01000097.1_pt1 | contig 29478 bp, 19 predicted proteins | sample 1572471 | NCBI WGS metagenome assembly OGKL01 (sample SAMEA2582156, study PRJEB24529) | metagenome | biome: Human gut stool | place: China | collected 2011
GGAGGAAATTAATTATGGCAAAGCAAAAAGCAACATCTAAGAAGAGAAACGTACGCGTTGACGCTATTGGTCAGCTCCACGTACATAGCTCATTCAATAACATTATTGTATCTCTTGCTAATAATGAAGGTCAAATTATCTCTTGGTCTTCTGCTGGTAAGATGGGTTTCCGTGGTTCTAAGAAGAATACTCCTTATGCAGCTCAGATGGCAGCTGAGGATTGCGCTAAGGTAGCTTTTGATCTTGGTCTTCGCAAGGTTAAGGCATACGTTAAGGGTCCAGGTAATGGTCGTGAGTCTGCTATCCGTGCTATTCATGGTGCAGGTATCGAGGTTACAGAGATTGTTGACGTAACTCCATTACCACATAATGGTTGTCGTCCTCCTAAGCGTCGTCGTGTATAACGCTTTATATAGTATTTAAGATACAAATAATTATAGCATTTTTTTAATATTATGGCTAGATATATAGGTCCGAAATCTAAAATTGCACGCCGTTTTGGTGAACCAATCTTCGGCGCAGACAAAGTTTTGTCCAAGAGAAACTTCCCTCCTGGACAGCATGGCAATAACCGTCGCAGAAAAATGTCTGAGTATGGTGTCATGTTGGCAGAGAAGCAGAAAGCTAAATACACTTATGGTGTATTAGAGCGTCAGTTCCGTAATATGTTCGAAAAGGCAGCTAAGGCTGATGGTATTACCGGTGAGGTTCTCCTTCAGAATCTTGAAAGCCGTCTTGATAACGTTGTTTTCCGTTTGGGTATCGCTCCAACTCGTGCTGCAGCTCGTCAGTTGGTTGGTCACAAGCACATCGTTGTTGATGGCAAGGTAGTTAACATTCCTTCTTTTGCTGTTAAGCCAGGTATGGTTGTCGGTGTTCGTGAGAAGTCTAAATCTCTCGAAGTTGTAGAGGCAGCACTTGCTGGTTTCAATCATAGCAAATATCCATGGATCGAATGGGATGATAATTCTAAGAGCGGTAAATTCTTGCACAAGCCAGAGCGTGCCGATATCCCTGAGAACATTAAGGAGCAGTTAATCGTTGAGTTGTACTCTAAATAAATCATTAAATTAATGGCGATATTAGCATTTCAAAAACCTGATAAAGTAGTAATGCTGGAGGCTGATGATAAGTTCGGAAAGTTTGAATTCCGTCCTTTAGAGCCTGGCTTTGGAGTTACCATCGGTAACGCCTTACGCCGCATTCTCCTTTCATCGCTGGAGGGTTATGCAATCAATACTATCCGTATTAGTGGTGTTGAGCATGAATTTTCTTCAGTTCCTGGTGTGAAGGAAGATGTTACCAACATTATCTTGAATCTCAAGCAAGTTCGATTCAAGCAAGTAGTAGAAGAATTCGAGAATGAGAAAGTTAGTATCACCGTTGAGAATTCTACAGAATTCAAGGCAGGTGATATTGGTAAGTATCTGACTGGATTTGAAGTGTTAAACCCTGATTTGGTGATTTGTCATTTAGATGCCAAAGCTTCGATGCAGATTGATCTTACTATTAACAAGGGTCGTGGTTACGTTCCTGCTGATGAGAATCGTCAATTCTGCACTGACGTCAACGTTCTCCCAATCGATTCCATCTACACCCCTATTCGTAATGTAAAGTATGCAGTTGAGCCATATCGTGTTGAACAGAAAACTGATTATGACAAGCTGACTCTTGAAGTTACAACAGATGGTTCCATTAGTCCAAAGGATGCATTGAAAGAGGCTGCGAAGATTCTTATTTATCATTTTATGCTCTTCTCTGATGAGAAAATTACTCTTGAAAGTCCAGACCAAGAGAGTAATCAGGAGTTTGATGAAGAAGTTCTTCACATGCGCCAGTTGCTTAAGACTCGTCTCGTAGATATGAATCTTAGTGTTCGTGCACTCAACTGTCTGAAGGCAGCTGATGTAGAGACTTTAGGTGATTTGGTTCAGTATAATAAGACTGATCTCTTGAAGTTCCGCAATTTTGGTAAGAAATCGCTTTCAGAGCTTGATGATTTGCTCGAGAGTCTGAATCTTTCTTTTGGAACTGATATTTCAAAGTATAAATTAGACAAGGAGGGTTAATCTCTTGTCTTAAATGATTTAAATTAAAATGAGACATAATAAAAAATTCAACCATTTAGGTCGTACTGCTTCTCATCGTAATGCGATGTTGGCTAACATGGCAACATCTCTGATCTTGAGTGAGCACAAAAGAATCACTACGACTCTTGCAAAGGCAAAGGCTCTTAAGAAGTATGTTGAGCCATTAATTACTCGTTCAAAGAATGATACTACAACTTCACGTCGTGTTGTTTTCCGTTATCTTCAGAACAAGTATGCTGTTAAGGCTCTCTTTGGTGAGGTTGCAGAGAAGGTAGCTAATCGTCCTGGTGGTTATACACGTATTATCAAGTTGGGTACTCGTCAGGGTGATGCTGCTGAAATCGCATTCATCGAGCTTGTTGACTTTGATGAGAACATGGCTAAGACTCCTAAGGCAGCAGCTAAGAAGACTCGTCGTAGCCGCAAGGCTAAGGCTGAGGATGCTCCAGTTGCTGAGAATGCAGCTGCTGAGACTGTAGCTGAGGAAGCTCCAAAGGCTGAATAATTTCAATATCTCAATATGAGCGCTTTCATCTTTTTGATGAAAGCGCTTTTTTGTTTTTTAGGGATTTTCCCTATATTTTTAGGGATTTTGTTGTTAGACTTTGCTTTTTATTTCTTATTTTTGCACCATCAAATGAATATATAGTATGTTCACAAATGTAGGATTTAATTTTATTTAGATATGAAAAAGCCTTTGATTTTATTATTTAGTTCTGCGTTACTTCTTAGTAGTTGTGGAACTTATACTGGTAGTGGCGCATATGTTGGTGGATCGTTTGGTTCTATTTTAGGTTCTGCTATTGGTGGAATAGCTGGTGGCCCTCGTGGCTCTGATATTGGTACAATCATTGGTATGGCTGGTGGTGCTGCTGTAGGTGCTGCTATAGGTAATCAGGCTGATCAGCAACAAGAGGAGCGTATTCAACAAAGACGGGAGCGTATCCGTCAAAGACAAGATGTAGATTATCAAAGAAACCAAGGATATGACAGGTCTTCGCATAATGCTGATGATACCTATTTATATAATCCAAACACTAACAGTGGTTTTGATTCTACCAATAGTGGAGATGATAGATTATATGATTTTACGGGTTCAGACTATACAGGTTCATATAGTGCTCAACAGCCTATAACTTCTTATCCAAGTTCAAGCAGCACAGTTGATGAAATTAATGCTGCTGGTTTTTCTTATTGTCCTTTATTGGAAATCGTCAATGCTCGTTTTGTGGATGATAATCAAGATAACGCGCTGAATAGGAATGAAACTTGCAAAGTTATATTTGAAGTCTTCAATCGTGGAAATCGTCCTGTCTATGATGTAGTTCCTACAGTTGTCGAAACCACAGGAAATAAGCATATCTACATATCTCCAAATATACATGTGGAAAAAATAGATGCCGGTAAAGGTATTCGTTATACTGCTATGGTAAAGGCAGACTCACGTTTAAAGCCTGGTATAGCTCGATTTTGTGTATCTGTAATTCATGGAGATAAAGCAATTTCTAAGGTGAATGAATTTAATATACCTACGACTAAATAGTGTTAGTGTTTTCTTAGTTTCTTAAGACATTCATTTTCTCTTATTTATTTATGAGAATGGCCTTTAGAATATTTTAAAGCCTCAGTAAGATCTTGAAGTTTTCTTACTGAGGCTTTTTTGCTTTTATTTTGAAAATGATTATCTCAAATCATTCTTTATCTTTGTTTATTCTATTTCCTTTTTGTCTTATTTCCTTCTTTGCTTTGATAGTGTTCTGTTTTATGATTTTGTCCCGTATTATGTTTATGCTCAGCAAAGTTCCCGGTTTTATTTTTATGCTCTGAGAATTTTCCTATTTTGTTTTTATGCTCTTGTTGTTCTTCTTTAATATCCTTTTGATGTTTGTTTAAATGTTCTTTTTTGCCTGATTCTGCTCCATTTTGGTGCGGCTTACTCTCATGTTTTTCTTTGTTATTCCATTTCTGAGGAAAATCATAGTCTGATTCTGCTACTTCAAAGTCGATATGAGGTAATTTTGGATCTTCTGGGCGATAAGGAATAGGCTTGTCTATCATTTCTACTTTTACAGTAGCTACACCTTGTGATAACATACCTATAGCTTTAGCAGCACCCCACGAGAGATCAATAATTCGTCCTCTACCATAGGGGCCTCTGTCTGTAACCTTCACTATAACTGTTTTTTTATTACTGAGATTTGTTACTTTCAGCTTGGTACCAAATGGGTAGAATCTATGGGCGCACGTCAAACTGTCGTGGTGAAGTTTCTGTCCACTGGCAGTTCTGGCTCCCGTTATTTTTTTAGAATAATAGGATGCTTTTCCATGCTGCTTTTGCGCCATACACGGCATGCTGAATATAGTGAAAAAGCACGGCAAGATTTTCAGGAGGATTTTTCCTCCCTCTTTAATGCCTGCTATCGCTTTTCCTTTATATTTAGCAAGAAATGCTTCTTTAAATCTAAACATAGTTTATGGTTTTATCTATTGATTTTACAGCGTAATATATCAGTAAATTCTATTATAATGCTGCAAATTTAAAAAAATATGTTGAAAAATGCAAGTAAATATAAGAAAAACAGTATCTTTGCATTGCTAAATCTTACAATTATGGAGAATAATGTACCTCAAGAGTGGAATAAATTCTATTTAAAGGATGTATCATTTGTTAATCTGATGATGCGTCGCATATACAATGTACTTATTGTAGCTAACCCTTATGATGCCTTCATGTTAGAGGATGATGGGCGTATTGAAGAAAAGATATACAATGAGTATATGGAGTTAGGATTACGTTATCCGCCAACTTTTACCCAAGTTTCTACCACAGAAGAGGCAGCTGGAGTCTTGCGTTCTACAATTGTAGATCTGGTGATTTGTATGCCAGGTAATGCTGATAATGATGCTTTCGATGTTGCCCGCGATATCAAAGGTAAGTTTCCTAATATTCACTGTGTTGTGTTGACTCCATTCTCTCACGGTATTACCAAGCGTATGCAGAATGAGGATTTGAGCATCTTCGATTATGTATTCTGTTGGTTGGGTAATACCAACTTGATTCTTTCTATTATTAAGTTGATAGAGGATAAGATGAATTTGGAGCATGATATTCAGGAGGCAGGTGTCCAGATGATACTTTTGGTAGAAGATTCTATACGTTTCTATAGTTCTATTCTGCCAAATCTTTATAATTATATTCTTGAACAGAGTAAGAACTTCTCCAAAGAAGCGCTGAACCGTCATGCAGCTACCATGCGTATGCGTGGTCGTCCGAAAGTGGTATTGGCACGTACTTATGAAGAGGCAAAAAAACTGTATGACAAGTATTCTGATAATACCCTTGGTGTCATTAGTGATGCTCGTTTTCCTTTAAAGAGTGCAGCCAAAGCTTTTGGTAATGTTGTGGATGAGGATGTGCAGCCAAAGCATGCAACGGATACTTTTGGTCGTGAAAAATGTCCAGATGCGGGTTTGCAGCTTTTCCGTTATATCCGAAAGAATGATTCCTTTGTGCCTCTTATCCTTGAGAGTTCTGAGAGTGAAAATCGAGCAAAGGCAGAGGCTGAAGGATTTCGTTTTGTAGATAAGAACTCCAAGAAGATGAGTGTAGATTTGCGTCGTTTGATGGAGGAACACATGGGCTTTGGAGATTTCATTTTCAGAGATCCGAAAACTCATGAGGAGATCATGCGTATCCGCAGTTTAAAGGAACTGCAGGATAATATTTTCAATATTCCTAACGACTCGATGCTTTATCACATCAGTCGTAATCACATGAGCCGTTGGTTGTGCGCCCGAGCCATCTTCCCTGTATCTGCTTTCTTGAAGCATGTCACCTGGCAAAAACTTCAAGATGTGGATGCCCACCGTCAGATTATCTTTGATGCCATTGTGCAATATCGTCATATGAAAAATCTTGGAGTCGTGGCAGTCTTTGATAGAATGAAGTTCGATAAGTATGCCCACTTTGCCCGTATTGGTGAAGGCTCCTTGGGTGGAAAGGGTAGAGGACTGGCTTTCCTCGACAATATCATCAAGCGCCATCCGGAGTTCAATCAGTATGAGAATGCCACTGTTCAGATTCCAAAAACAGTCGTGCTTTGTACTGATATTTTTGATGAGTTTATGATGAGCAATAATCTCTATCCGATAGCTTTAAGTGATGCAAGTGATGAGGAGATATTGAAGCATTTCCTTCATGCTCAGTTACCGGATTCCCTGATTGCTGATTTTTTCACTTTCTTTGAGGCAACGAAGAGTCCTATAGCCATCCGCTCCAGTTCGCTTCTTGAGGATGCTCACTATCAGCCTTTCGCAGGAATTTATTCCACCTATATGATTCCATATCTGGAGGATAAGTATCAGATGCTCCAGATGTTGGCTTGTGCGATAAAGGGAGTATATGCTTCTGTTTTCTATCGTGATTCGAAGGCGTATATGACAGCTACCAGCAATGTGATTGATCAGGAGAAGATGGCTGTTATTCTGCAACAGGTAGTGGGTAAGAATTATGGCGACCGGTTTTATCCGACGATGAGTGGTGTGCTACGCTCCCTCAATTATTATCCGATTGGCGACGAAACGGCGGAGGAAGGTATTGCCAGTCTGGCTCTTGGATTGGGGAAATATATCGTTGATGGCGGACAAACCTTGAGAGTTTGCCCTTATCATCCAACCCAAGTGCTACAGACTTCAGAGATGGAGATGGCTTTGCGTGATACCCAAACCCAGTTCTATGCTCTCGACATGCAACATGTGGGTGAGGATTTCAAGGTGGATGATGGTTTCAATATCCTCAAACTCCGTGTGAAGGATGCGGTAGAAGACCAGAGTCTTACCTATATCGCCTCTACTTTCGACCCATACGATCAAGTCATCAATGATGGCGTGTATGAAACGGGAAGAAAGCTGATTACCTTTGCCAGTGTACTCCAGCATGGCGTGGTACCACTGCCGGAGCTGATGCAGATGTCGATGAAATCTGGATCCGAGGCGATGCGCCGTCCTGTGGAAATCGAGTTTGCATGCAATATCAATGATGATAAAACCTGCGAGTTTTATCTTCTCCAGATTCGTCCGATAGTGGATGCTAAGGAGATGCTTGATGAGGATGTGAAGGCGATACCAGATGCAGATTGTCTGCTCCGTTCCCACAATTCATTGGGACATGGAATCAGTGAGGACGTCACAGATGTAGTCTATGTTAAATATGATGATCAGTTCTCTGCGATGAACAATTTCTATGTGGCTGATGATATAGAACGAATCAACCGCAAGTTCCTTGCCGAAGGAAAGAATTACGTCTTGATAGGTCCAGGCCGCTGGGGGTCAAGCGATCATTATTTAGGCGTTCCGGTCAAGTGGCCGCATATCAGTGCCGCCCGTGTCATCGTAGAAGTAGCGTTGAAGAACTATAATATCGACCCAAGTCAGGGCACCCATTTCTTCCAGAATCTTACCTCTTTCGGGGTAGGTTACTTTACGGTAGATACAAACACAGAAGAAGGAGGATTCGTCAATAAGGAGATATTGGATGCGATGCCGGCGGTAGAGGAAACGCAGTATGTGCGCCATGTTCGCTTCGAGCATCCGATGAGAATTCTGATGGATGGCAAGAAGCAGGAGGGCGCTGTGCTCCTGCATGGGTAGTTTAGATTAATTCCATGAGATAATAATTATAGTCATAAAGAATGGTAGCAAGGAATTTTTCCTTGCTATTTTCTTTGGGCTGCACCTTGAGGAACTTCGCGACTTTATCTGCCAAGGTCTCTATTTGGTTTTCATGGTTGCCATTGGAGGAATACAGGGCTTTCTCTATGACGGCGACTTGTGCTTGTGAGAGATTCTTGGCTTCCTCATATACAGGATGGTAATCTTTCTTGGCATAATAGAATTCGTCCAGGGAGATGTGTATCTTTCGGATGTCGGTAAGTTTGATGACCATTGTTCCTGCTGCCAAGTCTCCTAATCGTTGTGAATTTTTTGTGAGTATGATGAAGAGCATGCCAATGCCCCCACATCCTACGTCTATTGTGCTGAGGAGCCATCTCATGAAAAAAGAACCCATGGTTGGTCGTGACCCATTCTTGTTGATGACTCTTAACTTCATGATATATTTCCCCGGAGTCTGTCCGTTGTTGAATGTTTCCCACCAGAAATCATACATCCAGATAAATATGACAAGCATAAAGAATAAGAACATGAGCCAACGTGTTTCGTCCATGCTCCCCATAAGCCCATCAAACAACAAATAGACACCAGTGAATCCAAAAGATATGAATATGGTGTCAAGGATGCGAGCCAACACTCGTTCACCGATACTCGCTGGTGTTTGGTTGATTCTTACAAATTGATTGGTTATGATGTTTGAATTTGTCATTTTTCCATTGTTTTAAGAAGATAATGCTTAAATTGTTTGCAAATATAAGAATAATTACTTAAATTTGCATCAATTTTTAGGAAAAATAAAATAATCGTAACCGAATTTTCCCTTATAATAAAAGAATTGTGAAAGAATTTGCCTTTATAAGAAATAACATAGATAAATGGCAACGTGCAGAGATCATTATTGACGATGCCGCTTCCCAAACGCCGGATGTTTTGGCCGATACTTATACCGACCTTACATCTGACTTGGCTTTTGCGCAAACACATTACCCAAATTCTCGTATTACCCTTTATCTCAACAATCTGGCTTCAAGCCTTCATAATTCCATTTATCGTAACAAACGGGAGAAGTGGTCTCGCCTGATTACGTTTTGGACGCAGGAAATTCCTTTGATGATGTTTGAGGCTCGAAAGTTACTTCTGGCTTCTTTCTGCATATTCTTCATCAGTGTATTCATCGGTGTGGTATCCCAATGCTTTGATACCGACTTTTGTCGTATTATATTGGGAGATTATTATGTGGATATGACATTGCAGAATATCAAGGATGGAAAACCGATGGCGGTTTATGATGGTGGAGATGAACTGAATATGTTCTTGGGCATTACCTTCAATAACATTAGTGTGTCATTCCTGGAATTTGTTTCTGGTATATTTACCAGTATCGCCACGGGTTTTCTGATATTCCAAAACAGTGTGATGTTGGGTTGCTTTGAGACATTCTTCGCCCAGCATGGTCTCTTGTATGAATCTTTTCTTGCCGTTTTCCTTCATGGAACACTTGAGATTTCTGCATTGATTATTGCAGGAGCGGCAGGGTTGGCGATGGGTAACAGCTGGCTGTTCCCTGGCACGTATTCGCGTATTGTATCTTTTCGTCATGGTGCGAAAAGGGGAATGAAGATTATTGTCGGTACTGTACCTATATTTATATTCGCAGGTTTTATCGAAGGATTTGTAACACGACATACGGAAATTTCTAATTATTTTCGCTTGTCGATTATCATCGTCTCTTTCGTCTTTGTCATAGGTTATTTTGTGGTTTTACCCCAGATCAGACATCGGCAGAAGAAAAAGTAAGTTGATAGGCAGAAAAGAATGTCCTTTAGATTACAACTTCATTCATTAAGAACCAGTCAGTTTTGAATTATTTAATAAAGATAGCTTATGGATAAAATCGTATTTTACAAAGAGAGGGATTTCGGAGAGAAGTTTAATGTCACTTTCGAGTTTGTCAAGCAGAATTGGAAAATACTGCTTCGTTATGCTTTGTATGGTATCTTGCCGTTGGCATTCGTAGGAGCCTTGTCGCTGAACAGTTTGATGCAAAATATGGTGGATGTTAGTTCTGGTAATTCCATGTTTAGTGATGAACTCAGTTACAGTATGCTCTTTTCTTACGCCCTCTTGTTGCCAACTTCTTTGGCAGCTTATATTTGGATAGGAACGGTTGTGTTTTCTATGATGCAGTTTTATAATGCTCACGACGAGGGCTTGCAAGGTGTTACTTTCCAGGAGTTGAAACCTTCTTTCCGCCGAAATGCTTGGCGTTTGTTCAAATGTGGACTGGTTGGTTCTCTGATAGGCATCGTGTTCTTGGCAGTCTTTTTTACCGTGATAGCTTTAGGGGCAGCGATAAATTCTGGAGCGATGGTAGCCATTTTTTGCTTCTTGGCAGTAGTGGCATTTTTTGCTATTGGTGTACCTTTGATATTGGTTACACCTACCTATATATTTGAGGATATCTCTGTATGGCGGGCTTATGTTCGTGGCTTTCGCTTGGGATGGAGCACATGGGGAGGAATCTTTGGCTTGGGATTTGTCTTGAGTCTGTTGTCGAATGTCGTTTCTTTTGTCTTTGTCATGCCTTGGGAGGTATGTGTCTTTGTCAAGACGCTATTCGTGCAGGCTTATGCAGGTGAGGAAACATTTGTTGGTAGTGCTGCCTTTGTTATTCTCCAATATATCTTTGGCGTTGTCATGTGGATAGGCTCTTATTTGATTTACAACTTGTTTTTTATCAGTACGGGTTATCTCTATAGTCATGCCGCCGAGAAACTCGATGATATGTCCGTTGGTCAAGGTATTGACGATTTTGAGGAAATGGCAGACAAGAGTCAGGATGATGACGATCTGTTCAAAGTCTAATCATTTTATACATTATTTATATTTGTTGTAGAGAAATATGTTTTCCAATCCTTCCGACACCTTGGTTATTGATACCGCCCGACTGCAAGTTTGGCGGCGGGATGACGATTACGCTTATGGTCGAGAGTTAGTGCCTTCCCAAGATAGCTTGATGGACTGGGTAGCGAAAAGACTGAACGAATTTTTCGAGAATATCTTTGGCAGCAATTTCTATCAGGACCATCATGACACTTTATGGATATGTATCGGATTGGCAGCATTGGGAGCTGTCTTGGCGTTCCTCTTGTGGAAGCATCCTGAGCTGTTCGCTCGTTCAGGACGAAGGAAACCGATGGAATACGAGGTTACGGAAGATACGATATATGGCATTGATTTCCCAAGTGAAATAGAAAAAGCTTTGGAAAATGAGAATTTCCGTGAGGCATTGCGATTGATGTATCTTCAGACATTGAAGTCTTTGAGTGACTATCACCAAATAGAGTGGCAACCTTTCAAGACTCCTACTCAATATACGTTTGAGTTCCGACAGGCCGACTTCAAGAGAATGACCAGTCTGTTTGTGCGAGTTCGCTATGGTGGCTTTGGTGCTGACAAGGACATGATTCGAGATATGCACAATCTGCAGGCAAGTGTGGATAACTTTGTAAAGAACTCAGGTAGAGATGGTTCTGCCGAACAAAATGTAGGAACTTTCAAGAAGGAAGGAGGTCGTGATGAAAAGTAGTCGTAATTTCCTTTTTGCCATGTTAGTCCTCTTTGTGCTGTTCTGTCTTTTGCAAGTCAATCTGCCTAAGAAGTTCGTATGGTCTCCTACCTTTAGCCATGTAGATAAGCAACCTTTGGGCTGTTTTGTCTTTGACAGTGTCTTGACCCAATCTTTGCCCAATGGTTATCACGTGACGAAAAAGACGTTTTTCCAACTTGATCAGGAGCATGCCAAGGAGAAAATCTCCGTGTTGATGGTCGTGGATCAGCAAAATTTGAAACAGTTGGATGTCAAGTACCTCTGCAATATCGCTCGCCGTGGAGGCAAGGTCATGGTGGTTGCTTCAGGTAGTTTTGATGATGGTCGGAATGCCGATACGGTAGTGGTGGATGAATTGGAACGTACCTTCAAGGTGAGAATAGAAGACGGAACGTACTTTTCGTTGCGTGGCATCTTAAGCGGTCTCAAAGCGCATGACAATGATATGTACGATACCATTTATTGGAATAACCGGGAGACGATGTATGCAGCTCAGCCTTATAGAATGTTCTACAACATGGTAGGTGGAACCCTTTTCGTGGATTCCGTTCCAAAGGTGAAAAGACTGGCTTATACTTTGTCAACGGCAGGGTATGATTACAGACATGACTCTTTGTATGTCGGAGATTTTACTGGCTTTGACACTATTGTGGATGAAAAAGAAAGGATAGAGCGAATCGATACTTTCGCCATCAAGAAAATACCTGTGGCGGTGTCTGTTCCGTATGGCAAGGGTGAGGTCATTTTCGTCTCTTCGCCATTGCTTTTCACCAATTATGGTATGTTGGAAGGCAACACATTTGTCTATATATTCCGATTGATGTCTTATCTGGCGGATTTGCCTGTGTATAGAACGGAGGCGTATGTCAAGACCGATGCCATGCTTGTGGCGGAGCAATCTCCATTCCGGGAGTTCATCAAGCGCCCACCATTGCGATGGGCTCTTTATCTTGCGCTGTTGGGTGTCGTTCTCTTTATGATATTTACCGCTCGTCGCAGGCAACGGGTCATCCCTATCATGTCGAAGCCTGCCAATCGGTCTTTGGAGTTTATCCAACTCATTGGAACACTCTACTATCAACGTAAGGATCATGTGGATTTGGTCAGGAAAAAGTTTAAACTCTTCGCAGAGGAATTGAGAAAAACGGCTGGTGTGGACATATCAGATGTGAATACTGATGACCGTGAATATCTGCTCCTTGCCGAGAAAACAGGTATGAACAGCGATAGATTGAAGAAGGTGATTCGACAAATTCGCTTGGTCCTACATTCGGAGGGCAATATCTCAGTTGAAGAAATGCGGAGCTTGATAGATGCAATGGATACTATAGTTAGGCACGCTAAGAATGGTTAGCGTAGGATAAGAAAAGTAAGTCTTTTATTTAAAATCATAGGAAACAATGGAAGAACAAAGATTGGATTTGACTCTTTTTTCAGAAAAGATAGAGTGTCTTCGTGAAGAAATATCCAAGGTGATAGTAGGACAGGACAAGGCGGTGGATCTGGTCTTGACTTGCCTCTTGGCTAATGGTCATGTGCTCTTGGAGGGTGTGCCTGGAGTTGCCAAAACCCTTTTGGCGCGATTGATGGCCCGGTTGGTAGATGCCAAGTTTAGTCGTGTACAGTTTACTCCCGACTTGATGCCGAGTGATGTGTTGGGTACAAATATTTTCAATGTCAAGAATCAGGAATTTGAGTTCCATGAAGGTCCTGTGTTTGCTGATATTGTATTGGTGGATGAAATCAACCGTGCACCAGCAAAGACTCAGGCTGCTCTTTTCGAGGTGATGGAAGAACGTCAGGTCAGCATAGATGGCTGTACCCACAAGATGGGTGACCTTTATACCATCCTTGCTACCCAGAATCCTGTGGAACAAGAAGGAACTTATCGCTTACCCGAAGCGCAGCTCGACAGATTTCTCATGAAAGTAACGATGGGTTATCCTACGGCTGATGAAGAACTGGAAATATTGAAGCGCCATGAACATCAAACTGATTTGGTGAAACTGACTGATATCCAACCTGTGTTGACAAAGAAAGAATTGCTCCAGTTGCGCTCTTATATGCACCATGTCGTTGTTGATGAGAGCCTTCTGCGTTATATCACACAGATCGTTCAGCAGACCCGCACCACACGTGCCGTTTATCTGGGTGCTTCCCCTCGTGCCTCAGTTGCCATGTTGCAGGCGAGCAAGGCATACGCTCTTTTGCAAGGTCGTGATTTTGTCACTCCAGAAGACATCAAGTTCGTAACACCATCTATCTTGCAGCATCGACTCATGCTTACGGCAGAAGCTGAGATGGAAGGCTATACGGCTTATAAGGTGGCACAACGGCTGATAGATAAGGTGGAGGTGCCGAAGTAAGTGAAGAGTGAAGAACGAAGAGTGAAGAATTCAATTGATTTAAGGTGTATTTAACGAAGAGATTTTATATAGTACTTGCCTTCTTGGTCTTGATGACGGGGGCTGGGTATGTTTTCCCCCTGCTGTTTGATGTAGGGAGATGGATGTTCCTTGCCCTTGTCATTCTGGTTTTTGTTGAATTATTCCTGTTGTATCATGAGCGGGGAATGATGGTCAGTCGCACTTTATCGGAGCGATTTTCCAATGGCGACGACAATGAAGTGAACATCCGGGTGGAGAGTATCTATTCCTTTCCTGTTCGGTTGGAAATCATAGATGAGATTCCGCCAGTTTTCCAGCGCCGAGATGTTCTCTTTCGTTTGAAGTTGGCGATGGGAGAGGGAAAGAATATCAGGTATAAGCTACGTCCTACGGAGCGTGGAGTTTATTCCTTTGGGCATGTCCGTGTTTTCGCTACCACACCGATAGGTTTGGTGCAGCGTCGGTTTACTCTGTGCCAGCCTTGTGATGTCAAGGTGTATCCTTCCTATCTGATGCTTACCCGTTATGAATTGTTGGCTATGAGCAACAATCTTGCGGAAATGGGTATCAAGAAAATACGGAAGGTGGGCAATCATACGGAATTCGAACAAATCAAGGATTACGTTTCGGGCGATGATTTCCGGTTGATCAACTGGCGAGCCACAGCCCGCACTTCCAGATTGATGGTGAATGTATATCAGGACGAGCGTTCTCAGCAGGTTTTCAATATTATTGATAAAGGTAGGGTGATGCAACAGGCTTTTCGGGGTATGACCTACCTTGATTATGCCATCAATGCCTCGCTGGTGCTTTCGTATATTGCGATGAGAAAGGAAGACAAGGCAGGTGTTGTAACGTTCAGCGACCATTTTGAGGATTTTGTTCCAGCCTCCCGTCGTACAGGGCACATGCAGAATATTCTTGAAATGCTTTATCGCCAGCAGACCCGCTTTGCCGAATCCGATTATTCAGCTTTGGTGGCAGAGGTCAACCAGCACATCACCAAGCGTTCACTCCTGATACTTTATACGAACTTTGCCAATCGCATCAGCATGGAGAGGCAGTTGCCTTATCTCCTTCAGCTCAACCGCCGTCATCGTCTTTTGGTGGTGTTCTTTGAGGATCATGAAGTGAAAGACTATCTTGCCACTCGTCCCGATAGTGATGAGGAATATTATCGTCATGTTGTTGCCGAGCAGTTTGCTTACGAGCAGCGTCTCATCGTTTCTTCGCTCAAGCAGCGTGGCATCTTGGCTTTGCTTACCACGCCCGAGGCTCTTTCGGTTGATGTACTTAATAAATATCTCGAAATCAAGACTCGTGAATTGTTGTGATATGAAAATGATTTAAGAAAAAGCAGGTATAGTGTCACTTTTTTACGTATTAAGATAACTTTATGTAAGAAAATGCAGAATATATTTGCTTTTTGCACGATTTGCACAAAGATTTATATAAAAATGATCTATTTTTTTGGGAGTTTACTCAAAAATCATTACCTTTGCTCCCACAAATATGGAACAAGGAAGAATGATCCTACTTCGTATAGCAGGCAGGACTACACAGGGCAAAGCATACTTCGGCAAGGCTCTAAGTAATCTTCTGTCAGTAAAAGTAATAATGAGTTTAATTGAGACATGTAAAGCCAAATACAAGTTTCGATTAACCCTAAAAGTGCCCCGATGTTTCTGCTGTCAACAGGATACTGCATGCCGCCCGCATGATGCTGATAGAAAAGCAGCGTGAGGAGTATTACAAACAGCTCGGCACACCGCCGGGAGTGCCGACGATGAAGGGTGCAACTGCAGATCCAGACAATAGAAAAATGGCAAACAGGTAATGTGGTTGGTAGTACAACGGTATGCCGTTCTCCTATGAGAAATTCTATTGATGTAAATTATGATGACGAACTACGTCAAATAGAGATTTCCAGTGACGTGGGAGTTGAAGTTCAATTATTCCTATGTGATATAAATGGAAATACGCTGGACTATTCGCATTGCATAAATACAGTGTTGGATATACCATACAGATATAGTGGTATAATCATTCTACGCATTTAAAGTGAGTAATGGATTGCCACTGGTAAAATTACTATTTGATATTTTTCCAAGTAAACAAACATAACTACACACTTCGAGTGTGTAGTTGACATTTAATAACAGTAATAAAAATATGAAAAAAAGTATTATGCACAGAAATCCTATTGGACACTGGGAGCGTGTTGCAACGACGACTTTATGCTGGAAGGTAATCTTGATACTTTTCATCAGTACATTTGCTTTTGCCAAAAATGCCCATGCATATGATGATTTACGGAATAGTTTTCTTTCTTTTTTTGTATTTTTGCCTCATTTTAACAATATGTAACCACAGTGTATGAATATGATGAAGACAGTCTTGAATACATCTATATTTTCAGTATTATTCCTTTTTGGAGGAAACTTGTCAGCGCAGGTTTCACCTATCCGGTTAGGTGTCCGTTTAGGTTGTGGAATGTCTGTCAACACAGGAATGGATAAAATCCTTGTTCCTGAAGACTATTATTCCAATTACAATTTCAAAGACAAGTGGCAGTTTACTCCAACAGTTAGTGTATTTGCTCAGTATCATGTTGATGGTTCCATCATTGGTGTTGAAGGTGGATTTAGCTATTGGCAGAAGGCATCACAGCTTGTCTATAATGATGATAAGGAGTTAAACTATAAGGTTACACCTCGTTATAATTACATTGGTGTATCTGCTCTGCTGAAGATTTATCCTTGGCGCAAAGGCTTTAATATCTCAATTGGAGGGCGTGCGGGAGCCAATCTTAATGGCAAGGGCATATCTTACGAGAGTAATCAAGAAGACAATAAGTTTGCAAACTATCATTTTGCTACTGTAGCTGAGACGGAACGTTTGATGAAGGAGAAACTGACGGGGCAGCCAGATATTGCCGTTGGTGGTGGCTTTGGTTATGAAATTGGCAACCACTGGGCTTTAGATTTACGTTACTTTCACGGATTGAACTCTACCATCAAGACAGAGCGTAATGACTATAACTGGGCAGAACATTCAACCCATGGACAGAACATAGAGCTTAGTATCAGCTATCTTTTTAAACTTTAACCCTTATGAGTTTATCTATGAAGGACAAGAGCAACAGAAAAAAACGTTATATTCTGGCAGGAATCTTTCTTGGCATAGCTGCTCTTTTGGGTATAGAACGCTGTGTTAATGACGAGCCAGAGTCTGAGCAGAGTATAGAACAAAAGACAGCAGACAAGGTTCCATCACTGTCTACTACACCACCAGTCTCTTTTTCTTTAGACAAGACAAATGTGCAGAAGGATTCGGGACGTTCAGATTGTGTATATAATAAGCTGGAGAATGTGTCTCGAAACGTTACACGTATTAATGCAAGGAGAAATAAAAAGTCTAGCATGCCAAGAGAAATCACTAATGGCAAACATTCCTCGTCAGAGCAGGCTATCCTTTCCCCGTCATTATCTACTGGTGTTTCATCTGTAAACGATAAAACAGGTGAATATGTTCTTGACAACTCTATGAATAGTCAGCCCTCTATCGTACAGGAGAATCCGAAAGAAACTCCATCTATGAGGACTTACTCTTTTCCTCACCATCATCTTTTTCGGATTGGACTTAGGGCAGGAGTTGGTTATTCCAGCATTTCAGGATTAAGCAGTATTATTGAGAACTATGATATACGTCCTACTTTCACAATGAATGAACGTGGTGGTGTAAATCCTCGTATTGGAGTCTTTGGCACATGGCAATATCGCAGGTTAGGTGCAGAGTTGAGCATTGATTATACTCGTCTCTCCAGCAAGCTGACGGAGTACAAGAAACCAGAAAATATAACCGAGACTACACGGTTTCATTATAATTTCATTACTCCACAAATCCTGCTTCGTTTCTATGCTTTCCCAAAGTTCTATATGGGAGCAGGAATCAGTGCTGCTATTCCGTTTGGCAGCCGTAATATCGACTTCACCAATGACCGCATTGGGGAGGTATACCGACAGCAGGCTGAACGTACTCAGGATCATCTGAGAGAATCTGTCAAAGCGCGAGTGACATTTATTCCTACCATAAAGATTGGCTATGTTGATATAAAGAACGGTCTTGAGGCAGGACTGGAATACGGTTTCGGATTTAATGATGTGCTCCGCACCAGTGCCAATGACTATGGATATCAGGAGCGTATGAACAATCTGCAGACAGTCAGTCTTACCATTGGCTACAGTCTTCCACTTGGCAAAGCTAAATAAACCGCATTTTCGAATCATATTAAAACATTCTCTATTATGAAACATAAATACCTCATAGCAGTTTTATTCTTTATATCCACTCTTTCTGCTACAGCTCAGACCCCTGGTGGTGTAGATAAGCCAATGGTCTGGTCACGTGATTCTGCCTCTGTCCGTGTCTCTGCTGGTGCTGGTCTTACCTATATCGGCGTAAGTAATGTATATGGCGAAAAGGAACAGGCAATATGGTCTCTTGGAAGCGGAAGATCTATTACCCGTATGCAGACAACCGAGCGTGCTGCTAACCTTGGTGACGGTACTTTTATGAATTATGCCAAGGAATCTCTGTCTGAAATGCGACTTTACAGCTATACGACCTCTTCCAATATGAGCAACGGTCAGACTCTGCATATCGGTCGGAACGGGAACGCTAAGCTGCCTGTAAAGAACCTTGATGGCAGAACTGTTGAGTATACCGTCTTCGATCGCCACCTTTCTGATACAGAACGTTGCCGTGTGGAAAGCTACCTCGCATTGAAATACGGCGTGAGTCTTCGCAGTAGTTACCTTAATTCAAGAAGCGAGGTTATTTGGAATGGGTATACCAACAAGGACTATAGCCACCGTATAGCTGGTCTTATCTCAGACAAAGCCTCTGCCCTGCATAAGACAAGAGCCAAGAGCTGTGAGGAAGACGGTTTCCTTACAATCAGTATGAGCAAACCTCTTGAAGATGGTGAGAGTCTTCTTTGGGGTGACAACAATGGTAAACTTTCTTTCCGTCAGAGTAAGGCTTACGGCAAGTGGCTCGGTAGAAGATGGATGGATACAGCAACACGGATTGACAAGCCCAATGTTGATGTTGTAGCTGATAGCAAGCAGCTACGCCAGATACAGCCTCTTGCAGAAGGTGAGAGCTACTATCTTGCCGTTGATCCTACAGGAACAGGTAGCTTTCCTGTCAAAACTCTAAGTTATCATAAGGCAAATACGACAGTTGGTGATAGTATTGTCTTTAAGAATATACCGTTAGGCAAACATGATGTCTTCACGCTACGAGCTGCCAAAGATATGTTTACAACAATAGAAGTAGAGCAGCCAACGGAGAAGAGCGGCAGCACAGGAACACTTTCTGTCAGAGTAACAGGTGGTATTGCCCCTTACAGGATGACTCTACAGAGAGAATACATGTCTGTTTTCAATCGTACTACAAGCGACAGCATACAGTCTGCTGATGAACTCATAGAAGGAAAATACCTTCTTACGACGACAGACCATGTGGGCAATAAGTCTGAGAATGAGTTTCAGATATCTAAGACGGGTATCACAGAAATTCCTTCCATGAATCCTTCCGATGGAAATAGTGACTTCTTTGCGAATGTAAGTGTAAGTCCTAATCCAACGGCGAATGGATATGTCGGTGTCCAGGTGGAACTGAGCGAAGCTGCTCCATTGGACATGGCACTCTATACGGCGGGTGGAGCTCTTGTCAGTCGTCAGGCGAATATGCCAGATACATATTTCTCCACTAAAGTCTATCTTCCACAGACAGGTGTTTACTTATTGACACTGCAAAGTGGTAGCAAAGAAAAGACATTTAAACTGGTGAGAAAGTAATTCTCTTTTTATCCTTTATAAATTTTCCAACGCAAGTATATATATATACTGAGGACCTTTAGGTCTGAAACAAAATAGCAAGAATAATGAAGTATTCTACACAATCATTCCTCCTTCCGTTCCTGTTGCTTGCAGGAATCATACTAAACTCCTGTAATGGTGGAAGTAATCGTTCTGCTAAAGAAACTGTAATCAGTGATTCTACATGTACTAATACAGTCTCTTCTGTACAAAAAGATAGCATTTCCCGAAAGGCTACTTCCTTACGAAAACAAGTTAAGGACAGTGTACAGAACTTACCTGTGAAGAGAATCTCCGAAGAAATCGCAAGAAATCAGAAGGGGAATCGTGTAGATACTCACAAGGCGAACAGGAAGTCTGCAAGACTTTTTGCAGACTTAGGCAAACGTACCGTCAGCAAGTTCTTTACCAACTCCGACAGCGATACGCTCAATGTTGGGCGTGCCCAGCTTGCCGTACCACGTGAGGCTATGGAAAAGGGTAAAGTTCTCAGTATTACGCCACTTAGAAAGGGTGAACTACCAACCTTGCCTACGGGTATGGTGAATGTTACAGGTGGCTGTGACACCTTAATGGCAAGAACAGATACTGTGTCAGGGTATCGCTTCTTACCTCATGGCAATCACTTCGTCCATCATCTGGCAAGTATCGCAGTACCTTACGACAGCACGTTGATACCGAAAGGCTATACCGTAGATGATATCCACACCTATTATTATGATGAACTGCACCAACGTTGGACAATGCTTCAGTCAAAAGGTATTGATGCCAAACGTGAGGTGGCAATGGCAGAGACTTCACACTTTACGGATGTCATCAACGGTATCATCAAAGTTCCTGAGAGTCCCGAAACACAGAACTATGTCCCTACAGGTATCAGTGAGCTGAAGGCTGCTGACCCAGCAGCGGGTATTCAGCAGATTGAAGCCCCATCAGCTAATCAGAATGGTACGGCGTCACTGTCCTATCCTTTCGAAGTTCCTGCAGGGCGTAATGATATTGGTGTAAGTGCCGGCTTACAGTATAGCAGCGAGGGCGGTAGTAGCTTTGTTGGCTATGGATGGAGTCTTCCTGTACAGAGTATTGACATAGAGACCCGATGGGGTGTACCACGTTTCGATGATAAGTCAGAAAGTGAGAGCTATCTTCTCATGGGACAGCAGCTCAGTGACCGACTCTATCGTAGGACTGACTCTTTGGCAAGACAGGCAGACAAGCAGTTCTATCCAATGACTGAAGGCGGTTTCAGTAGGATTATCCGAAAGGGTAACAGCCCGAAGAACTATTACTGGGAAGTGACTGGCAAGAATGGTACAGTCTACAGTTATGGTGGTCATGGTGGTCATGTCAGTGATGCAACTTCTCTTACCGACACCAAGGGTAACCGTATCAAATGGGCACTTGACCGTGTTACCGATGTTCACGGAAACTTTGCTGCTTTCCATTACATGAAGTCTGGCAATAACCTTTATCCTGAACGCTATACATGGACAGGATTCGGGGAGACGGAAGGACTGTATAGCATTGAATTCAATATTGACTCTATAGCCACAAACCGAAAAGATGTAACGAGTAGCGGAAGACTTGGCATTATGCAAAGGGACAAAGGGCTACTCCGTAAGGTCACAGTGAAGAATAATGGTCAGCAACTCCGCAGCTATAGCTTAAACTATGAAGAAGGACCGTTTGGCAAAATGCTGCTAAAGAGCATTGATCAGAACGATAGTAGGGATGGTAAGGTTGCTACACAATCCTTTGACTATTACAATGACCTCAAAAATGGGCTTTTCTCTTCTAAGCCAGAGATATGGAAGGCCGAAGGAGAAGATTACGAAGCATTCCTCAGTCATTCAGTTCGTGGGTGTGATGACAATCTTAGTATTCTTGGTGGTGGAGCTTCAAAAAGCCGTACTACAGGTGGGGGAACAATGATAGGTGTAGGTTTCACTGGTGGAACAGTAAACGTCGGTCCATCTTTCTCTAATAGCAAAAGTTCAAATACAGGTAAAGTTGCTTTCGTAGATATTGATGGTGATGGACTGCCTGATAAGCTTTTCAAACGAGGTAACGAACTTTTCTATCGTAAAAACATGAGTGCAGATGGAAAGGATTTACTCTTTGGTAAAGCGTTACGGATACGAGGAGTAAACTCTTTCTCTGAAGGTAATAGTATCAGTCGTTCTCTTAATGCAGATGCTGCTGTTGAAGTTGGTATTACAAATAAACTTGGTGCTTCTGTTGGAATTTCTTATACACATTCAAAAGATCAGGACAAGACTACCACCTATCTTTATGATTTCAACAGTGATGGACTTACAGACATAGCTGTCAATGGTCAGGTCTACTTCAATCATATTGTAGACGGTAAACCTGTATTTAGTCCTGCAAGTAATGTGACTGCCAATCCTATTATTGGTGAAGGATCACCTATTGATAAGCATTTTGTTCCAGACTATAAGGTTATCCGTGACTCTTTGGAAAAGGAATATCCACTGAATGATGCCGTCCGGATGTGGTGCGCACCTTTTGCTGGCAAGGTCAACATACAAAGTACTATAAAAAAACTTAGCAATCAAGGTGATGGCATCATCTACAGCATTCAACATGAGAGCAATGGTTTCATGGTCCGCGACTCTTTATTACAAGCTGGTAGCAAAACCAACAATCTTAATTGTGATGTAAAAGTAGGAGACAGAATTTTCTTCCGTCTTCAGTCTCGATATGATGGTGAGGACGACAGAGTTCTTTGGAATCCCATAATTACTTATATATCTTTGCCTGTTGGCAAGGATAGGTATCTGTCAGAAGACTTAAAAACATATAATAGCAAGGCTGATTATATAGAAGGTGAAAACAATGTTGCTATATTTAATCGTACTGGTAAGGTTACGCTTCACGCTCCTTATATGAAGGGGAAGACTTCTGATGATGTTACACTTATCGTCACACGCTTGGATCAACATGGTGAAACGATTGTAAAACGGCTTAAACTTCCAGCTGATAGTGTAGTCAATGGCTCCTACGATTATACTGATGACATAAATGAGAAAGATTCTATTTCATTCTTCTTTGAAATCACAACCACATCCCCAGTTGATTGGACAAAAGTACAATGGGCGGGTAGCTATAATTATGAAGATGACCAAGAAAGTGTACGTTTTGTTGCATCTCGTAGGATGTTCAACAAGCCTGTTAGTATAGCAGGGAGCAAAGTGTTGAAACAGGGTGTTACCGTATTGAATAGACAATACCGTCCTAAACTTTTTATTGTTCCAACACTATCCGTTGTGCGTGAAGATAAAAAGAATGACACGGATACTGCTACAGTTTACCTCACTTTACATGATCAAAACGGACTTCCCGTATTGCACCACACCTGTCGTCTGAATACTTCCAATACGCTCAAGGTAGATACTATCATAGTTACAGACACAACACTTATCAAACGATTAAATACAGGTAAGGTGACTGCTACTTTTGCAGTAAGTAACGAATTATCTAAATCTACTCTTGCCAAAGTTAGTCTTTTACGCGATAGTCTTTCTTACCAAAGTGCCACATCTACAGTTGTTACTGCTGAACAGCGTGTTCTTGTGGATACGTTAGAGGCTTGTGTTTTCTCTGGGTATAACTCTGTTGATTATGGAAGGCTCTATCGAGGATGGGGACAATTCGCCTATAATGGCAATAAAGCCTATGCTACCCAGCCAATAGAAGTATCAGCACTGACCATTGACAGGGATAAATATAAGGATATAGCCGAGCATTATAAATCTACACACGATGGCAATCAACTTGCAAAGAGTCTTACTCCTGTCAACGAACAGCGCTTCTTTGTTATGGGATATGATGCAAACAAGAGGATGTATGTTGGTGGATCTGAGCATGTCTTTATCTCTTTAGATACAATCTGTAGTTCTCGTATCGGCGAGGATGCTATCATAATAGACAGTGTCCATTATACTAAGAATGCAGGTGAATTGTCTGCCCCTGTGCTCATGAGTGAGTCAAAGAGTAATGGCTATGGTGTAAGCGGTGGAATCTCCTATGCAGGACTCAGTGGCAGTAAGAGTACACAGACTTCTTATAGCAAGGTAGCTCTAATGGATATCAATGGTAATGGTTACCCTGATTGGTTAGAGGAAGTGGATGGCAGTATTGTTACTCAATACACAAAAGCAACGGGTACACTTGGTGAAGATCGCATGAAATTAAATGTCAGTCGACCAAGATTCAAAGCAAGCTCTTCTACTGTCGGAGCAAATGGAAGTCTATCAAAACAAGCTTCGGCAAAGAACGCTTTAGCTATCAGTATCAATCCTAAACCACAAGACGATGAAACTCAAAGTGGAGGTGAGGGTAGGAATTCTTCCAATGGTAATGCTATATCTAGTGTGTCAGTGAGCGCAAGTGGAAACTTTACTTCTGGAACTTCTCATACAGAGAGTGACTGGTTAGACATCAATGGTGACGGACTTCCTGATATGCTCTTGGGCGACAAGGTGAAGTTTGGTCTTGGATATAACTTTACAAATGAGGAGAGTAGCGGTGTTACATCATTGGAGTCTTCTGAAAATAGCACATGGGGTGCAGGACTTGGTACATCCATTGGGGTACTTGGTAATGCTGATATTTCTTTCGGTGTCAACGGAACAAAGACGACAACAAAATATAATGTATCTTTTATAGATGTTAATGGCGATGGCTTACCTGATATGGTAACTCGTAGTGGTGGAAAGTTCACTATAATGTTGAATACGGGTTCTGGTTTTATTCCTTATTCCGAAGAACAACAAGGTCGTTTCAATGAGTCATTGGCAACGTCCGTTTCTCAATATGGTAATTTTGCTGTTTCCATTCCAATACATATTCTGTTTTTAAAACTAAGGTTTACAACTAAGGTTACCAAATCTTGGTCAAGTGGCGTTAGTTTTACAAGCGCAGCCTTGAGAGATATTGATGGTGACGGACGTCCCGACCTTATCATATCTGGCGGGGCAAAGCAGCTTATTGTCCACCGTAACCTTACGGGCAGAACGAACATGCTCCGCTCTGTGACGCTTCCTTTCGGCGGACATATCAATATCAACTATGAGCAGACAGCTCCAAGTTACGACTTGCCGGGACGTCGCTGGGTGATGTCATCGGTTGAGACGACAGGCGGATACAAGGAGAACGGAGCAGTACGAAGCAGAAATACCTTTGAATATAGCGGTGGCTATCGTGACCGTCGTGAACGTGACTTCTATGGTTTCAAGCAGGTACGTACCAACCAGATAGATACAGAGAACGGTGACAGACTCTACCGTTACTCCGTACAGACCTATGGCAGGAACAGGGATTACTATGCTCATGGGCTTGTTACGAGTGAGTATCTCTATACCGCTGATGGAAAGAAACTGCAAGGATCTCTATATGACTATGACCTGAAGACACTCGCCGTTGGTAATAATACGACAGATGCTGTTGTCTTCCCTGCCCTAAAGACACTCGTTCAGAGTAACTTTGATGAAGCCAGTGGGGACAGTCTTTCGGTTGCTGTCAGCAATACTTACGATGACTATGGTAACCTGCAGGGATATAAGGAGACGACAACGGGCTATAGCTTAGAGGCAGATATCAACTATCATAAAATAGCCGACAAGTATATTGTCAGTGTTCCGAGCCATATCGCTGTCAGCAGTGGCGGTAAGACGTACCGTGAACGCTCAACGAAGGTGGACGGCAACGGTGAGATAACGGAGATCATGCTCCATAACGGTGACAAGCCGTCTGTCTATAACATGACTTACGATGGCTATGGTAATATCACACGCATGACGAAGCCGGAGAACTACAATCACCAGCGCATGTTCTATGCTTATACGTATGACGACCTCTATCATAGTCTTGTGACAAGTGTCAAGGATGCATACGGCTATAGCTCCAGTACGGCTTATGATGGTCTTTGGAATGCTCCGTCTGTAACGACTGACCTCAACGGGCAGAAGATGGAATACACCTACGATGCACTGGGCAGACAGATGACTATCCGTGCTCCGTATGAGATAGAGAGCGGTCAGCCGTTTACTATCCGTTTTGAGTACTTCCCTGCAGAACGTAAGGCACATACCATCCATTATTCTAAGGACGGAAACATTGACACCTATACATTCGCCGACTCACTGATGCGTGCTGTCCAGACGAAGCAGACGGGTGTGGTGTGGTCTGGTGAAAGCAATCAAAAGGTCTCCATCGTCAGTGGAAGGGCTGTCATCGATGCCTTCGGACGTAACATTACAGCTTATTACCCAATGACGGAAAGCTATGGTAACATCGGCACTTACAACCATGCTACGGGTGACCTGCAGGCAAAAACGGAGTATGATGCACACGACCGTACCACGAGTGTTACGCTTGCTGACGGAAGTGTGACACGTACGGCTTACTCTATCGGCAGTCATGACGGTGAACCGATGCTCCAGAAAACAGTCACGGATGCACTGGGACGACATGCGGAGAGCTATACGGATGCCAAGGGACGCAACCGTGAGACGGTGCAGCATGCCCGTGGTGAGGATTTCACGGTGAAGTACAGCTATGACCCTGTCGGACAGGTGATGACGGTTCAGCATCCTAACGGCAAGGAGACGAAGTATGCCTATGACCTACTTGGTCGGAAACTGATGGTGAATCATCCTGATGCGGGTGAGACGGATATGACCTATGATGCGGCAGGTAACCTCCTGACGAAGCTCACGGCAGAGCTTAGGAAGTCGATATCTGACAAGGGTTACATCTCTTACACCTACGACTTCGAGCGACTCCATGAGGTACTTTATCCAGAAAACCTCTTCAACCGTGTTACTTATACCTATGGTAAGGCTGGCGATAAGTATAACCGTGCCGGTCGTCTTGCCCTCGTTGAGGATGCGAGTGGCGGTGAAGCCTACTACTACGGTCGACAGGGTGAGGTGACGAAGACTGTCCGTACAGTCATGGCGAGTGTGGCGGATATCAGGACTTATGTCTATGGTGCTACCTATGATAGCTGGAACCGTGTGCAGACGATGACTTATCCTGATGGTGAAGTGGTGACTTATCACTACAATGCGGCTGGACAGGTGGAGAGCATGACGAGCAATAAACAGGGACGTCAGAGCGTTATTGTTGACAGGATAGGTTACGACAAGGAGGGTCATACGGTCTATACGAAACTCGGTAATGGCACGGAGACTACCTATACCTACGACAAGCAGCGTGAACGTCTGCAGGTGATGAACCTTACAGCGGACGGTCAGACTGTGATGGAGAACAGGTATCGTTATGATGCTGTGGATAATATCCTTGGTATTACGAATGCTGCCAACCCAACATCGCTGACGAAACTCAACAAGGCGAAGCTGGGCGGAAAGAGTTCGCATACGTATGAGTATGACGAACTGAACCGCCTTGTTCATGCCAGTGGTAAGGCTAAGTGTGCTTCGTATGATATGGTAATGTCGTTCGGACGGATGAGTGAACCGCTCACTAAGGTACAGAAGGTGGACTCAACGACAACTGCCAAGTCTTATAACTTTGCTTATAAGTATGAGGACAGTAATCATCCGACAGCTCCAACGCAGATTGGTAACGATCATTACACATATGATGCCAATGGTAATCCTACGCTGGTAACGAACGACTCTACGAATACTACCCGTGAGATGTACTGGGATGAAGACAACCGCCTGATGGTACTCTCTGATAATGGCAAGACGAGTCGTTATACTTACAACGCTGCTGGCGAACGTATCATGAAGAGTTATGGTACAATGGAGGGTGTGTATATCAATGGTGCACCACAGGGTATTACCTTCCACGAGACGGACAACTTCACGCTTTATCCTGCAAGTATCCTCTCTGTCAGCAAGAATCGCTTCACAAAGCATTACTTTATTGGTGACAAACGAGTTGCTTCAAGGATAGGAACGGGTCTGTTCAACAACGTTTACGGACGCAACGGCTCATACGTCACCGCTGGTCAGCAGGACTATGCTGAGCGTATGAATCAGATTCAGAAGCAGAAAGAGGCATACTATAAGCAGCAGGGCATCGCCCCTGGTGTTCCTACAATGAAGGGTGCGTACGGTGACCCGGAGAACACGCACATCGGCTACAACTCCATCATCAGGGAGCTGGGCAACCATGATGTGCCACAGGGTTGGATTCAGACTCCACACCCTAACACCACACCGAATACTAACCCTGGTCCTCCTGTCTCCTGGAATGACCTGAGCAATCCTGATGATCCACAGGCTGGTTATGGCTATATTTCAAACGACACTACGAAAGAGGAAACTTTCTTCTATCACAGTGACCACCTTGGCAGTACGTCTTACATCACAGACGACAAAGCCAACATCACACAGTATGATGCATATCTTCCATATGGTGAACTGTTGGTTGACGAGCATAGTAGTAGTGAAAACCTACCGTATAAGTTCAACGGTAAACAGTTCGATGATGAGACTGGCCTGTACTATTATGGTGCAAGGTACATGAATCCTATGGCAAGTATTTGGTATGGGGTGGATGCATTTGCAGAGAAGTATGTTGAAAGTAGTGGTTATGTTTTTTGTATAGATAATCCTATTAAATTAATAGATTCTGATGGTAATAAATGGGATATCCACACTTCGAAAAATAAAGATGGTAAAACAAATGTACTTATAAATGTTACAGGAGTAGTTTATAATAACTCCAGTGATAAGAAAATAAATATTAATAACGTCAGAGATCAAATAAAAGCACAAATAGAATCGAGATATACTTTCTCCTCGAAGAAATATAATGTTAAAACGAATATTAATTTACGGGTTGTCAATTCTGTTGAAGTTATTCAAAAAGATGATCATGTTTTCGAAATAGTTGATCAAAATAGGTTTGCAAGTAATTCCATATTAGCTACTAGTGATTTAAACGGATTACATATTAGGATAGGACCAAGAGCTGTGAAAGGTTTACTAAATGGTTCAAACACTCGGACCATCCCCCATGAGTTAGGGCATTCTGCAGGATTACGTGATGCAAACCTAGAAAATAATGGAGTTGTTAATTTATATAGTAACCTTATGACTCAAACTGGGTATTTAAGACACAATCATGTATATAATTATACAAATGTAGGTAAGCTTGAGGATTCTCAAATACAAAGTATTATTCATAACTATAATACTGGGCAAATTAATCGATATTCTCCAATTAGTAACCATATTGGTATCAGAATTGGAACAATGAGTTGGACTAGTTCATTTTTGAAGATGTATACATATAAAAGACTAAGCAGATGAGACTTTACATTATAATTATCATATTATGTGCTTTCTTAGTTTCTTGCAAAGATAAGAAATATAACTATAAAAGCAAAGGAGAATGGGTCCACTTAAAAAATGGAGAGACTATAGATGGTTATACCAGAATAGGTGACAGCATTTATGGGGGCTATGGAGATTCAATATATTTACATACAACGATACCAGCACTAAAGGGCGTTGATGTAAGTAGCTTCATGGTATGTAAAAAAACAGGGTATGCGAAAGATTCGTACCATGTTTATTATCCGCTAAGGCTTGTTTGTGAGGATGCTATGGACTTTGGTGGATGTTATTTTAAGGACTATATTATGGAAGATGTCTCTTCAGAGTCGTTTATATATATAGGACGAGGATATGCTACTGATGGCTATAAATTATTTAAAGAAGGTAAAGCTGTTAACAATCTAACAATCAGGTGACTCGAAAATTAATATGGTAACTATTCTTTTACCTTTGCACCCAGAATCAAGTAACATGGATTTGGTTAATTGGTGTTAA
>OGKL01000098.1_pt1 | contig 29338 bp, 19 predicted proteins | sample 1572471 | NCBI WGS metagenome assembly OGKL01 (sample SAMEA2582156, study PRJEB24529) | metagenome | biome: Human gut stool | place: China | collected 2011
GCTCCTGAGCCTCATCCTCGGTAAGAGTACCCTCGTTCAAGTCGCGCTGGATATAGATGTCGAGGAATGTAGAGATACGGCCTACAGACATCGCAGCACCATTCTGAGTCTTCACAGCCCCGAGGTAACCGAAGTACAACCACTGAACAGCCTCACGAGCGTTCTTAGCTGGCTGGCTGATATCGTAGCCATACAACTGAGCCATCTCCTTCAAGCCCTTGAGCGCCTTGATCTGCATAGCAACCTCTTCACGGAGACGGATAACGTCGTCGATCATCTCACGGTCGCCCATGTTAGCGAGGTCGTTCTTCTTCTCCTCGATGAGGAAGTCGATACCATAGAGGGCTACACGACGGTAGTCACCTACGATACGACCGCGACCATAAGTATCAGGAAGACCAGTAAGAATGTGGTTATGGCGAACGAGCTTCATCTCTGGAGTATAAGCATCGAATACGCCATCATTATGAGTTTTGCAATACTTGTGGAAGATTTCGTGGAGCTTCTCTGATGGCTGATAGCCGTATGTAGTACAAGCCTGCTCAGCCATCTTGATACCACCATATGGCATGAAGGCACGCTTCAGAGGCTTATCAGTCTGAAGACCTACCACTTTCTCCAAATCCTTGGTACCCTCACCAATATAGGCAGCACCATAAGCTGTCAATCCTGAAACGATTTCTGTTTCCATATCAAGCACACCACCCTTGGCGCGCTCCTCCTTCTGGAGTTCCTTCAACATACCCCAAAGGGTGTTAGTTGCCTGAGTAGGTTCTGCAAGGAACGACTCATCGCCGTCATAACAAGTGTAGTTGTTCTGAATGAAATCACGAAGATTCACTTCACTCTGCCACATGTTTCCTTTGAAACCTCTCCATTCTGTTTTTATCATTTTAATATTTTTTTATAAAGTTAATAATTATATATTTTGCACACACTATCTATTTTGAGTTGGTTTTACACCTATTATATATAGTAAAATAAAAAAGCCCGAACACGTTTGTGCCCGGGTTTTTAAGCACCTTTATCTGAAGGTGCGTATATCATGATGTTATCGCTCTTGCCGACAGCATCTGTTTTTCCTATATATCCTAAGTTAATTCCCACTATTAATTTCATGTCTTTTAAATTCATTATTTGTAATTGGCTTGCAACAGTTTTGCAATGCGGATGCAAAGTTACAACAATAAAATGAGAAAAGAGAAGAAAACCAGAACTTTCTTCTCTTTTCTATGCAAAATCATCATTTATGAGTATCATTCTACTGATTCTCAAAAAAATGATTGAGATTTTCCATGAATAATCCGAAACACTTGTCATGAATCTGACGTGTCATGGTAACAGGGTTCTCCGCATTCAGGATGGTACCGCTCATTGCCACACCAATGCCCAAATCTGCAAGCGGATCTATATCGTCTGGGGTCAAACCTCCGATGGCCACCATAGGCAGAGAGATTTTATTCTCCCTCATCTGCTCAATAATCTGGCGATAACCTTCTATACCCAACACCGGAGAGAGTTTCTCCTTGGTAGTAGTATAGCGGAACGGACCACAACCGATATAGTCAGCCCCCTGTTCATGCAAACGGCGAATATCATCAAATGTATTGGCTGTTCCTCCGATAATGAATTCATCACCCAGGAGCTTACGGGCCTCATCAACCGGCATATCATTCTTGCCAAGATGCACACCATCTATCTGTAACTTCTTCACCAGTTCTACGCGGTCGTCGAGAATAAAGGTTGCACCGGCACCCTCGCAAGCCAACTTTAACTTACGGGCTATAGGCTCAACCTCTTCATCGGTAGCACCTTTCATGCGAAGCTGAACCCAATCACATCCTCCGATAAGTGCCAGATAGGCTCCTTCGAGATAAGAGAAGCGCTCGTTCTGATGCGTGATAAACTGAAAGCTCGTCTGAAAATGAGCTAATGCTAAAGACTTGTTCATACGTACTATAAAATATAAATTCGCTTGCAAAGGTACTACATTCACACGACAAAATCCTACAATTTACCTTTTTTAAACTTCGTCATTTGGAAATGGGCGGTCTGCCTTGGTGGCTTTTAAAGAAGAAGGATATTTTATTTTGATTTTTTATACATTCCTATGCATTTATATGAATTCTTTTCCGTACCTTTGCACTCAAAATACAAAACATTACTTTTTATGTTAACAGATATTGAAATAGCTAAATCAGTAAAATTGCGCCCTATCAATGAAGTGGCAGCAGAACTTGGAATTCACGAAGACCAAGTGGAAAACTACGGCCGTTACATCGCTAAGATTACTACGGACAAGATTGACACCAACAAGTTTAAGAATCACCATCTCATCCTTGTTACAGCTATCAGCCCTACAAAGGCTGGTAATGGTAAGACTACGGTATCTGTAGGTCTCGCATTGGGCATGCAGAAGATTGGCAAGAAGGCTGTAGTGGCTCTTCGCGAACCATCTCTGGGTCCTTGCTTCGGCATGAAGGGTGGTGCTGCAGGTGGCGGTTACGCCCAGGTTTTGCCTATGGATAAGATTAATCTCCATTTCACTGGCGATTTCCATGCCATTACAGAGGCCAACAACATGATTACTGCCCTTTTGGACAATTACCGTTACCAGCACGAGGCAGAGGGATTCAAGTTGAAGAAGATTCTCTGGCGCCGCGTGATGGACGTAAACGACCGTGGTCTCCGCCGCATCATCACCGGTATCGGCGACAAGAACGGCATCGAGACAGAGTCTGGTTTCGATATTACGCCAGCTTCTGAGATTATGGCTATCATGTGTTTCGCAACAAGCATCGATGATCTTCGTCGCCGTATCGATAATATTCTCCTGGGCATCACCGAGGATGACAAGCCATTTACCGTAAAGGATATGGGTGTAGGTGGCAGTATCGTAGCTCTTCTTCTCGATGCTTTGAAGCCAAATCTGGTTCAGACAACAGAGGGTACACCGGCATTTGTTCATTGCGGTCCTTTTGCCAACATTGCTCATGGCTGCAATTCCGTCATGGCTACTGCTGCAGCTCTTGAGTATGGCGACTATGCTATTACAGAGGCAGGATTCGGTGCTGATCTCGGTGCAGAGAAGTTCTATGACATCAAATGCCGCAAGACAGGTTTGCAACCAGACCTCACTGTTCTCGTTGTTACCCTCCAGGCGTTGAAGATGCATGGTGGTGTAGCTCTGGAAGATATCAAGAAGCCAAACATCGCAGGAATGGAAGCCGGTTACTGGAACCTCGACAAGCACGTAAAGAACCTGCAGAGCTTTGGTCAGACTGTAGTGATTGCATTCAACAAGTTTGCAACCGATACAGATGAAGAAATTGAAGTATTGCGCAAGCATTGCGAGGAGATGGGTTGCGGTTTCGCCGTAAACAGCGCCTTTGCCGAAGGCGGAAACGGTGCCATTGAACTTGCCAACCTCGTAGTGAAGACCATTGATGAGCGTCCATCAGCCCCTCTCTATTTTGCTTACGATGATAACGATAGCGTTGAGGAGAAGATAGAAAAGGTTGCATTCAATCTTTACGGAGCAGGCAGCGTGACATTGAGCGATTCTGCCAAGGCGATGATTGAAGAGATCAAGAAACTGGGTGCTGAAAAGTTCCCTATCTGTATTGCCAAGACTCAGTACAGTTTCTCTACCGATGCCAAGGCATACGGTCCTACAGAAGGTTTCGAACTCCACGTTCGCGACATCACCGTAAATATGGGTGCCGAGATGATTGTAGTCATCGCTGGTCCTATCATGCGTATGCCGGGCTTACCAAAGAGCCCACAGGCTGAGCGCATTGATGTAGTAAACGGTGAGATTACTGGTCTTTCTTAAACACTACAGATTTCACAGATTCTTATAAAAAAGCCCAGGGCGTGATGTCCTGGGCTTTTTCATTTATCTCATACTGAATTCGCAACCACAATATAACTGATTATAGAATTCATTGATTCTCAAGAGTTCACCTCGGCGATTCTGCAAACCGCCCTTCCGCCAATTCATATCCCACCATTCTACATCAGGATAAGCCTCAACGGCAAGATGACCGGCAGTATCTATCTGCCTGATATTCTTCCAGCGCGAAGATGCCAACGTGGTAGTAAGAAGGTGAAATCCATGCTCCTGCGCATACTTGGCTGCATGAGAGAGGCGGAACTGAAAGCAGACAGAACAACGGCTGCCACGCTCGGGCTCACCCTCTAAACCCTTAATAACAGAAAGCCATTCCTGATGATCATACTCATCCTCTACATAAGGTACATTCTGGGCTTCCAGAAATCGTTTCAGTTCATGTTTACGAACATCATACTCCTGCTGAGGATAGATATTACTGTTACTGAAATATACAGTAGGCTTCATACCATTACGAAGCATACATTCTACGATAGCCGCCGAACAAGGTGCACAACAGGCATGCAACAAGACAGCCTGACCTTCAGCCTTGCTTCCATCCGGGAGAGTAAGTTTTACGTATTTATATTGTTCTTCTACAGGAATCTTCATTATTATCAATATTAAATATAAAATTTAAAATGTGAACAGCTACTTCTGATGTGAAGTATTTTCGCCTTGTTTCAAAAAACAAATGGAGTACAATCTCACGACACCCCCCATTTGCCCAAATATATGCGAAAACTAGTGCAAAGGTACAACATTTATTCGAACCACCAAATTTTTAACACGTTTTTTTCATCACAATGGTTCAAGCGGCTAATATTTAACTATATGTTAACACTTAAACACCAGTTTCGTTATCTTTAAGAACTATAAATCACGTTTCAGCGTGATAACTGTCAGTTCAGGCCATGCGCCTAGGCGGAAAGGGAAAGAACCACCAATACCCGATGATACATAGAGCATCTGCTCACCAATCCGGTAAGCTCCGCCCCACTCTTTGAAAGCCATGCGGGCAGGCGTCCATTTACCTATTTTCAATTGTCCGGCATGCGTATGTCCCGCCAGAGTAAGTTGTATCTTCTTACCAACTACTTCTCTCCGCCAATGGTGAGGATCATGACTCAAGAGGATTTTAAACATATCTGGATTCAACCCCTTCATCGCTTTCTTCAGATTACTGCGATTGGTGAAAGGAGGCTGACCGGGATTCTCTACGCCTATTACAGCGATAGATGCCATACCATGACTCACCACATGATGTTCGTTCATCAGCTGATGCCACCCCAAACTTTCCTGATAACCATAAAGCATACGGCGGTTTCTCTTCAAAGCGCCAATAGAATGATTGTTGCCATATTCACAATAATCATGATTTCCCCAGATAGAATAGATGCCATCTGACGCATGAAGCTGCCCCAGCGTATCCAGATAAGGCTCCACTTCGCTGGCTTGGTTATTGACCAGATCGCCCGTAAAGAGAATCATATCGGGTTCTTCATTGTTGGTCGCATCCACCACCTTCTGCACGAAATCATTGCCGGGAGGAAACGAACCGAGATGAAAGTCGGTAATCTGTACCAGACGGTAACCATCAAAATAAGGTGGCAAATCGGGCGAGGTAAAGGTAATATGTTTCAGTTCTAACCGCTTCCAACCCTCTATAAAGCCGAAGGCAAACCACCCCATTACACCCAAAGCTGGAATCAGAGCAAAAAACCAAGGAAGAAATGCATCGAACAGGATAAAGACAACCTTAGGGAATGCCGAGAAAAGTATGGTAGTAAAGAGTACACGGACTGACAACTTATGGAAGAACCCCATCTGCAACCCCACTTCGGCAAGAACAAGTAACAACGAGGGAACCCACCATAAGATGGCTAGCAGCAAAGGCCACTCACTCACCCCGATGTGCCAAAGCCAGAAGTCGGGCAGGAATGCCAGAACCGACATGACTACTATATAGAATATGGATCTTAATACCTTTTTTAATACCTTCTTCATTGTTTTTCTTTATAACTGGGTACAAAGGTACGATAATTCATAGACAATACAAAATAAATTTAAATATATTTTCAATGTTTTGTTATTTGAGAAGATTGCATTATCTTTGCATAAGAAAAATTAAATAAAATGGCACGACGACTAAGAAAAAAACGCATAGCAATCATATTGCTTACCTTTACAGCAATCGTAGGATGGACTACACACAGCTGTGTATCTCGCTGTACATCAGCATCAGACAAGAACAAGGCGGCAGATTCGCTCCCTAAGGTTCATATCAACGATTCCATCTCAAATGCCCTGACAGAGGGGAAGGAATATCATGAGATGGACTCGGTAATAGAAAGGTATCTCAAGAGATGGGAAATCAATGGAGCCCAACTCGTCATCACCCGCAACGACTCACTACTCTATGCCCGCGGATTCGGAATGGCGGATAAGGAGCGAGGCATCAGAATGGAGCCTAACATGCTGATGCGCTTCGCCTCGGTATCGAAACTGATTACAGCCGTAGGTATCATGAAATTGCAGGAGATGAAGAAACTCAAGCTGAACGAGAAGGTGTTTGGCGAAAAGGGAATCCTGCGCGATACCGTTTACAGCAACAGTATCAAGGACAAGCGATATTACGACATCACCGTAGAACAGTTGCTGCGCCATCAGGCAGGTTTCAACAATTATGCCGGTGACCCTGTATCTTCCACCCGCTACATCATGATGCAGAACCATCTCAAAACGCCACCTGATCACCCTACCCTGCTCAAGATTCTCTTGAAGCGCCACTTGGGTTATACTCCTGGCGAAGGCAAATGCTACAGTAATCTGGGCTACATGATTCTCTCCATGATTATCGAGAAGAAGAGCGGAATGAAATATGAAAACTTCATGCAGAAGTATGTGCTCCACCCTGCCGGCTGCTACGACATGCACATTGCCGGCACTTACTTAAAGGACCGCCGCCCCAACGAGACGAAGTACTACATGCACCAGGGGAGCATCCCTGTGTATGAATACAACAACAGTGGACGACTGGTAGAGAAATGCTATGGAGATACCGACCTCCCTCGCCTTTCAGGTGCAGGTGCCTGGTGTGGTTCGACTGCAGAGTTGAGCCGCTTTATTGCCAGCATCGATGGTTTGCCACATGTCAAGGATATCCTCAGCAAGAAGAGCATCGAGTTTATGACGCGCGAGCAGGCTGACCACCAATACTCTATCGGCTGGAACTATACACCAAAGAGCAACAAGCCATGGATTCGTACCGGTTCGCTGGCAGGCACATCAGCCATCGTCCTGAAATATCCGGATAACCAATGCTGGATTCTCATCACGAACACATCCACCTGGAAGGGACATGGTTTCTCTAACGATACTATGGCTTTCTTCGAGAAACTGAGAAAGAAATATATGGCAAACATGCCAAAGAAGGATTTGTTTATCTAAAAGAAAATCAGTTTATAGAGAAAGGATTCTATTTTAGAAATCTATTTCTAGAGAAAAAGTCCCTGGAGAAGTTCTCTTTCTCCAGGGACTTTTTCTTTTTTTCTACTTTATTATCTTATCTATTATCTGTTTATATCAACATGAAATATGCCTTTTAGAAAGTATATTTCAAACCTACCTGACCACGCCAGCGACTGTAGTAATCGCTATAGCTCTTATATGCATAAGCACCGGTGAACTGGTAAACACCGCCGCCCTGATAGTTGACAGGTGAATAATAAGTACCAAAGCCATCACCATAGGTATGACCCCAATCCTTGTTCAGGAGGTTACCCACATTGAGGATATCGAAGGTCAACTCGATGGAGTTAATCTGACCGGCTACCTTGAAGCTGTACTTCTGACCGAAGTGAACATCGAAATGATGCTCGAATGGCAGGTTATCAGCATAACGCTCGTAGTACTCGCCACGGTGCTTGCTCAGATAAGAATCGTCTGCAATCCACTTCTTCAGCATCTCACGCTGCATCTCCTCGGTGAGCTTATCGCCATGGTTATCACCATACATGCGCTTGGTGAAGGTATTGTTGTTATACTTGGTCTCCTCGAAACGCATCTTGTCAATCTGTGCATCGGTTGGGATGTAGAACAGGTCATTACCCCTGGAACCATCCTCGTTCACGTCACCATAATAATAATAGGTGTAAGGTGAACCGCTCTTAGCCTGGTAGATGACACCCAGGGTTGTCTTCCACTGCTTCTGATGACCGTAGTCGATGTGGTAGTAGGCAGAAGCCTGGATGCGGTGAGGCACGTTGTAGGCAGAGTTACCCACCTCCAAATCGTTGCAGTCACGATGAGTATATTGATAGGTCCAGTTACTCTTTGCTACAGAAGAACCACCATTGGCAGCACTGCGTGAACGGGTCCAGGTATAGCTTGCCATCAAGTCGAGACCGAAATTGAAATGCTTCTCAGCCTTGAGCGAGAGGTTTACGGTATAACCCTTGGATGTATTTCCGAGGGTATAAACACCTGCAATAGGAGTACCCTTCACTACACTCTGATAGAGCGGACGGTTGTCCCACTCATATCCATACTTCTGAGAGAAGGTCTGACCAGTCTGCTCCTGTGCGAGGTTCTTATAGAGAATATCATTCAATGTCTTGGAGTAGATGGCCTCAGCAGTCCAGTCGATACCCAAAGCCTCAAAGTCGAAACCAAGGTTGAGACGGAGGTTCTGGGCAAACTTGAAGTTCTTGTCGCAGACAGCCACATCCTGATTACCGGCACTTGCCTTCATCTTGTCGGCATTGGCATTCTGCTTGTTAGGGTCGAGGATAAGTTCCAATCCCTTGGTAGAAGAGCTGCTGCTGTCGTATGAAGAAAGCTGCAAACCTGTGCCCGAGAAGTTATTGCTTACCCAAACGAATGGGATGCGGCCGGTGAAGACACCTGCACCACCACGGAGGATGAACTTACGGTCGTTGTTGATGTCCCAACGGAAACCTACACGAGGCGAAAGCATTGGCGAGAAGCTGAGCTTATCGTTGGTCTTCAATCCCCACCCCATCTTCTCTGACAAGGCATTGAACTCCGGATTCTCCATAGGAGTATCGAAGAATACTGGAATATCCAGACGCAGACCGTAGGTCAAGGTGAAGTTGTTGCTTGCATTCCACTTGTCCTGTGCATAGAAACCGAACTGACCAGATGAGAACTCTGAAGCCCAGTTAGGGTCGCCGGTAACATCTGTGTTAGCCTGACCGTAACGGTACTGGTTCATGTAAGCCTTGGTAGGATCCAGCTTATCTGCCATATAGTCATCGTAATAAGCCTTGAAGTTATCGAATCCCTTGAAGGTATAGGAACCAAACTTGTCCGAGATGTACATATTCTTGAAATGGTAGAACTCGTTGTGGGTACCAAAGATGAAGGTATGGTTACCACGGAGCCATGTCAGGTTGTCCTCAACGGTCCAGATATCCTGGTTCAGATAGTTGGCCTGAGAGTTACGCTCTGTACCGATGTTTACCGTACCGCTACCCACGCCCGTGATGGAAATCATCGGGAGATGCGCCTTGATGTCACGGCTATCGCGTACTCTTACGAAGCTGACACGTGCCTCATTGCTCACACTTGGAGAGAATCGGCTCTGAAGCTCAGCGATGAACGAGTTGGTATTGCTCTTGAACGGATAGCTGTAGCCGTAGGAGTTCAAGCTGCTGGCACTGCCGCCACCACTCAACTGCTCTGCCTTGACGAGACTCCAGCGGATGGCAAATTTATTGAACTCGTTGATGTTCCAGTCGAGTTTCAGTCCTGCCTTATCGCTCTTGGTGTAGATATCCTGGTTGCTGTAGTAATCGTTGAAGTTAACTCCCTGCTTCTCAGCCATCTTCTGTAGCATGGTCAGAATATCCTTAGCCTGCTCGGTATCTACCTTGGAATTGCCGGAGTCTACACCATAGAGATTAGGATACTCCTTGTTGGTGCGCTCATAGTTGGCAAAGAAGAAGAGCTTATTCTTGATGATAGGTCCACCGAGGGTGACACCCATGTTGTACTGAGTCTGCTTCTGATACTTTGGCGCATAACCCGTACCATCGAGGTAAGGATACTTGGTACCGATGAGGTCCTGGTTGTAGCCATAGTAATAGGCAGAACCGTGGAACTTGTTGGTACCGCTCTTGGTGATGGCATTGATGGCACCACCGGTGAAACCGCTCTGTCGCACATCGAAAGGAGCTACAGATACCTGAATCTGCTCGATGGTCTCCATAGATACAGGCTGAGCACCCGCCTGACCGCCATTGTTACCGCTGGGAGCCAGACCGAACACGTCATTGTTTGCCGCACCATCAATCATGAAGTTGTTGTAGCGGTTGTTGACACCAGCGAACGACATGTTGCCGGAATTGGTAACAGTGAGCTGTGGATTCAGACGAGCCACGTCAGCTATACCGTGGGTAATACTAGGCATATTGTTGATCTGCTCTGCCGTCATACTGGTAGCAGCACCTGTACGGGAAGCAGCAAGACCCGCCTTACCGGAAACCACCACTTCCTGGAGCTGGTGGGCATCCTCCTGGAGCGAGCAGGAGATATTCTCCGTTTCACCGAGGCTCAGACTGACATTGTTGAAAACCTTGTCCTTATATCCGATATAAGAGATACTTACCTTGTAAGGACCACCTGGACGCATACCCTGAATAGTATAGCGACCATCTACATTTGTTACAGCACGATACACAGTACCAGATGGCTGGTGTGTAGCAGTAACTGTAGCCCCAATAACGGTTTCGCCATTGGAAGAAATCTTACCACTAATGCCCGAAGTGGTAATCTGAGCCATTGCCGAAGTCACCACGAAGGCGAGCAAAGCCAGAAGTAGTTGCAATCTTTTCTGCATATTGTTTAGATTCTTTTGTGAATAAATAAAGAGAGAACCGCGCACCTCGTACCGTGAGCTTAACTCCCTCCTAAAACTGATTTTGCTGCAAATATAACTAAAACTTTTGAAATGGCAAGCGAAAAACAGAGAAATATAATGTTTTATACCAAAAATATGCAAATAAACGAAAAAAAGGATGCACTTCCCTCGAAAAAGAGAAGTGCATCAGAATGATATTATACTAATGTATAGTACGATAATCTACACAGATTCTGATTCCCAGAACTCACCCATTAGTTGAAAATGTAACGGATAGAGAACTGGATAGAATAGGTAGAGTTGAAGCTTGTGTAGTTGGTGAATGTCTTGGTCAAAGCCTCAGAACCATTACGCTGGAACTGGAAAGACTCTTTCTTAGAGTCATACTTCAACAAAGAACTGTTAACAACCTTCTTGTAAAGACCCCAGCTGCTATTAAGCAAGTTTGCCAGGTTCTTGATATCAACTCCAAACTGCAATGTATTGCGCTGACCAGCTACATTCATGTAGAAGTTCTGTGCAAACTTGAAGTCCAGCTGATGATGCCAAGGCATCTTGGCTCCACCACGCTCTGCATACTTACCCTTGCGTCCCTTCAGGTAAGAATCCTGATTGATATAGTTCCAGAAATCATCCTTCTGCTGTTCTGCTGTATAAGTCTGCTTCTGCTTTTTAGCATCAGTATAAGTATAGTCAGAGAAGTTCCATTCATCAAGCGCCTCACGACTTGCTGGAACATAAAGCAAGTTGTTAGAGCCCTTATAATCGTTGACTACATTACCAGCAAATGTATAGGAGAATCTTGTTGCAGCATATGGATCATAGCCAAAATTAGTTCCCTCATATACCAAACCAACCATTGTACCGAAATGCTTAGCATAATCCTTAGAATAGCTAGCTGTAATCAATAAACGGTTAGGAGCAACATAGTTTGCAAAACCGATTTCCTTATCATTATTGGCATTCACAGAATAACGGTTGTTCGTATAGGCAGAAGTTACCTGGTCGCCAATACCGTCACCATATGATTTCGCCTGTGCCATGGTATAAGAAGCCGAGATGTCGAGACCAAAGTCAAACTTCTTTGCCAAAGAGAATGTCAAAGATTCATAATGTGCCTTGTGACCAGCATTTGTAATCAAATATGGTGTCACCGATTTATTTGAACATGTAAGATAATGACGAGTATCCTCTGGACTCAAAGTAATGGTCTTCTTTCCATCCCAGTAATAGTTCTGAGTGGTAACAACAGATGGGTTGAAATCACGGCTATAGATTCCCTCAACAGAGAAATTGATATCGTATGGCAACTTCACGTCAACAGCCAGAGAAGACTTCCATGTTGCATTCATCTTCAAATCCTTATCGATGATGGTTGGAGTCTGAGGTGCAGCATTTGGCTCCTTAGGCAGAGATAAGCCGCTGTCAGACAATTGCTCTGCAACTGTAGGATAGAACTTAGAAATCTCACCAAAAGTAGGAAGTGATTTAGCATCACCCTGAATATAGGAGTACTGATACTGACCACAACCTGAATTAGACACAGCAGAAACGAGCCATACGAAAGGCAAACGACCGATAAAGTATCCGGTACCACCACGGAGTACGACCTTCTGATTGCCGAGAACATCCCAGTTGAAACCTACTCGAGGAGAAACTGTGACAGGAGCATCAGGCAACTGATCTGTTGTATAGCTTACTTCAGAACCATCAGCCATCTTGAACTTCAGGTCAGCAAACTTAGCATTATAATTGTTCTTCAACTCAGGATAGATAGGAGCCTCCATACGGATACCGGCAGTCATGCGGAATCTGTCAGAGAAGTTAATCTGATCCTGTACATACGCAGAGAACTGATTATACTTCATTTTAGCATGGAAAGGTTCTGTACCATTGAACGGATAGGTAATACCATAGGCAAAAGGCTGACCTCCAGCCATGAATTCATCTAATGAATTATAAACATAGTAACCATTCATGGCAGCACCGAATCCATTCAGAGCCTCATTGGTTTCATACTGAACACCAGCCAGGAAATTATGCTTTCCAATCATGAAAGAAGCCTCATCGGTGGCAACGAAAGTCTTCACCTGAGCTAAGTTTCCGGCAGTAAAGACATCAGGACCGAATGAGAGATAATCTGAGCCGTCCTGCAAAATATCTACTGTAGGGAACACACCACCTGTGTAAGAACGAGGCTCATCCTGAAAAGAGTATGTCAAACGTAAAGCATTGTTCACAATGCCCCACTTTGAGTTCCATTCTGCAGCAAAAGAGGTAAAGTTGCGGTCTTTGCAATAACGCGCACTTTCAAAATACATCGCTGAATTAGAAGTACGATTACCCTTACCTGCAGAAATTCCTTCACCTCCCTTATAGAGTGCGCTGGTTGAGAATGGCCTGGTTGAAGAAGAAGGAGCATTAGAATCCTTTGAATGTGAACGAGAGAAACGGAAATTCAACTTGTTTGTCTCATTGATATTCCAATCTAAACGTGCCAAAATCTTGTAGGCAGGAGTATCCAATGAATAGCCCTGATAACGGCCTGGGTTATATCCATACTTGCTAGAAAGGAAATTTGTCAATGTACTGATATCACCTACTGTAGGGCGATGTACTGTACCAGAAGAGAAGTTCCATGCATCGTTTTCTGAAGCACGAGCCACAGCCGAAGGGCCAGCAGCCATCTGAACTTCATATTCACCATTTACGAAGAAGAACAACTTATCCTTGATGATAGGACCACCAACAGTTGCACCCCAAGTAGTAGTATGAGACTGAAGACGGGTCAACTCGTAATCATCCACCTTGTTACCTTTAAGATGAGAATTGGTAGTATACATATAAGCAGAACCCTTATACTGATTGGTACCGCTCTTGGTAACTGCATTAATAGCACCACCAGTGAAACCACTCATACGGACATCAAAAGGAGATGAAGATACAGATATCTGATCCAATGCATCAAGTGAGATTGGTGAGCCATTACCAGGAAGGTTAGAACCGATACCAAAAGCATTGTTGAATGCTGCACCATCTACAGTTACATAGCTCTGACGGAAGTTACCACCACCAACAGAGAAACCACCTACGGTAGAAGCCTGTGGGGTCAACTTCAAGAGGTCGTTCATGCTACGTGAAACGGTAGGAATTGCCTCAATGTGTGTTGCATCAATACTTGTTGTTGCACCAGCACGGTCGGTGCGCATGTTGTTGTTACGATTGGCTACAACTACCACGTCTTCCAACTGAGCTGCATCCTCAGCCAAAGTCTCGTTCAAGACTGTATTCTGACCAAGAGAAAGAGAAATGCCCTTTACCTGCTTGTTCTTGTAACCCACGTAGGTTACTTCCAGAACATAAGGTCCACCCGGGCGCATACCCTGAATAGAATAACGACCATCCATGTTGGTCACTGCACGATAGACTGTACCAGAAGGTTGGTGAACAGCCTTGATTGTTGCGCCAATGACGTCTTCGCCATTAGCTGTAATTTTACCACTAACGCTAGATGTTGTAATCTGCGCCATGGCTGTGGTTACCATAAAGGCCAGCAAAGCCACTAATAAATGCAATCTTTTCTGCATACCTTTTATTATATAAAATTATTAAAACTTGGGGATATGAACCCCTCTTATATTGTTATCGTTTGCAAAATTAATAAAAAAATCTCTTTTAATTGTTACAAAAGCATGAAAAAATGTGTTTTATAACATAAAAAAAATCTGCGTTAAGCAAATAACGCAGATTTCCTTTAATTTGTTATCTATAACAGGGGTTTGCTTATAGTTTTTTCGGGCTAAAAGCGGGGGACTGAGCTTTTATGACAGGCGATGGAATCGCCTGGAACGGAGGCTAGGCGCTCTTACTCCTTGCGCTGCCAGATGCTCATCACCTTGCGACGGATGGCTACGATGTTCAGGATAGAAACTATCAGGAACAGGAGCAGACCTAGGGCGATGGCTGGGAGCATGGTTCCCTCGTCAATATCAGGGAAGAGGGTCTCGATGAAGCCCATGTAGTAATCGCGAAGGAAGAAGAGGATGATCCACGCGATAATGAGTACCACGATGTTCAGCGCAATGGTGAGCACCTGATATGGCTTTGCTACATTGTTCGGACTGTAACCTATCAGAAGAAGATTCTCCAACTTAGAAGAATTCTTCTGAACCAGCAGATAGATGCTGAGCATCAGAATGTAGAAGCTCAAAACGGAGATAACCAAACCGATAATCATCACCATCAATACCATCATGCGGAGGAAATAGGTAGTCTTCTCTGCATCCAGCTTGTCTGTCTCTACTTCATAACCGTTATCATCCAGGTATTTGGTGATGTTCTCGTCTCCCGGGTTTCCTACCTCTACGATGAGGCGGTTAGGATCGCTCTTCTGGTTTGGAGCGAATTCCTGGTTGCTCCAGTCCATGAATGCCTGTGGAACGAGGATGGTGTTGAGTCGCGAAGAGAAACCGATTACCTTTCCCTTGAACTGCTCTTTCTTGCCACCAGCCTGAATCTGGATATTGAAATCAATCATGCCCATCAGTCCATCGCTGATTTTAGGAAGCGAATGACTCTGGGCGAAACCGAAGTTATACATATTAATATAGGTACGCGGGAGGATGATTGGCACCTCCTGAGTTCCCGGCGTATATTTCCAGTCCTTGAGCGGCACATCAACAAAACCGTCAGGCACACTCTCGAAGAAGAGTTCGCTGTTCAGAACGTTCACGCCGTTTACACCCATCTGGGCATCTACCTTATATTCAGTAGAGGTGAATTTTCCTATCTTCTTTACAAACTTCTGGCCTCCGATTTCATCGATTTCAGAACCGGAGAAGGTATTGGAACGGCCGCTGATGGTATTTCCCATACCTATCTTCTTGCTCATGATGAGGTAGTCGGCTTTCATGAAACTGTCTTGCTGAGTGAAGACAGGCAGCACGTCTTTATAAAACTGAAAGCCGAAAAGAACGATGAGCATACCGAAGAGGTTGGCGAAGGCAAAGCCCGCAAACTGAGGTATGCTGATATGCTGACGCAATAATTTCCAAACGAGATTCATTTTAAATTTCGAATTTATAATTTATAATTTCCAGTTTATAGCAAACTTGCTATTAACTATAAACTGTCAACTATTAACTTTACTAAAGTTTAAACACGTGCTCGTAGGGCAAGTCCATGTGTTTACCGATACTGGTTACGATGACGCCAGCCCCCTGCTCCTTCGCTTCGGTCATCATGATATCTGCCATGATGCGCGAATTGTTGTCGTCGAGGTGACTGATAGGCTCATCAGCCAGAATGAAGTCGAAAGGCTGACAGAGCGCACGCATCATTGCCACACGCTGCTGCTGTCCGAACGACATTCTGCCGATTTTGGCATCTACCTTATCAGCAATACCGAGCATATCAAACCATTTCAGTATCTGCTCACGCGTCTTGAATCCGGTTATTTTGTTCTTAATTTCTACATTCTCCAGGGCAGTAAGCTCAGGGAAGAGACGGAGTTCCTGAAAGAGATGGCTGATGTGACGCTTGCGCATCTCTACCCAGTCTTTCACCTTATAGTTGGCGGTAACATCATTGTCGAACATCACGCTTCCGCTGTAGTCGTGACGATAGCCGAGCACATAGCTGCAGAAAGTACTCTTTCCGCTGCCACTCTCTGCCTCGATAAGATAAAGATGACCTTTCTCGAAGGTAACATCCTGCTTCCATATCTCCGAATCCAGGTCGTTGCGCTGGGCAAAAACCTGTGGGAGAACGGAATGAAGCTGAATCTTTTCCACTTTTTTTATGTTTAATGTTTAATCTTTTACCTTTTTACCCTTTTACCTTTTTACCTTTAAAGTATAGACCACCGAAGTAAGATTTCCGAAGACTGGGGTGAGCAGACCGGTTACGGTAGAGATGGCATCATCCTTGCCCGAGCCGTCACTATCAGAACTCTTGGCGAGATTGATGACCATTGCCAGTTTCTGACCGACGATGAGTTTCTGAATCTTTGCATCTATCGGATGATTACTTGGTTTCACGGCATATTGCGCCATCAGCTGGTCGCTTCCGCTAAAGAACTGCTTGTCATCCGTCACACCGAAATAGAACGAGGTTTTGCCGTCGGTATAGAAGTAAGCATTCTTGCCCCAATTGGCTATCTTCGCACCAGCCGGACATGAAGTTTTCCAATAATCAACATCGCCCAGCCACTTGGCATGCGACAGTTTAGCAGCCATCGTCATCTGCATATTGTTATCTGTAAGCGAAGGCATCACGATAGCCATATCCCCATCCACACTACGGATGATATTATCCATGTCGATGGCCTGGTTGATACCCATCAGGAGAGTCTGAAGGCTGCGGTTGCTCTGCATCATCGGCAGGAACTGCTCGCCCTTTACGTTCATGAAGATACCCGCCAGGGCATCAGCAGGCATCGACTTAACGTAGCTGCCTTTAATCGGACGATAGGTTTGAGCCGCCTTCTTCAGGGCCTCATCTATTTCTTTATTAAAGGAGAAGGTTTCTCCCTTCACCTGCAGGATACCGTCTTTTACGTCCATCTCAGCAGCAATCACTACCTGCGAAGGGTCGGTATCTTTAGGCGTGCCAAGGGTAAATGGAGCAACGAACTTCTCCGGCAGCGCCTGAGCCTGAGCCACCATAGCCATAGGCGAAGTGATGGTTTCCAGACGTTCAAACATAGGCGATGCGGTAATACCTTCGTCCTCATCAGCCTTCAGATATTTCACCATCTGCTGCTGGAGCTGGGCCTGCGCATCGGCTACAACCGGTCCCATAACGAGGAGTGCCTGATCAGAAAAGCCGACCAGCCACGAATTTTTCAATACAGAGAAATGAAAGCCTTTGCGCTCCTTCACCTCTGTAGCGATATGCTGTTTGGCAAGCGAAGCAAGCCAGTCTTCCACATCGCCCTCATCGCTCACCTTGGCACAAAGTCCGAGGTTGCCATCAGCACTCTCAAAGAGGAATATCTTCTCTGAGATGTCGATGCCACATTTCGATGCATCCTCAACGTGCAACAGAGACTTGAGCATTCCCGCCTTGTCTTCATCGCTTTTGCCGGATGCCATCTGCTGCATGTCAACAGAGATGAGCGCAGTACTTTTCTTTGGAATGGCATTGAGATAGTCAGTGCCCGAGCATGAGCTCAGCAATCCCAATACGACAGCCAAGCACATGAACATCAAACTCTTATACAATCTTTTCATCACACTAGTAAATATTATAAAGCTCTTGCCAGATGGCACATGTTGACAGCCACCAATCCTGCTGTTTCCGTACGGAGGCGACTGGTGCCAAGCGAAACACTCTCATATCCGTTTTCCAGGGCCAGTCTCACCTCATCGATAGAGAAATCGCCCTCAGGTCCTACCAGCACGGTGATGTCATCGGCACCCTCCTGAGCTGCTCCGGCAGAATCATCAGCTGGACATGACTTAGAAATCTCGGCAAAAAAGTCTTTCTTTTCTATCTCCTCATAACAATGACAGATAAACTTTCTGCCATTGCGGGGAGTAGTAATAAAATCTTTAAAGTTCAGCAGTTCGTTGACCACAGGTTTCCACGCCTTGTGGCTCTGCTTGACAGCAGAAACCACAATTTTGTCTATGCGGTCGGTGCGGATGACCTTTCGTTCAGAGAACTTGCAGTTGAGGAAAGAGATTTCATCGAAGCCGATTTCCGTAGCCTTCTCTGCCATCCATTCAATGCGGTCCATCATCTTTGTCGGGGCGATGGCCAGGTGAATGTGTCCGCGCCAGGCAGGCTGCTGCGGCATAACCTCCTTCACCTCATAGATGCACCGTTTGTTGGTAGCCAGCGACACTTCTGCACGGTAGAACACCCCCTTGCCATCCATCAGGAACAATTCGTCCCCCGCCTGGATACGCAAAACCCTGAGTGCATGAGTAGCCTCTTCCTGAGGCAGTTCTGTCTGTGTAGCCGCATCTGGCACATAGAAAAATCTAACTTCTTTCATTTCCTCTTATTGTTATTTTTTCTTCTTATTTTTCTGTTATTCCGTAAGAATATCCTTTAATTATTCACTTTTTTTGCCTTTGCGGCGCTCTATCTCATCGCGAATGGCTGAGGCTGTTTCGTAATCTTCTTCATTAATGGCACAATCCAATGCTTTTTCGAGCATCTGGTCTGGCAAAGCCGAAATAGGTACCGCACAAGAAGTCGAACTCATATCATTTTTATTAAAAGGAGTAGAAATTTCCTTTATAACCAGCTCTGTTGTATACATTTCTATATCCGCAGCCACAGACAGCAACACAGCCTGGTCAGTCTTGATGCTCATACGTTCATTTGTGATTTTATTCACAAGAGTAGCATATACTCCCCTCTCTGGCGTAGCATCGAATTCGAGATAGAAATCGTCTACATTTTGCCTGTCAAATAGTGTCCAAAGTACAGAGATCACATCATTTTTAAAATCAGAAGTTTTCGAATTACATGCCTTCAGCTGCTCTGCTACATATTCATTAGTCATAATAGACAAAGCTCTTTTTTCGGATTCGTCTACCAAACTAATAATACATGTCCCGGAAGCTTCCGGAATGCCAAAGCAGGCAGCGAGTTTAAGTTTGTACAACATCATTATGTACCCTTTCTTTATTTAAATTTATTTATATTCTTACGTAACATTCTGTTTTTACTCTCGCGTTGAGTATGACCTTTTTCTTCCTTATTTCTGTTCTTTCTTCGGACGGAAAAGGACAGCAAAGGCTACAGCTACCACGAGCGCATAACCAGCAAAGATGAACCAGCAGGTTTTCCAGTCACCCATCAGGTAGCCATCATCTGTCCAGTGGCAGTAATGGTTGATGACCATACCTGCGAGAATGGTTCCGATAGATGCTCCCAGACCGTTGGTCATCAGCATGAACAGACCTTGAGCCGATGCTCTTACCTTCACATCACATTTCTGGTCTACAAACAGACCACCCGACACATTGAAGAAGTCGAAGGCTACACCGTAAACGATGCATGAGAGGATGAAGAAGGTAACACCTGGGAATGCAGGATTGCCCAATCCGAAGAAACCGAATCGCAAAACCCATGCCATCATGGCGATGAGCATCACAACCTTGATGCCATAACGCTTCAGGAAGAACGGAATGAGAAGGATGCAGAGCGCCTCGGCTACCTGAGAGATGGATACCAGGAGCGTAGCATTGTTAGCTGCAAAAGTATCGAGCATCGCAGGATCGCCCTTGAAACTGGTAATGAACGGAGTGGCATAGCCATTGGTTACCTGCAGACTCATACCGAGCATGCAAGAGAAGATGAAGAACATCGCCATCTCGCGGCTCTTGAAGAGTTTGAAGGCATCGAAACCCCATGTCTCTACCCAGCTCTTTGTCTCTTTCTTCACGATAGGACAGGCTGGCAATGAGAAGCAATAGAGGAAGAGAAGAATGCTGAGCACACCCGATACCAGGAACTGATAATGGGTATACTGGAACTTATGGGCGTTCTCGCTCAACAGGAACGAGAATGAACCGTTGTCCCAGGTAGCACAGTTCACAATCCACATCGTGAGGATGAAGCCCACGGTTCCGAACACACGGATTGGCGGAAAAGCCTTCACGGTGTCGAGCCCGTTGCTCTTCAATATACTGAATGCCGAAGTATTTGACAATGCCAATGTAGGCATATAGAAAGCCACGCTGAAGGTGTAAACGGCAATAAACATTGCCTCATTAGGAGTCTGACTAGCCTGTCCCATACCGAACAGACCTATCATGGCTGCTCCTGCCAAAAGGTGACAATAGCCCAAAAGACGTTGCGGCTGGATATACTTATCTGCCACAATGCCCATCAATGTAGGCATAAAAATAGATACGATTCCCTGTATGGTATAGAACCAGGAAATCTCGGCACCCATCCCAGCCTTGCCGAGATAGTTGCCCATAGACGTGAGATAAGCTCCCCAAACTGCAAACTCCAGGAAGTTCATCACTGCTAGGCGTACTTTCAGATTCATAGTTTAATGTCTTTTTATTATAAAATATTAGCTGCAAAGATACAAATTTTCGGGTAAAAAGCACACGATTTTGAAGATTATCCGCATGAAAGCTAGCATATTTAACAAATTATGTGTATTTTTGCAGTCGATTTCAACAGATATAAGAGAAAAATAATATAGAAGCAACAGATATGTTAGTAAAATTTTTCCTCACGTGCAATAAAATCGGGGCTTTCACGCTAGGTGGAGGCTATGCCATGATACCGATCATGGAACAGGAATTTGTAGACAAGAACAAGTGGATGGACAAGCAGGAGTTCATGGATATCATGGTAGTGGCTCAGACCACTCCGGGCATCTTCGCCATCGACATGGCGAGTCATATCGGCTATAAGCTGAAGGGAGTCTGGGGAGGCATTGTGGGTGCCATAGGCATCGCCCTGCCTTCTATCATCGCCATTCTCATCATCGCCATGTTCTTCCAGCATTTCAAGGACAATTATTGGGTGGGCAAGTTCTTCATGGGTGTGCGCCCTGCCGTGGTAGCGCTCATTGCAGCGCCTTGCTTCAAGATGGCAAAGACGGCAAACATCAACCGCTACAACATCTGGATTCCCGTTGTCTGCTGTCTGCTGATTGCAGCTTTCGGTATCTCCCCTATCTACATCATCATCGCAGCCGGTGTGCTGGGCTGGCTCTATGGAAAGGTAAAAAAGTAAAAAAATAAAAAGGTAAAAAATATAGAGATTATGCTATTTCTGAAATTATTTCTGATATTTACCAAGATTGGTACATTTAATTTTGGTGGCGGATATGCGATGCTTTCGCTCATCCATAACGAGACGGTAGTGAAGAACCATTGGCTTACCAATGCTGAGTTTACGGATATTGTGGCTATCAGCCAGTCTACACCGGGACCTATCGGCATCAACTGTGCCACCTACGTAGGTTATACCGCCTGCCTTCACGACGGCTATCCTACCTGGGCAGCCTGTCTGGGTTCGGTATTGGCTTCGCTCTCCATCATGTGGCTGCCTTTCATCATCATGATTCTCATCAGCCGCTATCTGATTACGCACAAGGATTCTAAAATCGTAAAGGATATCTTTGCGGGACTCCGCCCTGCCATCATCGGACTGATAGCTGCTGCCGCCGTTCTCCTGATGAATAAAGAGAACTTCGGATCACCAACCGACAATCCGTTTGTCTTCGGAGCAAGTATCGTGCTGTTTCTGGCTGCTTTCTACTTCACAAAATTCAGAAAGACCAACCCTATCCTGCTGCTTTTCATCTGCGGTATCATCGGAATGGTTATCTTCTAAACATCGCCCTGCGGTCTGAACCAACGGCCTTCAGCCGATGGGAAAGACAAGGGGCTGATGCCTTCAGATAGGGACAAAAAAAATTGATTGTCTCACGACAACCAATCTTTTATTAACCTTAATAATCTAATACCATGAAAAACACGATGCAAAGGTACAAATAATCTTGTAACCTGCAATAGTTTATAGCAAAAAACTTCAAGAATTTAACTCTCCTTAAAAGTTTTACCGTTCCAGTTAAATTTTCTTTGCACTTTTATTGCATTTACAGCCATCTTATCGTCAGCAGACACGAAAGGTAAAGCCAAGCGCACTACGAGGCTGTTTTCGTGTTGCAAGAGCAGAGCACTCACGATTTTGAGTTCAATTTTTCCCTTGAGTTCCTCAAACTTAGCCTCGCTCATCGTATCGGGTTTGGCAACAAGTCCGGAAGCCAGTTGCTGCAAAGATTTCCCATCGAAAATCCTGCTAGCATCCTGCTCTTGCCAATCCTGATTAAAGAGATAGAGTTCACTCTCCTTCTCTACTCCGGCAAAAGTCTTCACCACGCAAAGCAGCGAATCGCCATTAGCCGATGGCAGTTTCTTCATCTGCAAAGTAGCGCTCTTACTCGTTCTCAACTGAGCGAAATCAGCAGTCAGCGTATCCATCACACTCGTTTCGCCTAACAGATTCTTCACTTCCGCCTTCACTCCCATCTCCTGCAGCTCAGTAAATTCCAACCGCAGGTTGTGGTTGAGATAAGGCACAACAGAATCGGGCATCGAAACCAGCAAGTCCTTCATCGACTTGGCTTCCATGCCCATACTTGCCATCATCAGGCAAGCACATAATATATATTTTATCTTCTTCATCACTACAATTCCTTAGACCACTTCTTTCCCCAAGGAGTAAAGAGCCATGCAAGAAAGGCCAATGCTACTATTGAGCACACGGCAAAAGTTAAAGCTAATGTATTCATATATTTATCTTTTAGAAATTAACAAACCTATTATAAATAAAATGACAGTTAAGAAAACACCCCAAAATATCGCCCAGTAAGAATCTTCCTGATTAGTCTGAACTATACCAAACAGAGCCGCCATCCCACCTAATACCATTACAGTAAAAGTGGATTTACTCATATCAAAGAAATACTTCACTATTGTTTCTCTGACAAACTTTGCCTTTTCCTTTTCTTCTTTTGCTGCCATATTTCTCTATTTTCCGACAAAATTACGGAAAATAAATGTAACTTGCAAATGATTTGCTCATTTTCTTTCGAAATTTAACCTTAAAAAGACGAAAAAGAGGAAAGCGCTTCATTACGAAACACTTTCCTCTAATTATCTAATCATTAATCGTACAATATTCTTTCAAAAGAGTTTTACTCCTTGAGAACATCCTAATATGCGATAAAAGACGCTTTTCACTCTAAAACGAGCATAAAAGAGTTTTTTTATTTGAATAAAGAATCAAGATCTTTATTACTTTCAACTTTCTTAAGTAATTTTTGCTTGACTTTATCTATATCCAAGGCATCAATGAGACTCTGGATATCATGAACCGAACTAAATTGAAACCAAATTCTTTGTTTTACAATCTGTTCTTTTATTGGGCGTGCAGACAACAAACCTTCATTATAGCCTTTTGTTCTTTCAAAACGAGGACCACTCCAAGAAAAACTAACAAAAGATTTTCCGTTTTTATCTACATCAAAATAAACATAACTACCAGTTATATATGGAGGTTCACCTTTTTGAAAATAACGCACCCCATCAACATAAGTATTTAATGAGAAAATTGGAGTTTTATCAAAATTACCTATTTCTTTTCTATAGTCGACAACCTTATTTTCACGAGCTATTTTTGTCCATTCCTGATATTTATCTCTTGAAGATTCCAAAAGAGAACGGAAATCATTAATTCGTTGCTCTACAGTTTTATATTTATGATACATATTAGGATTACCATATATGAATGCTAACATGTAATTCTTCCTATCTTCATGGTTGAAAGATATAGTTACCTCTGCAGGTACCCCCTTTACAAATGTCATAGACAATGAACAAGTATCAATACGCTTGGTATCATAATCCATATAAAAGGTTTGGGTAACTGTACCATTCTGCGCAAGAACTCCTAGCGTTCCTATAATAGCAAACACCAGAGATGCAATCATTCTTCTCATTTCGTTTTACTCGTTTAATTTTATGGCAATATTGCCTCTTCTAAATTATGCCCCAAAGGTACAACGTTTTGGCGACACCACCAAATATATTTCTAAAAAAGTAGTATTCGCACATATTTTTTTATTAATTCAACAATAATCTATAACTTTTCCTCAACAGCTTGCAGAGGATTACTATGTACTAGAGGGAGAGGGAGACGGACTAGATCAAGCCTTTTCAGTTCACAAAAGTTAGGTTTGTTTAACCATATCTTATCATCACCCACAGCAACAAAACACAACTTAGCTCTAGTCAAAGCCACATTCAGCAAATTAGGCTTTGAAGAAGCCCAGACTGCTGCCCCTTCCTTAGTTGAGTCTAATCCCAAGCACAAGATTACCCCCTCAGCCTGCTTACCTTGAAAAGTATGAACTGTTCCAATATGTCCATTAAGCCACTTATCAATTTCCTGTTTATCCTTCTTCTGCGGTAAAACAGCAACAGCTTCCAGAAGTGGCTCTTTCAGCATTTTCTTCAATTCTAGAGGAATTTCCGAAAAAGGTGAAATAACAAACAAGTCAGGTAATTCCTTCTGATATTTAATCTCATCCAAGATGATTTTTTTAACGATCTCACCTTGTACCGAAACAAAATGACGATTCCCTTTCACACTTCCGACTACAGAAATAAAAGCCGTTTTCATTTTCAGTTTTGTTGAACCTGGACGGGTTGAATTATACATCATATCAGCATAAGCAATATGATTGGCAATTGAAAACATAGGGTCAATGCAACGACGATGCACTCGTAAAGGAGACCCAACCCACGTTTCGTTCATCGTCCAACCATATTTGTTAATCCGGTCTGCCATTGACTGTACTGATAATTCAATATCGATTTGCTCTGAAGCCAAATCGAATTTTTTACCAAGTTCCTTGATAACGGTATCAGGTATGGTAACAACAGGTTCTATTTGAAAAGGATCACCCACCACAACTGCACGCTTACAACGCCAGATGGCTCCGGCAGCAGCCTGAGGTACAGCCTGTCCGGCCTCATCAATAAACAGCCACGGAATACTTCCGGGCCCAAGCTGAGCAAACATACTCTGGATGGAAGCAAAGGTTGACGAAACAACAGGAACAACCAGCCAAAATGTGTTCCACATGGCTCGAATCTGTTGTTCACTCAATTGCTCACCCGATTCCAAGAAAGAGAAGAAGCGATCCAATGTTGTATAGAAACGGCGTGAGGTTTGGTTGGCCAATAATATGAAACTTTCATTTACCTTCATGGCTTCAACAAACAACTCCGACTCCAACCGTTTCAACTTTTCAGAATACCATGGAGCGTTTTCCTGTACCACCTTCGTATTGATTTTACTACAGAAGGAAGCATCTGCATAGGCACCCTTCAGTTTTTCTCTGATATCTATGTGCCGAGTATATCTTTCCTGTACCGCTTGAGACTTCTTCAAGAGATTCTCCTGGTTAGATATACGTTGTTTGTGACCTCTCAACAGCTCTTCGTGCTTTTGGATTTGCAGAGCAAGCCTATCCCTTTTTGTCTGTACAGCCGCATATCGAGCCTGATATTCAGTTCGTTTACTCTTACTTATCCAATAGAACAGCCAATTAGGACGGTTTCGTATCACTTGTTCCAACTCACGATCAGCATCTTTCTTATCCTTCAGATTCTGATTATGAACCACTTGCGACTCACTTTCGAATGCCTTTTTAGCATGTCTAAGCCTTTTCAGTTCCTGCTCAACATTCAGTATTTTTTGATCTGTTTCTTCTGCAAGTTTTGGAAGATCTTTCCATTGTTGAGCCTCTTTCCGCAGCTTCATCAGTGTCCTCTTTTCCTGTTCGACTGCAGCTAATTTTTCTTTAAAAGAAGCAATGGTTGCCTGCCACTGTGCATGGGTAGGAGCAGCCATTTTATCTTCCAACAACTGCTTCAGGCTTTTTTTCTCACTATCGTTAGACCAGATGGATTCTATAAATTTTCGCCGATTCTTTTTATTGCCCATTACAGCAGCAATAAGTCCCCAGTTGTCAGGGTTTATACAGCTTTCGCTTACTTCTCTGAAAAATCCCAACTGCTCAACATAACTGCCAACCTCCTTTTTCAAAGGAAGCTCCTTAGAGATATTCTCTACCGCCCCATTATTGGATGAAGCTACAACTATACCTCCATCACAGATAGATGCATCCGGCTGATAGATAAAAGGAATAAACTTTCCACTCTTTTTTCCCTCTTTTAACATACGGAATGCTTTAGCTGGCTCATCGAACTTTATCATAGCTTTGGCACGTTTCACTAAAATGGCAGCAATAACGTCTCTAAGCAATGTCGTTTTACCCGTTCCCGGAGGACCATTTACAGAAAACAAGTTCCCTTGTTTATTTTCAGACAAGTCGTTTATCACTTTATTGATAGCAAACTGCTGCATTAAACTGGCACGAAAAGGAGATGGCCAACAACCGTCAGGATAATTATCAGGAACCAAACTTTTTTCTAACTCTTCGGGATGCGTAGACAACTCTATTCGCCGGGTAAGATCAACCTTATTCAAACATGCAGACAAATAATCACGAAATACCTCAGGGCAATTTCCTGTTTTATAAGCCTTCATCAGACGTTCCAAGTCTTCAATGTAAAAGCTGTTCAGTAGGTCAGCATTTTCTTCTTCATCAGAAACAGGCTTGTTTTTCTCAAGTAGTTCTGTTCGGATATAAATGGAATCTTCATCAAATGGTGAATTCTTCCATGACAATACTTGTTGTATATAAGTTTGAATCTTTTTAATATGTTCACATGTCATGACATCCCGTAAAACACCATCTGTCAGATAATCAGACATCTCCTGCTGTTTCTTTTTAAAAGTCTCTGCTAATTCATCAGTCTCCAGCATACCTTTATTTAACTGTTGCAATGCCCAAGGCAAGACAGAAAAGCTCAAAGTTTCCTGGATAAAGCAACCATGCTCATCCAGTTTCAAAGAAGCACGGCACACTTTAGTTTTCGGAGAATTAGAGTTAGCTTTCTGAGAATGAAAAAAATCTTGTACAAATTCTACAACTTCATTTAACTGAAAGACACCGAAATATAGTGTATACTGATGATAATACTTAGAAGAGTCTTGCTGTTTTTGAGGAACATCCCAAGGCAAGCTATCTTGCAGGATTTTACTATTATTATGCACTGCCGCTGGAGAAAAATGCTCCAACTTATGCCAGTATTTAAGCTGTTTGATACAATCCATAGATTCGAAATGATGTATACAATAAGAAAAATATTATTTTTTTCACCCCGTCAATTTCCCATGAACGAAAAATGAAAAGAATAAACTATTTAATATTAAAAGGTGGAAACCCTTGAATACTCAAAGATTTCCACTTTTTATATGATGATTGCAATACTATTACTCCTCAACAGCAGCCTGCGCCGCAGCAAGTCTGGCAATAGGCACGCGGAATGGAGAGCATGAAGCATAGTTCATGCCAACCTTAGCACAGAACTTAACTGATGAAGGCTCACCACCATGCTCACCGCAGATACCTGTGCGGAGGTTAGGACGGGTAGCACGACCATTCTCTACTGCCATCTTGATGAGCTGACCAACACCCTCCTGGTCGAGAACCTGGAATGGGTCAACCTTCAAGATTTTCTTCTCCATGTATGCAGGGAGGAAGGAAGCGATGTCATCACGAGAATAACCGAAGGTCATCTGTGTCAAGTCGTTAGTACCGAATGAGAAGTACTGAGCCTCCTCTGCAATCTGACCTGCTGTAAGGGCAGCACGAGGAATCTCAATCATAGTACCAATCTCAAATTCTACCTCTACGCCGTACTCAGCGAATACCTCCTTAGAAGTAGCGAGAATGATAGACTTCTGCTGTTTAAGCTCCTGAACGGTACCGATGAGCGGAACCATGATTTCAGGACATGGGTTATAACCTTCTTTCTTCAACTCGCAAGCTGCACCGAGGATGGCACGGGTCTGCATAGCTGTAATCTCTGGGAATGTGATACCGAGACGGCAACCGCGATGACCGAGCATTGGGTTGTTCTCTGCCAGAGAGTTTACACGCTTCTGGATTTCCTCTACGCTTACGCCCATCTCCTTAGCCATGGTCTGCTGACCAGCCAAATCGTGAGGTACGAACTCGTGGAGAGGTGGGTCGAGCAAGCGGATGTTCACGTGGCAGCCATCCATAGCCTTGAGGATGCCGTAGAAGTCAGCCTTCTGATATGGGAGGAGCTTGGCAAGTGCCTTCTCACGACCCTCAACAGAGGCTGCCAGAATCATCTCACGCATAGCTACAATCTTCTGATCATCGAAGAACATGTGCTCTGTACGTGTCAGACCGATACCCTTGGCACCGAATGCACGGGCTACCTCAGCATCGTGTGGAGTATCCGCATTGGTACGGATTTCCATCTTTGTATATTTGTCGCAGAGGTCCATCAGCTCCTTGAAGTCGCCTGAAAGTTCTGCAGCCTTTGTCTCAATCTGTCCTGCGTAAACCTGACCTGTAGTACCGTTCAGAGAGATGTAATCACCCTCCTTGTAAACTACGCCTTCAATCTCTACAGTCTTAGTCTTGTAATCTACGTTGATAGAGCCGGCGCCTGATACACAGCACTTACCCATACCACGGGCTACAACGGCAGCGTGAGAAGTCATACCACCACGAGCGGTAAGGATACCCTCAGCAGCTGACATACCAGCGAGGTCTTCTGGAGATGTTTCGATACGAACCATAATCACCTTCTTGCCGTCCTCATGCCACTCCTGAGCATCGTCAGCGTGGAATACAATCTGACCGCAGGCAGCACCTGGAGATGCAGGGAGACCCTGTGTGATGACCTTAGCCTTAGAGAGAGCCAGCTTATCGAATACTGGATGCAAAAGCTCATCAAGTTTCTGAGGCTCACAGCGCATGATAGCAGTCTTCTCATCAATCATACCCTCATGGAGGAGATCCATGGCAATCTTCACCATAGCTGTACCTGTACGCTTACCATTACGAGTCTGGAGGAACCAGAGTTTGCCTTCCTGTACGGTGAACTCCATATCCTGCATAT
>OGKL01000101.1_pt1 | contig 28860 bp, 18 predicted proteins | sample 1572471 | NCBI WGS metagenome assembly OGKL01 (sample SAMEA2582156, study PRJEB24529) | metagenome | biome: Human gut stool | place: China | collected 2011
CTATGATCGTTCTTTTCATCCTTACATACATTTTGAAGTTGTTAATGATGTTAATAACTTGCTGTTATGATGTTTAAACAGCTCTGCCGGTTGCAAAGATACACTTTTTTACACGAACTTCCAAATGTTTTCAACACTTTTCTACACGAACTTTCCTTGCATACATACACTTTTTTACACGAACTTCGTTCTTATTCATCATTATTGAGCCCTTCCACATACTCCCACAGTTTCTTGTAGAAAGGATGCTGGGTCATCGTATCCTTGTTGCCCAGGATGATGAGCTTCATTCGGGCTCTCGTCATCGCCACGTTCATGCGGCGGAGGTCTTTCAGGAAACCAATCTGGCCTTCATCGTTGGAACGCACCAGCGAGATGAGGATCACGTCTCTTTCCTGACCCTGGAAACCATCCACCGTGTTTACGCTGATCAGACGGCGGTAAGGCTTGAAGAACTCATACTTCTTGATGAGCTTCTTCAGATACTGCACCTGGGCACGATAAGGCGAAATGATGCCTACGTCGATGCTCTCGCTCAATACCCGCTGCTTGCCTATCTTGGTGAAGTATTCCGCCAGGGTCAGCAGGGTGAGCTCGGCTTCCGCCTTGTTGATACGCCCGAAACTCTCACCCACAAACTGTTCCTTGAAGTTCAAATCAGAATTCTGATTGGCTGCAGATACAGAAGATGCTGTAGATGCAGAATCTTCAGGAGCATCTTCTCCTTCTATCGTTATCTGATTCTCCTCGTTCGAAGTATCAATCCACGTTATCGGATGGTCGTAATCCAATACGCTTCGGTATTTGATCTGAGGCGCACTCTCCACCTTGCCCCCGTAGAACCAGTCGCTGGAGAATCGCATGATTTCGTCGTTCATGCGGTATTGGATTTTCAGCAGGGTTACTACCTCCGGCTTGTTTTCGGCGATGCGCTCCATCAGGGTCTTGCCCAGTCCGGCTCTCAATGCCGCAATACTCTTCACGGTAGGCGGCAGCTGACAATGGTCGCCCGCCAGAATCACCCGGCTGGCTCTCTTCATTGGAATCCAGCAGGCGGCTTCCAGTGCCTGGGCTGCCTCGTCGATAAACAGGGTGCCGAACTTCATGCCTTCCAGCAACCGGTGGGCAGAACCCACCAGGGTGCAGGCGATGACACGCGCCTCGCCAAAGAGTTCGCTGTTGATGCGGATTTCTATTTCGGCGGCACGGCTCTTCAGCCTATCCATCTTCTGATGATAGTTCTCGCTGCCTTTCTTCCTGTTTTTTCTTAATTCTCTGATTGCCTTGCGGATAGCCCAGAGCTGCGGATAGTCGGGATGACTCTCGAAACGGCGCTCGTAGGTGAAGCCCAGCATCTTGTCGTTCACACGGGTAGGGTTTCCGATACGGAGCACATTCACACCTCTATCCACCAGTTTTTCAGAAATCCAGTCCACCGCCATATTGCTCTGTGCACACACCAGCACCTGACTTTCTCGCATCAGGGTTTCGTTGATGGCTTCCACCAGGGTTGTGGTCTTTCCGGTTCCCGGAGGTCCGTGAACAATCGCCACGTCCTTAGCCCAGAGCACCTCGTTCACAGCCCTTTCCTGGGTAGGATTGAGCCAAGGGAACTTCATTGGTTCGAAGGAGAATCTGCCAGCCTTCTGATGCGAATAGAATAAATCGCGGAGATAAGCCAGGCGGTTGTTCTTCGCCTTCATCACGCGGTCCAAGGCTTCAAACATCAGCTTGTAGCTGGTTTCATCAAAGGATAGCTGTACGCCGATAGGCTCCGTAGATTGCTGCAAGTCGAGCAATGGGGCAGAGTCGGGCACGGTAATCACCATTCTGTCGCCATCCACATAGCTCACGGTTCCCGTAAAAGAAAAATATTTGATACTTTGAACTTTGAGATTTGAACTTTGAACTTTTTGATTTGCGTTTTCTGACAGCTGAAGGGCTGTGCTGCCCTGGTTCTCATTCTTGTCCATCTTCTTGGTCATAAAGAACATGACGGGGCGACCGAACTCAAAATTGTGCTCGATATCCTGATCAGAGGTACGGAAGACCTCAATGGCTGTTTGATTCAGCGAATTATAAAAGCTTTTTCCCACACGGAGCGGGAACCAGGCATCACCTCGTTTCACCTTGCGCTGCATTCCCATCTGTTCGGTGAGCTTGCGGAAGGCTTCCTTCTCGGTGTAATACTCCAGCTGGAGCAGGGTGCGTTGTTGCAATAATGCCTGAATTGGTGAAATCTGTTCCATATAGGATGCAAAGTTACACCAATTCAGGCAAAAATAAGAAGATAATAGGATAAATTATCTAAAATTTATTTCATGATGCGTTCTACGTCCTGGATGCTGCGGTTGAACGGACCATTGTGCTCCAGCTTGATGGTGCACATGGCAGCCGCAAACTTGCCAGCCTCGGTAGGAGTGGCACCCTGCAGTCGCTTGTAGAGATAACCGGCAGAATAGGTGTCGCCGCATCCGGTAGCATCCACTACCTCGTGAGGCGGATAGGCAGGAATCTCATAGAAGGTATCATCCACATAGACGAGCGAACCCTCGCTGCCCAGCGTGATGATTACCTCGGTAACACCCCACGAATGCATCAGCTTCGCAGCCTCGCGTGGCTCCTTCAGCCCCGTGATGGTCTCCATCTCCGTCTCGTTCACCTTCAGATAGTAGGTGTTCTTCAGCACTTCCAGCTTCTCCTTCCAGTCTATCGGATACACCTTCTCGTCTCTCACCTCGCGCAGATAGCCCTGCACGTCGATGGAAACCCTTCCGCTGCGCGAGAGGAATTCCACTACCTCGGGCGAGAAATCATCGCTCAGCAGACTTCCCAGGTGATACACCTTCGCCTCCACGTGCTCCAGCTGCCTGATGGTGAACGGATCAGCCTTGGCAAGCACACGCTGCTTGCGCTCGTTCTGGTTTTCTCCGTAGATATTCTCGAAGAAGACGGTATTGCGCGATGGATTGAGGGTTACTTCTATGCCCGCCTGGCGCATCTTTTCTACAGGCTCAGTTTCTGTTGGGTCCATTGCTGTGATGAGCGAAAAGCTCACATCCTTAGGCAGTTGGTTGATGGCGTAGGCGAAGTAGAACGATGTGCCGCCAGCCATGTAAACAGTTCTGTTTGGGGTAACTATCTTATCTTTGGTTACGTGCCCTATACAACAAATATCTTTCATCTATTTCTATTTTAAACGGGTGCAAAGGTACAAAAAAACTTTGAGTTAGATTTGGTTTTTTACCTTAAATTCAGCTTTTGTTGCAAATATTTAGAAGAAAAGGGCGTTTTTCTTTTGTGATGTTCTTATTTTAATGTACCTTTGCAGCAGAATTTAGTAAACTGAACATTATCACGAGAAAAGATTGAAACTTATATTATGTGGTTTGATCATTTAATCAACGTGCATTCGGCGGTGCAGGGCATCGTCATTCTTTCATTGATTTGTACCCTAGGTCTTGCCCTGGGCAAGATTCATGTCAAGGGAATCTCCCTCGGCATAGCTTTCGTATTCTTTGTGGGCATCGTGGCGGGCCATCTCGGACTCTCCATCGACGAGAACATGCTGGAGTTTGCCGAGAGCTTCGGACTCACCATGTTCGTGTATGTGCTGGGTCTCTATGTGGGTCCCAACTTCTTCGGTTCGATGCGCCACGAGGGCATCTCGCTCAATCTCTGGAGCCTGGCTGTCATCGCCGTGGGCACCGTATTTTCGCTTGCCCTGTGCCTGGTGCTGCCCGTGAGCCTGCCCGATATGGTGGGCATTCTCTGCGGTGCCACCACCAATACTCCGGCTCTGGGTGCTGCCCAGCAGGCGCTGCAGCAGTTGGGATTGCCTAGCGGCGGAGCTGCCCTGGGCTGTGCGGTAACCTATCCTCTGGGCGTTGTGGGCGTCATCCTGGCGATGATGTTCCTGCGCAAGCTCTTCGTAAAGCCTGAGGACCTGGAGATCCGACGTGCCGATGAGGATGACCATACATCCATCGGACAGTATATCATCGTAAACCCGGCTCTCAACGGCAATACCATCGCCGAAATCTCGATGATGACTCATCGCAAGTTCATCATCTCCCGTGTATGGCGAGGCGAGCAGGTCATCGTTCCTGAGGCTGATACCGTGCTCCATACCAACGATAATGTGCTCGTGGTTACCAATAAGGATGAGGCATCTGCCATGCAGATTCTCTTCGGAAAGAAGGTGGATAAGGAGTGGAATAATGATAAGGTGGACTGGAACGCCATCGATGCCAAACTGGAGAGTAGAATCATCGTGATGACCCGTCCGGGACTCAACGGCAAGCGACTGGGAAGCCTGCAGATGCGCAATACCTATGGCGTGAATGTGAGCCGAGTGCTGCGTGGTGATATCCGACTGCTGGCTACCGACGACCTCCGTCTGCAGTATGGCGACCGCCTGACGGTGGTGGGCGACCCTACGAGCATCGACCATGTGGAGCAGTTTCTGGGCAATGCCGTGAAGACGCTCAACGAGCCTAACCTGGGCGCCATCTTCCTGGGTATCATTCTGGGACTCGCCGTGGGAACCATTCCGCTGAATATTCCGGGAATGACGGCTCCCGTACGTCTGGGTATTGCCGGTGGTCCTATCGTAATGGGTATTCTGATTGGTGCGCTGGGCCCTAGGGTGCAGTTCATCTCTTATATGACGCGTAGTGCGGGACTGATGCTCCGCGAGCTGGGTCTTGCCCTGTATCTGGGCTGTCTGGGTCTGTCGGCTGGTGGACAGTTCTTCGAGACGGTGGTTCGTCCCGAGGGTTTGATGTGGGTAGGCATCGGTTTCCTCATCACGGTGGTTCCGGTTATCATAGTGGGCTTCATCATCCTGAAGACCAAGAAGTACGATTTCGGCAGCATCTGCGGCATTCTCTGCGGCAGTATGGCGAATCCGATGGCGCTTACCTACGCCAACGAGACCCTGGATGGCGATACGCCTAGCATCAGCTATGCTACGGTTTATCCGCTCGGCATGTTTATCCGAGTCATCATCGCCCAGGTTATCATCATGTTCTTCGTCTGAAGGGATTGAGGAGTTAAAGGAGTTAAGACAATAGTCTTTTGGCGCAGTTCTTAAGCAACAAAACATACGTCTTAACTCCTTAACTCCTTATTTTGATTCAGAAATCAGCCTTTCTCTTTATCGTTATTTTCTTACCCGTTAGGGGATGTTCGAAGGTAATCTCCTCGGCATGTAGATGCAGTCGGGTAGCCTTCTCGTTGCCGTAGAGCGGATCGCCCAGGATGGGAGCATTCAAACCCTCCTGATGGGCACAATGCACGCGCAGCTGGTGGGTTCTGCCCGTCTTGGGATAGAGGGCGATGCGGAGATGTGAGCCGTCGATGCGCTCCAGAATTTCATACTCCGTAATGGCCTCCTTGCCCTGCTCGTGATTCACTATCTGGCGAGGGCGGTTCAGATAATCGGGCAGCAGCGGAAGGGAGATGATTCCCTTTTCCGGAATCTCTTTTCCTGGAATGTCTTTTCCCGAAATCTTTTTTTCTGAAATGATGGCGATGTATTTCTTCTGCACCCGATGGTTCAGAAACTCCTTCTGTAGGCGATGATAGGCAAATTCGGTCTTGGCGATGATCATCAGTCCGCTGGTCGCCATGTCCAGCCGGTGAACGATGAGCGGACCGGTAGCCTCGGGATATTTCCTTCGCATCAGCACATAGACCGATGGCTGGGCAGCGTCCTTTCCCGGTACAGAGAGCAGTCCTGCAGGTTTGTGGATCACGGTCAGCTCGCAGTCTTCGTAGAGCGTTTCCACCTGCTCATAGAGCATCTCTACCAGTTTAGGGAATGGTCCCTTCTGTCCGCCGATGCCGTTTTCTGCCGATGCAGGGCTTTCGAATACCGATGGCGGCAGCATCCAATGCAGTATCGGCTTGCACTTGCCGTTGCAGGCAGGATAGAACTGCAGGTGGTGACGGATTTCCTCCTTCGGGCTTTCTCCCCACCAGAACATAGCCATCTGCAGCGGCTTGTAACCATGCTGGTAGGCATATTGCAGCAGTTTCGGTTCGCAGCACTCGCCACTTCCGGCAGGCGGCACCATCTTCAGGGCTGCAATCCTGCTCGTAGCTATCGTCGCCTGTGGATACTCCTTCAGGGCTTCATCTCTGAAAATCTCCAGCAGATCCTTGCTTTCTCCCTCCTGGTTCAGCATTCTGAACTGCGAGAAAAGCCATTGCTGCAGGGCATCAGAGAGTTGCTTGCGCAGCTGCTTCAGCCTCAGTATATTCTCCTGATAATCCTCAAATTCCGTTTCCAGGGCTGTCTTTTCCGAGAGCGATTTCTTCAGTCGGCGCAGTTCAGCCTTCATAAACTGGCTTTCCCTGATCATCTCCGCCTCTTCCGCTTCTGATAGGTTTCCTGCCACTCTGCGGCTGTCACGCTTTGCCTTCGCTTCCTTCATCTTCTCCTGATAGGCGGCGATGGTACGCTTCCGCTCCTCCTGCAGTTGCCGGATCAGGGTTCTGGCTTCCTTCATCCTTTCATCCTTCTCCAGGTGGCTGATGCTCTGGTTGATACGGGAAATCTCTGCCTCGTGGGTCTTGAAGTATCCGTCGGGCTGCAGATAGTCGAATACGGCAGGCACGAAGTCCTCCCAGTCGCTTCTTCCGCCAATCTGTCCGCTGTAGGCTGTCAGGTATCCCCATTTCGGAGCCTCGCTATCGGCAGCTGGGTATCCCCATTTCGGGACATCGGTATCTGTTTTTACATTTTCTACGATGAGCACGCCAAACATCTTGCCGCGCGCAATCTCTTCCTGCCAGTCTTCTCGTCTGGCAAGCATCTCCTGCACTTCCCTGCACGCCTGGATGCAGAGCGGATGCGGTTCGTAATCCAAAGGATTGTTCATCCTTGCAGGAACATTTTCTGAAGTATGATGGAATGGATGGAAAATCATGCTGCAAAGTTACAAAAAAAATGCAGAAGTCTTGGTTTATCCACAGAAAAATCTTACTTTTGCACCATTAAAGGAAAAATTAAGATATGCAAACGAAAAATAACAATATATTCTACCATCTGGTAGCCTTCCTGACTGTGGCGATCTGGGGAACCACCTTCGTTTCCACCAAGGTGCTGATGCTGAACGGGCTTTCTCCTGCTCAGATCTTCACCCTGCGTTTCAGCATCGCCTACGTGCTGATGCTGGCGTTCAATCATCGCCGTCTCTTTGCCGATTCCTGGCAGGATGAGGCTAAGATGGCGCTGCTGGGCATTACGGGCGGTTCGCTCTATTTCTGCAGCGAGAATGAGGCGATGAACTTTACCACCACCACCAATACCTCGCTCATTGTCTGTTCGTGTCCGCTCTTTGCCACCCTGCTGGTTCGTCTGGTCTATAAGGATTCCAACCGCATTCATATCGTCCAGCTGCTGGGTTCTCTTCTGGCATTTGTGGGTATGATCATCGTGGTATTGAACGGCAGGTTTGTGCTTCATCTTTCTCCGGTGGGCGATGCATTGGCGTTTACGGCGTGTATGTGCTGGGCGATTTATTCGCTGCTGATGAAGTCAACCACGGGCGATTACAGCCCTGCATTCATCACCCGCAAGGTGTTTTTCTATGGTGTTCTTACCATCTTGCCTTATTATATCTTCATTCCGGGTTTTCCTCCGCTCGAGGTATTCACCCGTCCCCAGGTATTCGGCAATCTGCTCTTTCTGGGCTGCCTTGCCTCTATGATCTGCTTCCTCACGTGGAACTGGTGCATCTCGAAACTGGGAACGGTAAAGGCCACCAACTGGGTCTATTTCAACCCGATAACGACGATGATATTCGCCTCATGGGTGCTTGGTGAGCAGATTACCCCCTATTTCCTGGCGGGTGCCGCCTGCATTCTGATAGGAATGTATGTGGCTGATAAGAAAACGAAAGGGGAGCAGTAATCTCTGTCACTCATCCGATTGGCGCCTTATCTCTGAATGACGATGTCGCCTTTCTCTTAACGACGGTGCAAAGGTACGGCTTTTTTTCTTCCCTTCAGATACCCCCTCCGTAAAAACTGTGATAACTGTTATTGTGATAGCTGTGATCACTCTTGATGCACTGAAACAGTGCATCAAGGTTGATGTCCGAATGATGGTAGGATTTCTATCTTCATATTCTCCTTGTCGTATCGAATGCCATCTCGCTCTATGAAGCGGGAGAGGGAGCCAGCTTGGGAGAGCTCTCTTGGTGTGCCGATGCTGAGATGACCGGGCTCCATCAGCCAGAGGCTGTCGGCTAGCTGCAGCGCCAGCTCTACATCGTGAGTGGAGAGCAGGATTGCCTTGTGCTGCTCGTGTGCCAGGCGGCGGAGCATCTGGAGGGTTTCTACCTTGCTGGGGAAATCGAGGAAGGCGGTAGGCTCGTCGAGAATGATGATGCGGGTCTGCTGGGCAAGCGCCTTGGCTATCATCGTCTTCTGGCGCTCGCCATCGCTCAGCTCGGAGATGTTGCGCTGGGCGAGGTGGGGGATGCCGACCTGGTGGATGGCTTCATTTACTATCTGCTGATCTGCCGGAGTCAGGGTGCCCCAGAAATTGGTGTAGGGAGACCTGCCGATGCCTACAATCTCTCTGACCGACAGTTGGGGAACATCGACACGGGAGGTGAGAACCACGCCAATCTGACGGGCTAGCTGCTGCGCCGGATAAGCGGAAAGAGGCTGATCCTGAAGAAGGATTTCGCCATCCAGGGCTGGTTGGAAACCGCAAAGGGTTCTGAGCAGGGTGGATTTGCCCACTCCGTTGGCGCCGATGAGGCAGGTGAGCTCGCCCGGATGCAGGGAGGCAGAAACAGCAGAGGCTATCACCCGGAGCTGATGCTTCGGACGATAGCCAATGCTTAGATTCTTGAATGTAATGCAGGATTCCATCAAAAATATTTTTCCTTGTTGTTTTCGGACCTGTGATTCCTGGAATGCAGGAATTACTTAGCTGCCAAAACCTCAACCTCTACGAGTGCGCCCTTAGGCAACTTCTCTACGGCTACGGCTGAGCGAGCTGGATATGGCTGGCTGAAGAACTCGGCATAAACCTCGTTCATGGCTGCGAAATCGTCCATGCTGTTCAGATAAACGGTAGTCTTCACTACGTGAGAAAGATCGGTGCCGGCTGCCTTCAGGATGTTCTGGGCATTGGTGAGGCTCTGACGAGTCTGCTCCTTGATGCCACCCTCTACGAAGTTGCCTGTTGCAGGGTCGATAGGAATCTGACCTGATGCAAATACGAAACCGTTTACTTCGATCGCCTGGCTATATGGACCGATAGCTGCAGGCGCATTGTCTGTATGAATTGCGTTCATGATAATTGATGTTTTATAATTAATAATTTACAATTTAACATTATATGATCCAGAGATGGAAGCCCTTCTGCTCCAGGGCACCCTTGATCTCCTTGACGTGTGCGGAGTCGCGGGTCTCCATCGTGAGTCTGAGCACGCAGGCATTCACCTTGTTGCGGTTGGCAGAACGGTCGTGATGAACTCCCGTGATGTTGCCGCCCAGGTTTGCAATGACGGAGGCTACCTCTACCAGCTCGCCCGGCTTGTCGTCCAGCTCCATCTCGATGGTGCAGAGACGTCCACTCTTTACCAATCCACGGTTGATGACACGGTTGAGGATGGTTACGTCGATGTTACCGCCGCTTACTACGCAGATGGTCTTCTTGCCCTTCACCGGCACCTTGTTGTACATCACGGCAGCCACACTGGCTGCTCCGGCACCTTCTGCCACCATCTTCTCGCTCTCGAGGAGCTTCAGGATGGCTGCGCAGATCTCGTCCTCGCTTACGGTGACGATTTCATCCACATAGTTGGAGCAGGTTTCGAAGGTAATCTTTCCCGGTTCCTTCACGGCGATGCCGTCGGCTACGGTTGCCACAGATGGCAGCTTCTCCTGCTTGTGGTCGTGGAGGCTCTGAACCATGCTGGCTGCTCCCTCTGCCTGGACTCCATAGACCTTGACGTTAGGATTGAGCGACTTGATGGCGAAAGCGACTCCCGAAATCAGTCCGCCGCCGCCTACCGGTACTACCACAGCTTCTACATCAGGCAGCTGGTCGAGGATTTCCAGTCCGATGGTTCCCTGGCCGGCAATCACCTTCTCGTCATCGAAAGGATGCACGAAGGTATAGCCGTGCTCATCCTTCAGCTGCAACGCCTTCTGGTAAGCGTCATCATAGACGCCCGGAACCAGGCAGACCTCTGCACCCAGACGCTTGGTTGCCTCTACCTTGGAGATAGGGGCACCCTCGGGCAGACAGATGAGGCTCTTCACTCCCATGGCGGTAGCGCCGAGAGCCACACCCTGTGCGTGGTTGCCTGCCGAACAGGCAATCACACCCTTCTCTTTCTCTTCCTGAGAGAGTTGGGAAATCTTATAGTATGCACCTCGAATCTTGAACGACCCCGTCTTCTGGAGGCATTCCGGTTTCAGATAAACATCACTATCTGGGTTGATTCTCGGTGTGTGAACCAGCTCAGTTTTTCTAATCACGTGGCTCAGCACGAAGCGGGCCTTGTAGAAATCGTCAAGTTGTAACATAATCGTTGATATGCTTTAATTCTGTTATCTGTCAGGATGATAGTTCCTGAGTGATTTTTGACTGCAAAGGTACTCTAAAAGGAAGAAAACACAAAATATTTCAATTTAATTTTTGTTATTCCCCTCAAGTTTCCTTAGTGGTTGGAGTAAGTATGTGGGGGCGATGGCCTGCTACATGCCGAAGTGCTCCAGTGCCGCAGCTACGCCATCTTCCTCATTCGAGAGGGTGATGTAGTCGGCATCGGCTCTTACTTCCGGGGCGGCATTCGCCATGGCTACTCCCATGCCGGCAAGTTTCAGCATGCTCAGATCGTTGTAGCCGTCGCCGAAGGCTATCATATCGGCAGGGGTGAGATTGATCTTCGCGAGGAGTCTTCTCAGCGACTGCGCCTTGTCGATTCCCTTAGGCACCAGTTCGAGGAAGAATGGGGCAGAGCGGAATACATCCATCTTGTCGCCCACCATATCCAGCAGTTCCTGTTCAGCCTTGAGCATATCCGATGGGTCGCCCGTCATGAGGAGCTTGGTAGGATGAGGCTCCAGTGCTTCGAGCAGATTCTCTACCTTGCGGATGTTCATCTTGTTGATGCGCGACTCCTCCTTCACATACTGATCGTCTGGCATCTCGGTGATGATTTCATTGCCGGCGTATCCCAGCAGGGCATGGCTCTTCTCTCTCGCGTACCTATATAATATAGGGATTACCTCATCTGGCAGAAACTGGGTGAAGAGTTTCTCGCCGGTCTGGGCGTTCACGATATTTCCACCATTATAGGAAAGGATATAGCCCCCTCGCTTCTGCAGTTCCAGGCATTCTGCCACCGGCTCGATGCCGTAGGTAGGGCGACCGGATGCTAGGATGATGACGGCTCCCTCGCTTGCAGCCTTGAGGAGAGCTTCACGAGTTTTTGGGGTGACCACCTTGTCGTGGTTGGTCAGGGTGCCATCCAAATCCAGGGCGATGGCACGGTAAGGAATCTGTTTTGCTTTTTCCATTGTTCTATGTGATTCTTTGTTTTTTATGCGTGCAAAGATACAATAATATTCTGAAAAATGGGAAGTAAAGTGTATTTTTGCTAATTTTGTTCCCAAAAAGGTGGTCATTTGAACGAAATGACTCTGTTTTTATCAGTGCTAAATGGTTTTTGAACGATTTGTGCCTATCTTTTATTGTTTGTGTTACACTATATTGGGAATCTTTTCGTATCTTTGCACCGCAAATCAAAGTAACAATAATAAATTTTAAACCTATCAATATGAAGAGATTTATTTCTGCAGTATTGCTTTCTGCAGCCGTAGCTATGCCTACGATGGCGCAGAAGCAGAAGACATTGGGCAATGGCTATCCATTCACTCAAGTACCATTCACCAGTGTGAAGATTTCACAGAACACCTTCTGGGGTGCCCGACTGAAGGCTGCCCGAGAGGTAACCGTGCCATTGGCTTTCAGCAAGTGTGAGAGCGAGCACCGTTACAAGAATTTCGAGATGGCTGCCTATACTTTGCAGCATCCTAACCACCCGGGCTTGAACACCAAGGAGTGGGATGTGAGCAAGTTCATGGGCTTCTCTTTCGATGATACCGATGTTTATAAGACCATCGAGGGTGCCAGCTACATCCTCCAGACTTATCCGGACAAGAAGTTGAAGGCTTATATCGACAGCGTGCTCGATGTAGTAGCTGCAGCCCAGGAGCCAGATGGCTATCTCTATACAGCCCGTACCATCAACCCGAAGCATCCACATCAGTGGTCGGGAAATAAGCGATGGGTCAAGGATGAGGATTTGAGCCACGAGCTTTACAACCTCGGTCACATGGTAGATGCAGCCTGTGCTCACTATCAGGCTACGGGTAGCACCAAGTTCCTGAACATCGCCAAGCGCTATGCCGATTGTGTGGTAAGGGAAGTAGGTCCTAAGGCTGGACAGGCTACCATCGTTCCTGGTCATCAGATTGCCGAGATGGCGTTGGCTCGTCTCTATACTTTGACCGGTGAGAAGAAGTATCTGGATGAGGCTAAGTATCTGCTCGATTATCGTGGCAAGACTCATATCCGCAACCCATATTCTCAGAGCCAGGCTCCTATCCTGGAGCAGAAAGAGGCGGTAGGTCATGCTGTTCGTGCTGGATATATGTATGCCGGTATCGCCGATGTGGCTGCCCTGACCAAGGATTCTGAATACATGCAGGTCATCGACCGAATCTTCGAGAACATCGTTGGCAAGAAATACTATCTTACAGGTGGAGTAGGTGCTCGCCATGCAGGTGAGGCTTTCGGTGATAACTATGAGTTGCCAAACATGACTGCCTACAACGAGACCTGTGCAGCCATTTCTATGGTTTACCTCTTCGAACGTATGTTCCTCCTTCACGGCGAGAGCAAGTATATCGACTGCATGGAGCGTACCTTATATAATGGTGTCATCTCGGGTATGAGCATGGATGGCGGCAGATTCTTCTATCCAAACCCATTGTCAAGCGATGGCAAGTATAAGTTTAATGCCGATGGCAACACCACCCGCCAGCCTTGGTTTGGATGTGCCTGCTGCCCAAGTAACTTGTGCCGTTTTATCCCTTCTGTTCCTGGCTATCTCTATGGCGTGAAGGACAATAATATCTATGTGAATCTCTTTGCCGGCAATACATCTACCATCAAGGTGAATGGCAAGGATGTAGTTCTGGAGGAGACTACCGAGTATCCTTGGAACGGCGATATCAAGATTGCAGTGAAGAAGAACGGTGTAAAGAATGCCAACCTCCTGGTTCGTATTCCTGGATGGGTTCGCAATCAGGTGGTGCCTAGCGATCTTTATAAGTATAGCGATGCCGAGAAGCCTGCTTATAGTGTAACCGTAAACGGCAAGGCTGTAGTGGCTGACCTCGATGCCAACAAGGGTTATCTCCCTGTCAAGAACATCAAGAAGGGCGATGTCATCCGCATCCACTTCGATATGCCTGTACGTACAGTGGTTGCTAATGGCAAGGTAGCTGATGATAAGGGTAAGGTTGCCGTAGAGCGTGGACCATTGGTATATTGCGCTGAGGCTGTGGATAATCAGAACGAGCCAGTGCTCCGTGCTGTCATGGCTAAGAAGCCTGCTTTCTCGCTGGTAGATAACTACGGCATCGAGAACACAGAGACTAAGGGCGCTCCAGCCTTCTCAGTAAAGGCTATCCAGACCTCTTCTCAGGTGCTCGACCAGGCTGCTGATGGCACCGTTTCTGTCAAGAACCAGAAGCTCACTCTGATTCCTTACTATGCCTGGAATCATCGTGGTGCCAACCAGATGAATGTCTGGTTCTATCAGAACTTGAATGTATTGGATAAGTAATAAGCAGTTTTATAAAATAAGAAAGCCTGGCAACCGTCATAGCCAGGCTTTCTTGTTAATATAGGTTAATCCCATTAAGAAAAACACTTCTTTTCCGTTTATGTTGTAGTTTTGAACAAATAAAACAAAAGAGAGCAAATGACAGAGAATGAATTCATCCATATCGTTCCGCAGTTGCGGCAGATAACCTTGCAGATCAGTCAAGGTTATGGTGTTGGCTGCGATGAGGCTGAGGATATCGCACAGGATGCGATGCTCAAGCTCTGGGCCATCAAGGATGATATTCAGTCTGCTGCTCATGCCAAAGGTTCGATGGGTTGCATCGCCAAGCATCTTTGCATCGACTTCTTTCGCAAGCGGAAGATGATTTCGATAGATGCTCAGCCTTTCGATAAGTCGCCTAGCCACTACGCGCCGCCCGATGTGGAAGTGGAAAACTCGGAGAATGAACAGTGGCTCCAAAAACGCCTCAAGGCGCTGCCCTCCAACCAATATCAGGTGCTTTATCTGCGACAAGTAGAGAAGAAAAGCTCTGAGGAAATAGCGCAAATCGTGGGCATCACCACAGAATCTGTATCCGTGTTGCTATCAAGGGCAAGAAAGCAGATGTTGCAGGAAATCAGAAAAAGATGTCGATAGCCCTTATATATAAATAGGTATAATCAATAAAGAAGGAAAAAATGATATGAACGAAAAAGATATACGTTTGTTGCTCAATCGGTTTATGGCTGGTGAGACTACTCTTGAAGAGGAGGCTCTGCTAGGGGAGTGGTTTCGTCAGCATCCCGATGTGAGCGATGACTTGAAGGAATATCAGCTGATGTTTGGATATTTCGATGAGGGGATGCCTCTCGACTATGAGGCAGAGAATCATGTAGAAGATGCTCATCCGAAGACTAAGGTACGAATGCGTCGCCTATGGTTGCCGATAGGTATGGCTGCATCCATCGCCCTGCTCTTTGTGATTGCCATTCCTCGGATAGGTCAACAGATAGGGCATCAGGCTGATTCGAAGATGGCTCAACTCGATGGAAGAACGACTCATGAGGATGTTGATTCTGCTGTTGTCCACGAGGAGAAATCGACAGATGCCAATCTTTCTATGCCTGAAAAGATAAAAAAGTCGGGTGATTCCGTATTTCCCAAGACAAGGAAGCACAAGCCAGGGAAATATCGTCAGCATCTGTTTGCTCCTGCTCCTCCAAAGCTTTGGATAGCTCAGAATATTGCTACCGATTCTTTGTTGGCAGAGCCGGAAAAGCTTGCCGATGCGCATCTCAGAGAGATGGAGGCACAGCAGAACGAAATGTTCTTCAAACTCTATCTCGTCGATGCTCTTCAGACCCAGTCGCTCAATGCCGAAATTGCCAGTGCCTCGTTCGAAAGCGAGGAGAATGTGCATGATGAGGACCATGTGAGTGATGACCAGGAGGTTTATTAACAAGAAACAATTAAAAAGAAGAAGGATATGAAAACAACTTTTAAATTAGCATTTGTGGCTTGCCTGATGATGCTCTCTTCGGCTTGCCATGCCCAGGAGCCTATACCGGCTATCGACCAGGCTTTTGATGTATTCGCACAGGATTTGTTGAAAGGCGACTTTGTTACTTCTTCCTCTATGAATACCTATAATATAGGTATGATGAAGGGATTTGAGTTTGCCGTTCCTAGGAAGAAGCAGAAAATGGTGGATACCTTTCATAAGGCTTTGTTGAGCAATAGTCGCCTCGCTTATATTAGTTTTACCAAGAAAGCGGGTTCTGCCAGCATTGAGACGAATCGGGTGGGATATGGTAATAACAATTCCACGACCTACTTGTTTGGTGCTCACAAGGACCGCAACTATAACCTGCAGTATTTCCGTGACCGCAAGGATTCTACCATGCGTTATGTTTATGCCTTGGTATGGTATCCGGGAAAGGATGATATGGTATTGGGCAGTGTCTATAAGTTTTATTCCAAGAATCCGCAAGCTTATAAGGTGTCATTATCTTATAAGATGAAAGCAGTTCAAGGTTTGGATTCTCTTGTTTCCCTAGGCAGCATCAAGTATAACAGGAATCTGGCTCGCAGTTATGACTTGGAGATGACTCCGCCAAAGGATGCAGCAGAGTTTATGGTGCAACTCAACACGCTCCGTGCTGCCTTTAAGAATGCCAATGACCAATACCCTTATTTGGGAGATCAGGTAACTCGACGTACCCTCCAGACGGGTGTAGCCAACAAGATTGTCAAGCTCTGTAAGGGCTATGGCAAGTTACTGAATGCCGATGAGAAGAAATTCTGCGCCACTTCGCTGAATAAGATGAAGAAGGATACAGACGATGAATATCTGCAGAGCCTTCTGGAACTGACAGCCAATTCTTTGAGGAAGTAGCAAGTTCTGGAGATATACACTGAGGAAAAAGTGGAACTCTCTCTCGTAAAATACCGCTTTAAAGCGATATTTTCTCTAAGATTATCTTTTTCTAGACTTCGGTCTTGTTATAATTTCGTAACTTTGTACGCAAAAAGTAAACGATATGACTAAGAAATTGATAATGATATTAGGCTTGGTGCTTTCATCCATGTTGATGAAAGCCCAGGCTTTTTTTGTGCCTTTCCCGAAGGCTGGCGACAAGTATTGGCAGAAGCAGGTGTCGGTGGCGATGCGCAACGATTATATCCGGTTGGGCAATCTCTATCAGAAGAAACCTTGGAATGCCATCCCTGCCGAAACTTTTGCCGAGTTCCGAATCAATGGTAACCGCACCCGATACGAGGAGGCTAGCTTTGGTATCAGAAAACAGTTTGTCTGTCTGGTGATGGCTGAGATTATGCAGGGTAGAGGACGGTTTCTGCCTTCCATCCGCGAGGGCTTACATTATTTTATAGAGAAGGAACCTTGGTGGGGAATACCGGCGCATTATCCGAAAGACCATCCTGAAAAGGATATCCAGCCGGTGGATCTCTTCAATGCAGAGACGGCAGGCATGCTTGCCTGGACCCTCTATATGCTGGAAGATGAAATCAACAGGAAGGAAAAGGGACTCTGTGATAGTGTGAGAAGCGAGATTAATCGCAGATTCCTGCAGCCGGTGTTGAACCAGCCGCAGGGCTGGAAGAACAATGCCAACAACTGGAATACCTGGATTACGAGCAACTGGTTGGAAACTGTTTTGATCTGCGAATCTGATGCCAAGCAGCGAGATGCTGCCTTCAAGGGAGTGCAGCAATGTCTGCGAACCTTTATGAAGGGCTATCCCGATGATGGCGGTTGCGAGGAAGGCGTCAGCTATTGGGACTGTGCCGGAGCCTCGTTCTTCGAGTCGCTCTATTTCATGCAGTTTGCTCCTAAGCAGGCGGTTCTGACATTGAATGAAGCTCAGAAGAAGAAGGTGGAGAACATGGGTAGGTTCATCACTACGATGTATATCAACGATCTTACCTTCGTGAATTTCTCGGATGCCCAGGCTCAGAACGTTCCGAACATCAACATCCTCTTTCCTTATGGAGCCTATCTCCAGAACCTGCAGATGATGCAGTTGGCAGCTTATGTGGGCAAGAAATACCAATATACCCTCAAGCCTTCTACGCTCTTCCTGAAATCGGGCAACTATCCGAAGCTGGGCAGAGAGCTGATGCTCCTCTCCATGTTGCCGAAGTATCAGGCTACAGCTGCTGTGGAGCCAAAAACGGAAGATGCCTATCTGGAAAATTCGCAGATTATGGTGGCGAGCAACAAGAACTGGTTTGTGGCTGTAAAAGGTGGTAACAATGCCGAAAGCCATAACCATAATGATATCGGAAACTTCATCGTCTATCACAACAATCAGCCGGTGGTTATCGACCTGGGACGTGATACCTATACCTCGAAATCGTTCAGCAACCAGCGTTTTGAACTGATGAACTGCCGTTCTGCCTATCACAACGTTCCCATCATCAATGGCTTGGAGCAGAAGGATGGCAGGAAATATCGTGCCGACAAAGTGAGCCATCGCTTTGCCGAAGGTGTTTCCTCCTTATCGTTGAATCTCGAAAAGGCTTATACCGAAGGAGCACATGTGGAGAAATGGCAGCGTACCATTGCCCTGGACAGAGAATATAACTGGGTAGAAGTAACCGAGCAGTACAAGCTCGATTCCCTGCAGATAGAGAAGGACCGACTGAACGGTCAGGTATTCGATAACCGGATTGTCCTGATGGCGTATGGCAAGCCAGTGGTTCAGAAGGCTGGCAGAATCCTCCTTCAGGGTGGTATGGTTCGTCTGGAATATGATGCGCAGTATCTCTCGGCATCTGTAGAAAAGGTGCAGATGACGGATGGCATCATGAAGACGCAGTGGAAGGATAACATCTATCGCATCATTCTGCGATTGAATGATAATTATCCGATGGCAAAAGTGAAATACCGGTTCGTAGGAACGAGATAAGAATAAAGCCTTCTATCGTCAGATTGCCGTTGCAATCGATGATAGAAGGCTTCTTATTTAATAACTAAAAATTAATCCCATTCAGGATTCTGCTTCAAGACACCCTGTGACAAGTCGATTTCCTTCAGAGGAATAGCCCAGAGGTAATCGCGGTTAGGGTTGAACTTGCGAGTCTCTATCAGAATCTTCTTTCCGTCAGGATCGATGCCATAAACAGGCTTGGTAACATCCTTCTCCGTAGTTCTGTAGCTGCGGGTATCGAAGAGATGGATTCCCTCGAATGCCAGTTCCAGACGGCGCTCCAGGCGGATGGCATCGCGCATCTGATCCTTGCTGAGACCCTCTTCCAAACCAGGAAGGTTCACACGCTGGCGAACCTGGTTCACTGCATCATAAACCTTGACATCTGGAGCTGAAAGGTTCTCATTGCGAGCCTCGGCATAAGTGAGCAGCACCTCAGCATAGCGGATGTAGATGAAGTTGGTCCAGTCATAATTCGGGATTCCATAGTTATCTGGATTGATGTACTTGCGCATGCAGTATCCCGTACGGGTATGGTTACCATCACCCATCGAATTATTATTGAATGTCATCGGACCGCAGGTGGTTCCTGGCCAGAAGATAGAGTAAGCCAATCGTGGATCGCGGTTCTCGAATGGCTTGGCCGGGTTGTAGAGTGGAGACTCTGCGATAGACTTGCCATCGGTACATGGATAAGCATCCACCATATCCTGTGTAGGAGACAATGCCTCCCAACCACCAAAGTCAACTGGTGAGAAGAACAGGCCGATTACGCTACCCTCGTTGCCATTCTTAGGATTCTCGACATACTCACGGTCGAAGAGAATCTCGTTGCAGGTTTCTGCTACAGGCTGGAACAGGTCGCCGTAGTTAGGGTACAGACCAAACTTACCGGTCTGCATCACCTGCTCGGCAGCAGCTTCAGCCACATCATACTTGTGGTTGTAGAAAGCCATACGAGCCTTCAGGGCATAGCAAGCACCGGCACTAGCCTTACCATGGTCGGCAGCAGTACGGATTTCCGGCAGGTTAGGAGCCGCCTTATCCAGCAGTTTCACTACATATTCGTAGGTCTCTTCAGCAGAACTGCGGGCTGGAAGTGGCTCGTTCAACTGCAGCGGATGATCCAGGATAGGCACGCCGCCCATATACTTCCACAGGTTGTGGTAAGCGAAAGCCTCAAGGAACTGCACCTCGGCAGTGAGCTGCGCCTTTGCCTTCTCGTTCATGGAAACTTCTCCGATGTGCTCGTAGAATATCTGGCAGCGGCGGATGGTCTCGTAAGCTGCCTGCCAGAGCTGCAGGAAGTGAGGGTTGCTCGATACGGCTGTACCGGCTGACAAGACACCCTGCTCGGCACCCACATGCACTGGGATGGCATTGTCTGTATAGCAGTCGGTCATGATAGTATGGTTCTCCGGCTCTATCAGATAGAGGTAGATACCTGTTGCATATTTGGTTGCATCATCTGCAGTCTTCCAGAAAGATACGTCAGACAGCTGGTCTTTTGGGTTCCTCTCCAGGAAGCTATCGTTGCAAGAACTCAATCCCAAGCCACAAGCCAGAATCAGTCCACTCAAAAAATGATATTTCAATTTCATAATCTACTCGTTTTTAAAAGGTTACATTAACTCCGAATGAATAATTTCTTGTAAGAGGATAGTAGTTACCTGATACTGCCTCTGGATCTACGCCGTCGAAGCTGGTGATGGTAAACAGGTTGTCGATACTACTGTATATTCTCAATCGGCTAATGCCATATTTAGATGTCAGCTGCTTAGGAAGGGTATAACCCACCTGCAGGTTTCTCAACTTGGCATAAGATGCATCCTGAACCCAGAAGCTGGAAGTTACTCGGTTCTGAGAATCCTTCATTGACAAGCGTGGGTAAGCGGCATTCGGATTAGGATTGCTCTCGGTCCAGCGGTTCATGTGAATATCGGTCACCTTACCACCATTGTAGAAGGCGTATCTGATTTCTGGCACAGGCATACCCTTTACGTCGGCTGCACCCTGGAGCAAGGCACTCATATCGAAGTCCTTGTACTGAACAGAGAAGTTCAGACCGAAGTTGATCTTTGGGAAGTAAGAACCCAATACCTTACGGTCGCGGCTATCTACTGTGCCGGAACCATCCAGGTCGCAATACTTCAAATCACCAGGCTTTGGAGTACCTGTAGCCTGAGGAACATGAGCCTTTACGTCGGCTTCATCCTTGAAGATGCCATCGCATACGTAGCCATAGTAAGCCCACAATGGGTCGCCTACCGACTGTCCTGGAGTGTCACCACCCTTCAGGTCGAGAATCTTGGTAGATACACGGCTGAAGTTAGCGCCTACATTGTAGGTCCAGTCACCGATGCGGTTGTTATGACCTACCTGCACCTCGAAACCGGAGTTGCGAACCTTTCCGGCATTCTGCATAGGAGCACCTACACCCAAGGTATAAGGGATAGGAAGCTTCAGGAGGATGTCGCGGGTTTCCTTATGGAAATAGTCGAAGCCGAGGGTCAGCTTGTTGCCCAGGAAGGTAGCATCGATACCGAAGTCATACTGGCTGGTCTTCTCCCAGGTCAGGTCTCGGTTAGCCATAGTGCTGGCGATAGAGATACCTGGATACAGGGTGTTGCCGAAGCTGTAGTCGTAGCCATACTCGTAGGTGGTCTGGTAAGGATAGTTAGAACTAACGGTATCCTGGTTACCCAAGAGACCCCATGAACCGCGGAGCTTCAGGTTATCTACCCAAGAAACATTAAACCATGATTCCTCAGAGATTCTCCATCCTACAGAGAATGATGGGAAGGCACCGAAGCGCTTGTTCTTTGGGAAACGGGATGTTCCGTCATAGCGCAGGTTTGCCTCGAACAGGTAACGGTCATCGTATGAATAGTTCAGACGGCCGAATACGGAACGGAGAGAGTATTCTGTCTCTGTACCATAAGTGGTCTGAGTGGTCACTTCACCGGCATTGATCTGGTCGAGTGTATTTGAGTTAGGCAGGTTCTTTCGTGATGCCTGCAGGTAGCGCATCTGGTTGTAAATCTGAGAGTAACCCAGCAATGCGCCTACGGTATGCTTACCGAAGGTCTTGTTGTAGTCCAGGTATGCCTGGAGGTTCAGTTCCACCTTCTTGGCATCATACTCTGTCAGCTGGTTCTGGGTTGTCTTGACAGGAGTATCTGAATCTGCTGTGTAGAAACTCTGGGTATATAAATGGGTAGGATTATCCAGCAGGTTGAATGTGGTGGCAGCAATACCACGCAACTTCAAGCCATCGATGATGTCGAGATCCATTCCCAGGCTACCCTGGAAGTTGTTGTTGATCTGCTTGCTGGTTCCGCCGTTTCGGGCAGACGCTACAGAGTTATGCTCGTTCTTGAACAGGGCATAGTTGCCGTTCTTGAACTGGATAGGAGTAACCGGAGTCTCACGGAATGCGTAGTGCATCAGGTTGTCGATGCCCTCGGCTGGAGCAGTCATCACGCTGCGATATACTGCCATGTTGGTAGTAACCTTCAGGCGCTTGTTGATGTAAGCCTCCAGGTTGGCACGTACATTGAACTTGTTGTAGTTGGTATTCTCTATCAAACCGTCCTTGTCGTGGTAGTTGAAAGCCAGAGAGTAGGTAATCTTGTCGCTACCGCCCTTGATGCTCAGGTGATGGTTGTGGAAGAGTCCGTTTTCGCTCAGCAAGGTACCCAACCAGTCGGAGTTGGCATAATGATCCGGGTCAGAACCATCCTTGAATTTCTTCAGGGCTTCCTGACTGTAAGGCTCGTTCAGACCGTCGTTTCTGTATGCTTCGTTCATCAGGGTTGCATAGTCGTATGAATCGAGGAACTTAGGCATTCGGGTTGCACTCTGCCAACCTACGTATCCGTCATAGGAAACGATGGCTCTGCCACGTGAACCCTTCTTGGTGGTAATCAGAATCACACCATTTGCTGCACGCACACCATAGATGGCAGAAGCCGCAGCATCCTTCAGGATAGAGATGTTCTCGATATCGTTAGGATCCACGCTGCTCATTGATGACTCAACGCCATCGATAACTACCATTGCACTGGCATTACCCATGGTACCCAGACCACGTACACGCAGAAGACCGCTGTCAGCACCCGGCTGACCGCTATTCTGGATGACGGTAACACCCGGCATCTGACCAGCCAGCATGTTGGTTACGTTGGCGCTGGTGCGGTTGACCAGCTTGTCTGATGAAATGGTGGCAATGGCACCTGTGAGGTTTACTTTCTTCTGGGTACCATAACCTACAACTACGATTTCTTCGATAGCTTCGGTATCTTCCTTCAATTCGATGTTGTACTCATTGGTAGAGCCTACGGTTACCAGGATGTCTTTGAAACCGATATAGGAAATCTTGAGCTTTACACCCGGACGTACATTCAGCGTGAAATGACCGTCCAGATCGGTGATGGCAGCATTGGATGTACCCACTTCGAGCACGGTTGCGCCAATTACAGGCACACCGTGGCTATCGGTTATGGTACCCGAAATCTGCTTGCCTTTCTGCTGGGTAGCCAGTTCTGTTGCAGTAGATGCATTTGAAGGCATAGGAAAAGCGATTCCACCCAAAAAGAGCATACACGCACACAGAGAATAGCTTCTGAGAAGCCTTAAATTCTCCTTCTGTTTTTTCTTCTCGTTCTTCATATCATAAAGTTTAGAGTTTTTAGAGCCCCTTTTTATTAGGACTGCAAAATTGTTATATTATAGATAGGTAAAATTTGAACCAGTGAGGGCTGATCATGCCAAGTCGTTTAGAGATGTAGGTCTGTCCTTCGTGGTTTTAAATTACGTTTAAGTGGGCGCAAATATACACAAAACTTTCGTTCTTTTTGCATTTTTATGTAGAAAATGTCTTTGAATAGGCAATATTTAACGTTTTGTAACATCAAATATCAAGGAAACCCACCGCGAATCAGCATCCGCAGTGTTGTCGCTCATTAAAACTTATATATAGGCAAAACCTTGACCTTATATCCATTTTTCTCAATTACTCTTTCCTCATTCATCGTAACAATAGTCAAATTAGAGCATTTGAGTTCCCCCGCACATTCTATGATGCTATCTACCTCCCTCTTGAGTGTTCGTTCGGAAGAGAGATCATAACATACTTGTATAAGACTTTCTACATGAGCACCCTGCCTTGTAACAAAATCTGTCTCCTTGTCATTACGGGAGCGATAATAGAAAAGTGATGTCTCTGCATGATATCCTCTGCGAACCAACTCTATAAAAACCTGATTCTCCAATAGTCTGCCTAAGTTCTCACTCACATTAAAAGCCTTGGCTTCTACAAAACCATTGTCAACTACATAAACTTTCTGTGGAGCTTTCTTCATCACTTTCAACTTGTTGTTGTAACGTGGCAGATAATACAAGAGATAGGGTTCTCTTAAATATCCCATAAACTTCTTGGTGGTTGCTACGCTTGAAAATCCCAGCGCTTCTGCCAGTTCGTTGGCACTGAAAGGATTGCAGAAGTTAGAAACCAGATACATGGCCAGGTTGTTCAAATCCTCCACATTGCGTACTTTATGGCGCTTGGCAATGTCTTTCCAAATGATGGAATCAAAGAGTGTGGAGAGATAGTTTTGGGTCAGACTTCTTGCTGCTACTGTCTCTGGATAGCCCCCATGGTGCAGATAGTCTGCTATAAGCGAGAGGTCTGATACGCTATCTTTCATTTCCGATACTTCCGAAAGATTCCTGTGATTCCATATAAAGAATTCAGAAAGACTGAAAGGCAGCATCTCTATCTGGATATATCTGCCTGTGAGTAACGTTGCCATTTCGCTACTCAGCAATTTGGCGTTGCTTCCCGTAATAACCATGTTGATTCCCATGCGGTAAAGCTTGGATACCCATAAATCCCAACCATCCAGATTTTGAACCTCATCAAGCAGAAGATACTCAAAGTCGGGATAAACGGCACGTAGTGTTTCCCAAACCAAATCGTCGTCCCATGCACTCAGGAGTTTGCCGTCATCAAAATTCAGATAGGCAAAGTTCCTGCTTTTCAGCATCAGTAAAGCCTCTGTCGATTTTCCTGTTCTTCTAGGACCCGTTATCAACTTGATTTGCTTACTTGCCAACAGTTCATCCACATCATATTGGGTATGACGTGTAAGGTAAGGACGGGAAAGCAGAGTATCCCGTTCCTTTTTCTGGTTATTGATAATTGTTCTCATTTCTCTTCTGATGAATTGATTAAACCGAGGCAAAGATACAAAAAAATATTCAATATATCATTTGTATTGAATAAAAAAGTACTGATTTTATTCAATACGATGGATAAAATGAATAAAATCAGTACTATCTTCTTCTAATGGAAATAGTATTTACTGCACGATTAATATGTTTTTATCATTAGGGAAAATCTTCGTTCAGCGACGTTGAATGTGTGTTCAACGTCGTTGAATGTACGTTCAAAGCTTTTGAACGGCGGTTCAACGTCGCTGAACGTAGATTTTCCCTAATAACAATTACTTTTTCCTCTAGGCTTTTGGAGTTTTTAGATACGGAATAAGTCTTCCATAGTGATAACTCGGTGCGTTATAGTAATGGAACCATATCTTACACGAAAACAAGATTATTGTTTTGCGAAATTTACACGAAAACAAGATTATCTCGGCTGCAAAGATACTAAAAATATCGTTTCGCGCAAAATAACGAATCACTATTTTGCGCGAAAGGGGGTAAAAAAGCCATTTCGCGCAGAATAGTGATAGGGAAATCGTATTTATTAGTCGTGGAAATGTGCGAAAAAACAATGGATTTCCACGACTAATCATGCTAATTGACGTTTTTCAGTTTCTCAGCATACTCCTTCGGGAAGATGCCGAACTCCTTCTTGAAGCATTTGGAGAAATACTTCGGAGTGTTGAAGCCCACCTGGGTTGCCACATCGCTGATCAGAATGTTAGGGTTCGACCGGATGATGCGCTGCGCTTCCTTCAGGCGGATGCTGGTGATGAAGGCAATGACCGTTTGCCCTGTTGTGGCTTTCACCTTATTATATAGGGTGGATTCGCTCATCACCATATCCTTGGCAAAAGACTCGCGGTTGTAATCGCCATCTGCAAGATGTTGCATCACTACCTCTGTGGCACGAGTGATGAATGCCTGATCTGGGTTGCTCAAATGTAACGCAGTCTGTGTTTCGCTCTCCGTGCTGGTTTGGAGCGAAACTTCTGCCTGAATCTTCTCTATCATCTTCTTGCGGTTGGCAAGAAGGGCATTGATCCGGACTTCCAGCTCCTCAAACTTGAAAGGCTTGGTGATGTAGGCATCTGCTCCTACGGCATAAGCCTCGGTCTTGTCCTCTTCCTTGTTCTTGGCGGTGAGCAGGATGATTGGCAACTGCCAGAAACTCTTGTCAGACTTCAGCTGCTTGGTCAGTTCGATACCATCCATGATAGGCATCATCACATCGCTCACCACGAGGTCGAGTTTCTCCTTCATGATGATGTTTATCGCCTGCTTTCCGTTCTTTGCCGTAAACACATGATAGTTCTTGCTCAATACCTGCAGCATCAGGGCGAGCAGTTCCTCGTTGTCCTCCACCACCAGGATCTTGCTCGCATTCTTTCTGATGAAGATGCTCTGGCGGACAGGTGTCAGCTTAGGCTTGTCTTCAGAAGCAGATTGGGATTCCTGCTCCGTTTCCTGGCTTGCCTGTCTGATGGCTTCCTGATTTACTGCATTTGGTTTGTCAGAATTGTCTATTTCATCTGGTGCATACGCACTCTTTCTGATAGGCAGGGTAATGGTGAAGGTAGTGCCTTCGCCTTCTTGACTCTCACATTGGATGTTGCCATGATGCAGCTTCACCAGGTCGTGGGTCAGCGACAGTCCGATACCGGTTCCCGGCATGTTCTGCTTGCGGTAGTCGCCATCGAAGAATCGGGTGTAGAGATGCTTCATCTTCTCCTTCGACATACCGATGCCATTATCGGCAATCGTGATGACCGCCTGCTCCTTGCTGAGGCTGAGTGATACATCAATCTTGCCTCCCACCTTATTATATTTAATGGCGTTGGAGAGCAGATTGTAGATGATCTTATCCATCTTGTCGGCATCAAACCATGCCATACCTTCAGCCTTCGGCTTCTCCAGGAATAGGGTAACCTGCTGGTGTTCAGCCATCGGACGGATATTCTCGCAAGCTTCTTCTATGAACGAAATCAGGTTTCTGCGGCTCACGAGCAGATGCAGCTGTCCTGCCTGCGACTTTCTCACTTCCAGGATCTGTCGCAGGAGTCGGGTGGTGCGGTTGATGTTGTTGTCCATCACCAGATAATCTTCCTCATACTGTGGTGCTCTTTCCTTGAGCTTGTAGATAGTGGCAGAGATGACGGTAAGAGGGGTGAGCAGCTCGTGGGTGATATTGGTGAGGATGACGCCCATCTGCAGGCTGTTTCTGGTCTTCACCCGCTCCTTATACCATCGTGCCGTAGCAAAGATGCCGCCTATGAGCATCAGGATATAGAACATGAAGGCTATTCGGGAAGCATACCAAGGCGGCAGCACCTTGATGGTGATGGTGTATGGCAGTTCCTGCCACTGACCATAGCCATCGGTAGCCTTTACCCTCAGGTGGTAGGTTCCGGAAGGAAGATTCTGGAAGGCAGCTCTGTGCAACCCTTTGTTGCAGTACTGCCAGTCTTCGTCGTACCCATCCAGCTGGTAGGCATATACGTTTTTCTCTGTATTTCCGTAGGTGAGCAGAGAAAATTCTGCAGAGAATTTCTTCACCCCTGCCGGTATCGTGATTTTGCGGGTATAGGCAGGCATTTCCTTCGAAATCTCTTCCTTGTTGATAGAATCGAGCTGATCGAAAGGCTGGTCATCAATGATGATGTCTGTTATCACCAGTTTCGGACTTCTATTTCCTTTTAGTTTAACCTTCATGGACGGCATGAACGAGAAGAAGCTGGTCCGGCTTCCGAAGAAGAGTTCCTTGCCATATCTGCATGCCGTATTTGGCGAGAAGAGAACATTTCCTATGCCGTCCTCGCTGGTAAAGTAGGTGATGTCCTGCGGTTTTTCGCTGTCATTGCCCCAGATGATGTTCACGAGGGCATAGTCGGTGGTGAGCCAGAGATTGCCCCTCTCATCTTCCTTGATGGTGAGCACACGGTCGCCCGGCAGATGATATTCATGGTTCTTCGGTTCAAAACGGTCTTCCACCTTATTATATAGGAAGAGTCCGCCACTGTTTGATATGGCCCAAAGTCTTCCTCTCGAGTCTTCAAGGCAGGCAGTGGCATCATCGATGGCGAAATTGTGATGGTCAGGATTATACTGCTTGTATTTCAACGACTTTGGATTCCTGGCGTTACCTGATATACGGATGATGCCTTCATTATCGGTAGCAAGCCAGATATTTCCCTTCTTGTCTTGCGAGATATGGCGGATGTCGCATGAAGTCAAGTCTTTCTTACCTTCCTTCATCGCGATCAGATGGCTCTGATTATCTGGGGTAACGATGCTCAGACCATTGCGCTGTCCTATCCACAGAGTTTTATCTCCCGATTCGAAGAAGGTGTTGACGAAATCTTCCCTGATTACCGATGGATGGGTTTCGTGCTTGATCTGATAGGCTGGTTTACCCAAAGGTTTGACGATGATGCCATAATTGTTGTTGGCTATCCAGATTTCTCCATTGCTTCTTTGGACAATATCCGAGATACTTGTGGTGAAGACTCTTGACGGGATGCCGGCAAAGCCCGCAATCTCCTGGTTGAAGAGCGTTTTGCCAGTCTTGCGGTTGTGCAGGGCGATGCCGTATGGATTCAATCCCAGCCAGAAATTCTCGCCATCGGTAGTGAGTATGGAATATACGTAGTTGATGGTGAGATGAGTATGACTGGTATCGAGATTCCAGAGCTTGAACAGCGAAGGCTGGGTGTTGACCTGAAGAATGCCGTTGTTCTGTGTACAGAGCCAGATGTTTCCCTTGCCATCGGTAGCGATATCGTTGTTGAAGTTGAGGGGGTTGTTGCCGATGGAGGTATATCCTTTCCATTCTGCATTGGGCATATCTTTTTCGAGATAGCACACTCCTTCTCGGGTACATGCCCAGAGCGTTTTCGTTACAGGGTCGTGTACTATCTTATAGAAAATATCAAAATGGTTGGTGCTATACGGGTATTGATGCATTTCCGGCTGTCGCACATTCTGCGGGTTGTCCAGACGCATAACACCGTATCCCCAGGTTCCTACCCAAAGATGGTTGTGCTTGTCAAGGAAGAGGGAGTAGGCGGAATTGGCGTCGTTGAGTTGTGGATAATGATAGAAGGTGTTGCCTCCACGGCGGAAGCGCATGAGTCCTGCCGACCAGGTGCCGATGAGCAGGTCGCCGTTTCTGTCTTCTATGATGGCTTTCACGCTATAGTTGGTTATTCTGTTTTTGCTGCCATCTACGTCAATGAGCCACGTATTCTTATTATTATAGACCCGTTGGCGGAATTAGTTTAGCGCATACTTAACCCAGCCAATCGGTCTATTGT
>OGKL01000110.1_pt1 | contig 27841 bp, 22 predicted proteins | sample 1572471 | NCBI WGS metagenome assembly OGKL01 (sample SAMEA2582156, study PRJEB24529) | metagenome | biome: Human gut stool | place: China | collected 2011
TGAAAGTCAGGGCTTTGTGATTTTTTTAGAATAAGAGAGTTTTGACACACCCTCCCCTGAAAATAGTATCCGTTTAATCCGTTGTTAATATTACGCATCCAACGCATCCGTTTAATCCGTTCAATCCGTTGTTAATATTACGCACCCATCTAATCCGTTTAATCCGTTTAATCCGTTGTTAAATTTCACAAGCAGACAATCCGTTCTTGCTTGGTTGGTGCAGCAGAGACTGCTGCACCCCCTGAAAATAGCATCCGTTTACTCCGGTGTTAATATTTCAGCAAGTGAATCCGTTTAATCCGTTGTTAATGTTTTCAGCAAGTGAATCCGTTGTTAAAAATCTCGTTGGCTGCGTAGAATCAACAACGGATTGAAAGCGGATTAATCGGATTTAGGCTGCGAAGATTTAACAGCTGATTAAACGGATTGCTAACCATATGAGGAGGGCGTGTCATCCGTGGGAGAATATGCTGAAAACCTACCGAAGAAAGCCAATCGGCTTGATATATGTCAAATTATTCTTAATTTGAACAAAAAACTTTCAAATTTCTTGTGTGGTCGTACACAAATTATTATCTTTGCAGCGTGTTCGAGAGAATGCAATGTTTTTTCATTAGGTTAGTAGTTTGATAGATTTTAAGGTAAAGATTATGTTATTATTTTTTGGACCAATTGCAGTTTTTGCATGATTCAAAATTATTAATGTAACATTATTCTTTGAGAGGCCGGTGCGAGTGATTCGTGTCGTCCTTTTTTTTTGTCTCAAAAAAAGGAGGTTGTAGTGTTGATGTGTTGTTATGTTGACAAATGCGTTGTATTGTTTATGTGTAGAAATGCTACAATACTATAAAAACATTACGCCGTACACCCATTATTAAATATGTTTTTGTAAATTTGCAAAAACACCCACAACATCATCTCTCAACATCACACCATCTCACCATCTCAGCATTATGCATAAACTCCTCCTCTCTCTGCTGCTCTCCTTGGCAGCCATCACCACCGCATACGCATCCGACTGGCTCTCTCGCATCGACGACGACCGCCGCGTGTGCCGTCTCTCCATCCCCGGAACCCACGACGCCTGCACCGGCTACGGCTTCGTTGTGCAGGACACGCTGGCGGGCAACTATATCGCCTGCACACAGCAGTTGGACATCAGCGCGCAGTGGACGGTTGGCGTGCGCGCCTTCGACCTGCGCCCCGACGTGCTCACCACGCAGCCCGCGAAAGACCCTAACGCGAAGTATCGCAAGCACCATAAGGACGACAACCAGCCGAAGCGCACACTGCAGATATACCACGGCGAGTTTGCCACACAGCAGACCTTCAACGGCGTGTTCGACGTGCTGCGCGACTCGCTTGCGGCGCATCCTACCGAGTTCGCCATCATCATCATGCAGCACGAACGCTCGTCGCACCGCGACGGCTCGCACTGGGAGGCGATGGTCGACTATGCGCTGGCTGAAAACAGCGACCTGCTCGTCGATTTCAGACCTGACCTCACCGTAGGACAGTTGCGCGGTCGTATACTCGTGCTCAGTCGCGACACCTACCGACCCACACCGCGCGGCGGATATATCGACGGATGGCGCTTCGACGCCGCTGTCGACTGGCAGCAGCCTGCCACCATGCGCGGATATGCCATGAAGGGTGTGCTCTGCGTGCAGGACTTCTACAACATGACGTGGGAGGGCGGCACAACGGCGAAGCTCGCAGCCATAGAGCGCCTGCTGCGCGTGGCGAACAGTGCGGAGGTAGCAGCGAAGTACCCCAATATGTGGTTCATCAACCACACCTCGGGCTTCAAATACACCTCAACGGAGTATACCGCCGAACCGGTTTCTACCAGTGAGGGCTACCGCGCCAACGCCGCCGATACCAACGCTTTCCTCGCCAACCTCATCAAAGGTCGCATGACAACGGGCCTCGTAATGATGGACTTCGCCGGCGTAGACCGCTCCGGAGAGCACGACGTAATGGGATGGAAGCTCGTCAACGCCGTTATCAGCAGCAACTTCTAAGTTGTCAAGCTAACTTTAGGGGGTGCACTTGTCTCAAGTGCACCAACAAAGCAAGAAGTGCACCAACAAAGCAAGAAGTGCACCAACAAAGCAAGAAGTGCATCAACATATCTTTGTTGGTGCACTTGAGACAAGTGCACCCCCTGAAGTCTAACGCGTCGAAATAATCTTCAGCACATCGTTAGGATACATATAGTTTCTTTTGCGCAATCGAGAGAAGCAGAAACAATTGTTCTGTTCGAGCACATGCACCACGAACTCGGTGCAGTAGAGCGCCTTCGCCGAGGAGTGGTCGAAGTTGAAGTCGAACGGCACCTGCTGCTCCACCAGCGCCTCCACCGTGCGCCTCACGGCAGCCGTATCCACCGCGCAGGGCGCCTTGCGGGCGTAGATGCAGTAAGACCCGTTCTTGCGCAGATACTCCTCCGGCGTCTCCATCACCACCTTCTTAGCCACCGTAGACGCATGCGCCAGACGCACACCGTCGGCATAGCGTATGACGATGCCGCAATGAGACGGGGTAGAGTCGCACACCTCGAACGAAGTGTAGCCCGAGAGCGCACGCACAGCCACCGACTCCCATGCGTCGCCCACGCTGAAGAACACGTCGCCCGTAGCGAACGCCGACGTGTCGGGCACGAGATACGGAGGTCGTTTCAGCCAGCAGAAGCCGACCCATGCGGCGGCTGCAAAAACAAAAAAGGCGCACCCCCACACTACTAAATGGAGAATGCGCCTTGTGATCCTATTCATTCGTTAAGCTAGTTTTTAGTGAATATATCTATGCGGCATACGCCTATGCCGAGCAGTGATATGAGCATATAGAGCCAACTGCCCCAAGAGAGAGAGATGCCAGAGGGCAGAGCAACGGCGAAAAGCAGACAGAGCACGACGCCAGCCACGAAGCACAGCGTGCATAAGTGCTCGCTCAGCTTGCCCGTCAGCTTCAGGTTAACCGAATTGTTGAGCACGACGAACATTGGAGCCAGGAATATCAGAACGGAGAGGAATCGTGAGAAACCGAGTCCGCTGCCTTCGAACAGCACCTTCAGTCCGTTGATCTTCGCCTTGCCTGCCACGTCGATGGCTGGCCAGAAGCCGAACGCTACGAACATGAGTATAGCGAGAGCTATGACAATAGATGTCTTGTTCTGTCTTACGGTTTTAATCAATTCGTCCATATTATTTAGTTTTATGGGGTGTATCAGTTTATGTTAATAGTTTTTGTGATGGTAGTGGCGGAGCGTTTCTCCACCATTCAATCAGCCTATCTTACCATTTCGAGCTTGTAGCTCTTAGCCAGCTTGCTGCCTTCAACGTCCGCCTTGCCGAAGCCGAGCTTGTCGAACTTCACCGGTGTGCCAGCCTTCACGAGCAGTTTGCCGTCGGCGTCCTGCACCTCTACGCTGCCCACTTTTGCCTTGTACACCTGCTTGCCTTCGGCGTCGTAGCCGGTGATGTATACGTTCTCGGTAGAGTAGTAGTACTTCTGGTCGATGGTGATGTCGGAAGCCGCCTTCGCCTCGCCGTTCACCTTGAACCTGGGTGTGAGAGCCGAACTGCTTGAGAACTCCTCGAACTCGAGAGATACGGGCGACGTCACCTCAAACTGCGACTCGGCGAACTCGATTGGCTTGCCGTTGAGGTCCTTTGCTGTAGCTTCCAGCTTCTCCTTCCACTTCTTGTTGAGCTTCTCCGACTTTTCGAGGAAGCGTTTCTTGTCGGCTTCTGTCTTGATGTTCTCAGCCTCCTTCTTCAGTTCGGCTTTCTCTTCAGTAAACTGTGCGTACTTGTCGGGGAGCTGTCCGAGCATACCTGCGGATGAACCGCCACCTGAGCAAGAGAACAACAGGGGCATAAGGATGGCAGCCAGTGCCATGAGCTTGATTATCTTCATAAGTTTTGTGTTAGTTAAAGTTATTAATGTTAGTAACTATTTCCTGTCTTTAGGTTTCGATTGCAAAGTTAGCGTACGATCTAAAAACTCTTGTTACCAAACTCTCAATTTATCATTCACAAAGGATAAACAGAGTTGTCAAAACGTAAAAAATCTATTAACAACTTTTCTAACACGTTGAGGTTCAAACGTTTTCTTCCTTGCGATATTTTGTGGGCGAAGTGCCTTTTATCTTGCTGAAAACGCGAATAAACGATTGCGAACTGTTGAATCCCGACTTCTCTGCTATCTGCACGATGTTCTCCTCCGAGTTCGTGAGCAGGTTGCAGGCGTATTCTATGCGGTATCGGTTGACGTAATCGTAGAACGTACACTCAGCCTCGCGGTTGAAGTAGGCGCTGACGTACGTGCGGTTGGTGCCTATCTCGGTAGCGATGTCAGACACCTTGAGGTTGGGGTTGAGGAAGATTAGGTCTTTGTTGAACAGCGTGCTGATGCGCTTGCCAATCTCCGACATCTCCGTGTCGCTGGCTTCGGCAGGCGCAGGCGTCTCCTCGCTGCCGCCTTCGGCAAGGTCGGAGAGCTCGTCGAGCACCGACTCGTGCTTGTAGATGTAGTAGCTTATGAACATCCACATCACCAGCGAGCAGACCATATAAAGAGCCTCGAGTGCATAGTTTACGTGCATGCAGTCGACAATCCATATAAGAAGAATGAAGGTGAACGAGAAGAGGATGGCGCGAAGCCAGCCCAGGTTGATGTTCTCGGTGTAGGAGAAGCGCTGCTTCAGTTGGGCGTTATACTTGGGGATGGCGAATGCTGTCCATATAAAGTAGCTTGTGCCGTATACGGCAGCCTCAAGCACCATGGCATAATAGAATACAACGTCTCTTGTGACCGACAGAAGCGCAAAAGGCACGATGAACAACAGTTCGTGAAATACGATTGTGCGGCGTGTGAGGCTCGTAGGGCTGCACAGCTCTATGAGCGCGAAGGCATATAGCGGCACGACTATCATGTCGGCAGCCGTCACTACCATCCAGTCTATCTCATCGAGTTCGGCAATCGGCTTTATGAAGAAGAGGTCTTTCAGACACTGCAGGCCGAGGACGAACATAAGCACCGTGACGAGGCGCGATAGCAGCTCCTTGTCCTTGCGGTAGAAGAGCCACGACATCATGAAGTAGAACATGACGCACAGTCCGTAGATGAAATATATGGCGTATAGCATAGGTTTTAGGTTTTAAACAGTGGTGTTAGCCCTTGCGTCCGAAGTCGGCAGGCACCTCGCCCCATCGCTTCGTCTCCCACTTCACCACGGGGTTCACTATCTGGTGGGTGCGCAGCCATGTCTCGGCGCGTGCTATTATCTGGTAGAGCTGTTCGGTCTGGGGGGTGCGCTCGAGCTTGGTCTTGCACTGGCGCTTCTGTACCCACAGAATGGCGTTGTGCGAGTCGGAATATATCGTCTTGCCCGTTACGCCCTGCTTGTCGAGCAGCGCCAAGGCGTGTACGATGGCGAGAAACTCGCCTATGTTGTTAGTGCCGTGTACGGGTCCGAAGTGGAACACCTGCGCACCGGTGGCGAGGTCGATAGCCTGATACTCCATCGGGCCAGGATTGCCCGAGCAGGCTGCGTCTACAGCCCAAGCGTTCGCCGTCACCTCCATAGGGAGCGGCAGCACGGTGTCATGACGGTAATCGGGAGGGTTTTGCATTGTCATACCATGAACATTATTATTACTTGCGCTATGATCACTCTGATGAACATGCCGAGCGGATATACCGAGGTATAAGCCACGGCAGCGCGTTCGCCAGGGATGGTGTCGTTGGCGTAGCTGAGCGCCATCGGGTTAGCCATTGCGCCGCAGAGCAGACCGCAGATGGTGCCGAAGTCGAACTTGCGCGTCTTCAGCGCTATAGCGCCCACGATGAGCAGCGGCAGCATGGTGAGCACCAAGCCGATGCCTACCCACATGAGACCCTCTGGACGTATGATGGTGCCGAGGAAGTCCTGACCGGCTACGAGTCCGAGGCAGGCGAGATAGAGCGAGAGGCCCATCTTGCGCAGCATCAGCGACGCCGAGCGGGTGGTGTAGGTGATGAGATGCACGCGTGCGCCGAGCGAACCGATGATGATGCCCATGATGATAGGGCCGCCGGCGATGCCGAGCTTCACCGGCGCGCTCATGCCGGGTATGCTGATAGGAATCATTCCGAGCGCCAGACCCAAGAGCAGTCCGAAGAAGATGGCGCCGAGGTTAGGCTCGTTGAGGCCCGTCACGGCGTTGCCGAGGAACGCCTCTGCGTGGTCGATGTCTTCGGGTGTGCCCACGACGGTGACGCGGTCGCCGTACTGCAGGTGGAGCGTATCAGTTGCGAGCAGTTTGATGTCGCCGCGCATCACTCTCGACACGTTCACGCCGTATGTCTCGCGCATGTGCAGCGAGCCGAGCGTTCTGCCGTTCAGACGGCTGCGCGTCATCACTATCACGCGGCTCTCCACCGACGAGTCGATGGCGTTCCAGTCTATCTTGTCGCGGTTCCAGTCTTTCTTCACATGCTCGCCGAAGAGGATGTTCATGGCAGCCACCTCGTCGCGGTTGGTCACCACGAGCACGTTGTCGCCGTGCTGCATCACGGTCTGTGCCATCGGAACGATAACCTTTCCGTTGCGCCAGATGCGCGAGATGATGAAGTGGCGGTGGGTTGACTGCGCTATCTGCGCTATTGTCTTGCCCGAGAGGGCGGGGTTGACGCAGATGAACTGTCCGACGTATGTGCTGTCGTCGTCAGAGCTTTGGCAGCGGTCAAGGTCTTCCTTGCGCACGAGGAACTTGCGCAGCAGAATCATGGCGAAGATGACGCCCACTACGCCCAGCGGATAGGTCACGGCACAGCCCAATGCGGCGCCGCTGCTCGATATATGTTGTGTGGCAAGCGCCTGCTGAGCCGCACCGAGCGCCGGCGTGTTGGTCGTGGCGCCGCAGAGGATGCCCACCATGTCGGGGATGCTGATAGGCAGCACGAGGCACAGCGAGAGCGCCATCACGGTGCCGAGCACTATGACGCCCAAGCCCCAGCCGTTGAGCGACGCACCGTCGTGGCGCATCATGCCTATGAAGTTAGGACCTACGTGCAGACCCAGGGCGTAGACGAAGAGAGAGAGGCCGAAGGTTTCGGCGAAGCTGATCATCTGCTCGTCGGCAGTGAAGTGGAGGCTGCCCGCCACGATGCCCATGAAGAACACGAACGCCACGCCGAGCGAGATGCCACGGATGCGCAACTTGCCCAGCGCCATGCCAACGCTGATGATCAGCGCCAGCACTACCAGCGTCTGTACTGCTGAGTGTATGGTGAAAAGACTGTCAATCCATTCCATTGTATTTCTGTGTAATTTGTTTTAGAGTTTATTAGCTACCTTCAGGGGGTGCCTTTAGTGGGCGTCTTCAGGGGGTGGCACTTGTCCCAAGTGCACCAACGTAGCTCTGTTGGTGCACTTCTTGCTTTGTTGGTGCCTCTCAGGGGGTGCACTTGTCTCAAGTGCACCAACGTAGCTCTGTTGGTGCACTTCTTGCTCTGTTGGTGCCTCTCAGGTGGTGCACTTGTCTCCGCTCGGCTTTGCCGCTTGCCAGAGCAAGAAGTGCACCAACGTAGCTTTACTGGTGTACTTCTTGCTCTGTTGGTGCAGTTTAGGGGTGCACTTCTTGCTCTGTTGGTGCACTTGAGACAAGTGCACCCCCTGAAGGCACCCCCTAAAGTGCCCCCTAATGATTCTTTCTGCAAAGTTACTGCAAACTGCTGACTCTACAAAACAAATGCAACAAAAAAGGCGCTGCCCGCTGAGGGCAACGCCTTAATATTCATTTATATAAGCTGTTCTGTTGCTTTATAACTGCTTCGCCGATTACTTAACGAGCACCTTGCGGGTTGTGCCGTCAGACATCTTAACGATGTTGATGCCCTTAACCGGAGCTGCAATCTGAACACCGTTCACGTTGTAGCGAGCCACAACGGTAGCCTCAGTGTTGTTGTTTACGTTCTCGATGCCGGTTGAGTTAGTAACCAAAGACTTGGCAGCGTTGATGATAGCGCCCTTCTTGTCAAGAACCATAGCAACAACGTAAACCTTGTCATGCTTGATGGCAGACTTAATCTTTGTGCTTGTCGGCATTGACAATGTGTACTCAGAGCTTACAACACCATTCTCAACGAGTGTAGGCAGAGTTGCGTTGTTTTTCGATTTGGTGTAAGAGCTTGCGATAAGTACATCATTGAATGTTGCAAAGTATGTGCTGCCAGCATCCCACAACGGCTGAAGGTCTTCCGGTAGATCCGACTTACTGTTGGCACCATTGCTTCCTGCATATGTCTTTGAATATGCATTCTTCTGCTTCCATTTGTTTGTTGTACCAGTGAGTCCGTCAGCTACAAGAGCATATACGATATTGTAGTCGCCAGATACCAATGACTCTACAGAAGCCTTTGCATTCACCTTAGTGTCTTCCTCTGCGAATGTACCTGTTACCTTTACATCAACAACTGGTAAGTCGTCGAGTGTTGTAGCTACAATTGAAACAGCGTTGAAGTACGGGTCCATTGCACTTGAATTACGATTTACCACAGCCTGCGGAGCAGAACCATACGAAAGTCCAGGTACGCTATAGTTGACATAGTACATCGGGTCACTACTATCGAAGTAGTGCCAAGCGATACCGATGAACTGATCGCCGTAAAGTTCTCTCATTTTCTCCATTGCAACATGACCACGTGAGCACCAAGGGCAAGTTGTACCAGTGTTCTCCTCCACTACAGTCACCTTCTTGAACGCCTTACTAAGAGTAATCAATGTGCCAGACGCACTGTTTGAAGTGCTTGCGTTCTTCTCGCCGTTTACCTTTGTTATGGTCAGTGTTACGGGAACTTCGCCTGTTGTAGGAGCTGCTGCGAACGGAATCTCTACCGTGTGCTTGCCGCCTACGCCGAAGTCCTTGCCGAAATCGAGGTGCTGCTCAGCGCCTGCCTTGCCGTTGAGAGCGATGGTATAGTCGATGTTGCTAAGCTTAGAACCGAAGTTTCTCAAAGTTACCTTAACGTTCTTTGTCTTGCCCAATCCAACCTTGATAGTGCCTAAGTCGAGAGGCTGTACAGAGTTAGGTGCGAAGTCGCCCTCTACGATAAGCTGGATAGCGAGACCCATGCCGTCGCTTTCAAACTGGTACCAGTTTTCGCCTTTACCGCCCTGCGAAGACGGAATGTTAGCGTACATGAAGAACGGACCTTCAACCTTAGAGTTAACGCCGATAGGGTAGTTGCTTGATGTCTGCTTGTAGTTGAAGCCTACGAACAAGTTCTGGAAAGAAGAACTCAGTTCTACCTTGTTGTCGAACATCACCTCATGCCATTCGCCGGTGTTTGTTGCGCCTGCTGCTGATGTAACACTCTTGTCAGAAGTAGCGACGTCTGCCATATCAACAATCTGACCGTTTTCGAGCGTCAGGTTCTGTACGAATACACCTGTAGATGTTTCGCCCTGACCCAGGTTGAAGCGTACGCCGGCAATCTTCTTGCCGTAGTAGGGAGCGAGGTCGTCTGCTGTAAGCTCAATGGCTACCTTGTTGCTGCCGGTGAATTTTGGAACGCCTACGTAGTTGTCGCAATCGTCGGTGTCGAAGTAGCCTACGAGACGCTGGTTGGCAGCGAGGTTAGCCTTCGCAGGAGCCTTGAATGCGCCGAAAGCCGGTGCCTGAACGCCCTGCGGGTTCAGTGACTTCTCTACTGTGAAGTTCTGCGCGCCGGCTGTGAGAGCCAACAGCATCGCAAAAGCAGAAAGCAGGAATTTTTTCATGATTTTAATCCTTTCTGAATTGTTAAAACTTATTCTTTTATTTAATGTATTTCACGGTCTTGCCGTTAGAGAGCTTCACGATGTTCAAGCCCTTCTGCGGAGCTGAGAGGCGTGTGCCGTCGGCTGCGTAGCGTGCCACTACCGTAGCGTCTGCGTTGCTGATGCCGTTGATGCCGGTAGACTTCTCGTTGTAAACAAAGTGCACTGTTACGGTTGAACTCTCGCCAATATCCTCGTATTTGAACTGCTCTATGCCAAACTGGTCCTTGCCCAGAGACACCTTGCGGCAAACTACCAATGTGAGCTTAGCTTTAGCTTCTCCGTACATTGCCTTTCCGGTTTCTTCGTCATAGCCAATCTTCCATTCGGTTGCAAGGTCGTCGAGTTTGTCTACGAAACCGCCGTTAGATTCAAATTCTCCTTTTTCTGAAGCGTTCTTGCAGTTGCCAAGCAGACAAAATGCGATGCTGCCATTGTCGATTCTTTCTACGTTAAGACGCAACTTCACGCAGATCTTCTCTCCGTTCAAGTCTGTCTTAATAGGTTTTACAAACAGACCTGTTGAGATTTGCTTGGTATCATATCCATCTTCAGGATCTGTAAAGTCTTCGACGTCCGATTTTGTTATTACTGTTCCGCTTGGTACAACAGTACCGTCTGCCGTAGCGAATTCAAACATGCCCTTTGTCTCCTGTGCGAACATTGCCACAGCAGAGAAGAGAGCAAAGCAAAGTGTAAAGATTTTCTTCATATTATTCTGTTTTTTAAATTAGCGTTTGGTAATAATAGTTTAATAAAGATTGTGTGAGACTGTGTGTGAAAGTGGTCCGTATCGCCCTACACGCACACACAGTCTCAAAAAAATATGCTATTCAGCAGCGGTTTCTGCGAAGACAGCCTTCTTAGTAACCTGCTGCACCTCGTGGTTGTCGTAAACGAAAGCCACTACCGATACCTTCTCGGCGTTCCACTTCTCGGGCAGCGTATATTTGTACTGCTTTTCTGTGGTTTCGCCCTCCTTCACGGTTACGTCCTCGCCCCAAGTGCCGTTGGCAACATCGCGGAATACGTGGTTGTGTACATACTCTTTGTTGATTTTGCCATTGGGCATCTTCTGTTTAGCTACAATACCGTCCTCAATGAGCCACACCTGCAGCTTGCCTGTCGTATTGCCGTCGGTGCCGAAAGCCTTTACGTTGATGGTGAGCATGCGCGTAGTAGCGTCATAAATGTTGTTGACGCTGAGCGAGAGCGCAGCCTTCTTCGAGATGAGCGCACCTACGTAGCTTGCCCATGTGTTATAGTCCTGATTAGGAGCTGTAGCGCGGTTGATGAGCGCCCAAGGCTGTCCCAGCTTGCTCTGGCTGTCCCAGTGCTTGTAGTACTCGTCGCCGATTTTGGTTGCCAACGAGGTCTTGCCCTTTGATGCGAGCGGACCGCTGTGTATGCCCACTGCGATTACGTTCTTCTCGCCGTAAGTCTCAACGATACTGTTGATGGCGTTTGTGCCGTTAGGGCAGTTGACACACTCCTGACCGGTATAGTCCTCGATGAGCACTGCGCGTTCCACCTCAGCCGGCTTCACGTAGATGAGTCGGTCGTTGGGATCTACTTCCTGACATGCCACTGTTGCGAAAATGGCGATGGCGCTTGCTGCGCCTAACAATATATTCTTCAGTTTCATAATAGTGGCTTTAGAAGTTAAAGTTGTATGATACTGTCACACCCTTGCTTGCCGGCACGTAGCGGCATACGCCACCCGAGCAGTTGTAGCCTGCGCGTGTCTTGCCGTAGCCCACCTGCAGACGGTGTGCACCGTGAGTGTAGGTGACAGAGCCGTTGATGTAGTGCTCTGCATGTGAGCCCTTCGACTCGTCGATGGCGCCGGTAGATGTATAGTAGTGCTCCGCACCGTTGTACTGGTCGCTGATGGTGAACATGAAGTTTGGCAGCACAGAAAGCTCGAGCAAGCCGAACCACCAGTCGCCCTGGTCGTCCTTTGTGCTCAGATACTGAGCCTCGCCGCGCAGCGTAATCTTCTTGTTGAAACGGTACTTACCCTCAGCCACGAAGATGTCAGAATGAATCATGCCGCCCTCGCCCTCAACGACGGTCTTGTTGTAGTACTGGTTCATGTACATGAGGTTGAGCTTGAAGTCCTTGGTGAGCTTCTTCTCAATCTGTACGTTGATGTCCTGGTAGTACTTCTCGCCGCTCTTCCAGAATGGCGAACCGTAGCCGTCTGTGCCCGGTGTGCCGCCGTTGTGTACGTTCTTCTCGATGGCACGGATGTGCGAGAAGTTGAGCTTCACGCTTGTACCGTACTTGCCGCCGAGGAATGTCTTGCGCTTAAACTGGTAGCCGAGCTCTGCCTGGTAAGCCCACTCGCCGTTAGGCTGTGTGGCGTAAGGATAGAGCGAAGCTAAGGCGTATGTCTGCTGCATGGCGAACGCCGGCAGGTGGTTGATGAAGCCTGCTGTGCCGCTCTCTGTGCGGCGTGAGCGGAAGTTCATGTTGTCCGAACGCTTTGCCTGCAAGAGGATACTCATGCCGCGCTGCGAGTAGGATGTAGAGAGCATCGTCACGTAGCCCTTGCGGTAGATATACGGGAAGTTCTTGTCGAACGTCGGGTCTTCGGTCTTCTGTGCGTATTCGCCGAGGATGCTGAATCCGCCCTTCTGCAGGTTGGCACGCACGTCGAAGGCGTTGGTGTTCTCTACGAAGCGCAGCTTGTGTGTGGCGTCGGCGTAGATGTCCTCCTTCTGGTGCTGGTGGTTTACGACCCACGATGCACCGAGCGTGAGGTTAGTGCCCGACTGCTGCATCTTCTGCGACCACTCTGACACGCTGAGCTCGAGGTCGGCACCTGCTATGAGCGACTGTGTGTCCCAATAGCGGCGCTGTGTGCCTACTACAGCCTTTGCCTGCACGCCCTTGAACGGACGCACCATGACGCGACCGCCGAGCAGCGAGTTGTCGATGCCAAGCGAGCGCTCCTCGTATGTGCGGAGAATGAAGCCCGAGCCGAACTGCTCGTAGAAGTTACCGAGTGTGAGCTCGGCGTTCTTCATTTTGCCCTTGATGTAATAAAACGGCACACCCCAGCCTTTGAAGTCCTTGTCAAAGCCTGGGAGCGGATGGTCGAGATATTCAAGACGCACGCCGGCGTCTACGTACTTCGAGAGGGCGTGAACCTCAGCGTAGGTGTTGTTCAGCACCTTGTCGTCGTAGGTTCCCGTACCAATCTTGTTGTCTTCCTGCGGAACGAGGAAGTCGGTCTGCAGGCTACCCGTAATCTGTACGTCGTAGTCTTTTGCTACCTTTATGGTCTGTGCGCTCGCTGTGGCTGCCGACAGACTGAGGGCAGCGAGAACGAGCGTAAGCTTCTTGTTCATATTAATGTTGTTAGGGTTGTTGGTGGGAGTGATAACTGCTAACACGTCAACATATCAATATGTCAACATGTCAACTCGTTTACTTGTTCACAAGCTTGCGTACTTCCTCAATAAGCTCTTCCTCAGCACCCTCGGTATATCCGTTGTGCTTAGACACAATCTTGCCGTTGCCGTCGCAAACGATAACGTAAGGGATGGTCTGTATGCCGAGCGCGCGCTTGAAGTCGCTGTTCGGGTCGAGCAGAACCTCATACTGCCAGCCGTGGTTGTCTACGAGCGGCTTCACCTTGTTGATGTTCTGTGCCTGGTCGATAGACACGGCGATAACCTTCACGCCAGTCTCTTCCTGCCACTCATCGTACACCTCGCTGATGGCGGTGAGCTCGCGGTTGCAGGGCTTGCACCATGTTGCAAAGAAGTCGATGATGAACGGTTTGCCGTTGTTTGAGAGTGTGTCTGTAGACACTGACTTGCCGTCGATGCTCTTAAGCATCACTTTCGGCAGCTGTGCGCTTGCGGTAGTTACGATACCGAGCAAAAGCAATGTTGCAAGTAATAATTTCTTCATAGTCGTAAGTATTTTGTTGCAAAATTAAATAAAAACCTTGTTGCGTGTGCATTACAAGGGTTAATTTTGTATAAAAAAGGTAGAATGAGGTGGTGATAGATGTTGTTATGGTGAGATGTTGAGGTGGTGATAGATGTTGTTATGTTGAGGTGGTGATAGATGTTGTAGGTGTTGTTGTGGTGAGATACGTTTTATCCGTAGCGGAGGTCTCCGGCCTCCGCAGCAAGCAATCGTGCTAACATTCTTATAATAATTACCGTTATGCTTGATGCTGAGGTTGTTAAAAACTCAATTAATGCGAGTTTTGACACACCCGCTACGGATAATAACGTTTTATTCTTCTCCGAACGCTGCGGCTTCTGCAGCAGCGATTATCTCCTCGCGGCTCTGTTCTCTCGCCGAGATATGGCTGAGGTCGAAGTCTTCGTCAGAGAGGTCGAGGTCGGCGGGGGTGAGGCCCGAAGAAACGGGCGCTGCCTTGGCTGAAGCTCTGTCTTTGCTGGCGCTGCTGTCTTCGCAGAAGCGGTGTCGAGAGCTTCGGCTGCTGCCTCGTCCTTGCGGTACATCGGCGAGCGGCGGTTGCGCTTAGCCTTGGAGTCTTTAGAAGAGCTAGGTTTGCTGGGAGAGCTAGGTTCTCTAGAAGAACTAGGCTTGCTGGGAGAACTGGGCTTGCTGGGAGAGCTAGGCTTGCTAGAAGTACTAGGTTTACTAGAACCGCTAGTTTCTCTAGAAAAGCTAGAACAGCCAGCCTCGTTAGAGCAGCCATCCTCATTATAAACCCCTTCTCCCTCCATTCCCGAGCTCACCACGATGAAGTCGTCGGGTTGTTCTGTTGAGGGCACGTTCTCCACTGGTTCCTCCTCCATCTTCGTGCGGTCGGTCTTGGCGGCGAACACCAGGTCGATGAATTGCGGTTCGCGGCGCAGCTTCTCCAGCGTCAGCTTCGACGCCAGCTGCTGGCTTTCCTTCTTGCTATAGCCCTTTCCTTCGCATCCCTCCACGCCTTCGAGCGTCACACGGTAGACGAACACGGGCGATCCGGTCTTGTCCTTCTCTTCGAGAATCGACTTGAAGTCGATGCGCACACGGTTCTTCTGGCTCCATTCGATGAGCTTGCTCTTGAAGTTCACCTCCTTATAAGCAACCTTGTCGATGTTTATCATTTGTGCCAGTATTCGTTTGCGCATGAACTCCATGCAGGCGTCGTATCCTCTGTCGAGGTAGATGGCTCCGACGAGCGCCTCGAAGGCATTGCCTCCCATGTATGAGTTGTGCGACTGCGACCGTCCGCTTGAGAGAATGAGTTGGTTGATGCCCATCTCCTGCGCCAGTCTGTTCAGCGTGTCGCGCTGTACGAGCTTCGATCGTGTGTTGGTGAGGAAGCCCTCGCGTTTTCCGGGGAAGTGGCGGTATACGATGTCGCCCACGGTGGCGTCGAGCACGGCGTCGCCGAGGAACTCCAGTCGTTCGTTGTTCACGGGTTTACCCTTTGCGTTGCGCTTGTACATGCTCTTGTGCATCAGTGCGAGCTTGTAGTAGCTAATGTCGTGCGGGTAGAATCCGATGATTTTGCGTAAAGACAAATAAAGCTCCTTGTCCTTGCGGAAAGGGAGCTTCATTCTGTCGATGAGATTACTCAGCATATTTCTTGAATATTACACATGCGTTGTGACCACCGAAACCGAACGTGTTGCTCAGTGCCGCACGTACCTCGCGCTTCTCAGCCTTGTTGAAGGTGTAGTTGAGCGTGTAGTCGATTTCCGGATCCTCGTCACCCTCGACGTGGTTGATAGTCGGCGGTATGATGTCGTTCTTCACTGCGAGCACTGATGCGAGTGCCTCTACAGCTCCGGCAGCACCGAGGAGGTGACCAGTCATTGATTTTGTTGAGCTGATATTGAGTTTGTATGCAGCTTCGCCGAACACCTGCTTGATGGCCTTAGCCTCAGAGATGTCGCCCACCGGTGTCGATGTGCCGTGTACGTTGATGTAGTCGATGTCCTCCGGCTTCATGCCAGCGTCCTCGAGTGCGTTCTGCATTACGAGGCAGGCGCCGAGACCTTCCGGGTGTGATGCTGTGATGTGATAAGCGTCGGCAGACATGCCTTCGCCCACCATCTCTGCGTATATCTTCGCTCCGCGTGCCTTGGCGTGCTCCAGCTCCTCGAGTATGAGACAGCCGGCGCCTTCGCCCATGATGAATCCGTCGCGCGATGCGCTGAACGGGCGTGAAGCGTGCTCTGGGTCGTCGTTGCGTGTAGAGAGGGCGTGCATAGCGTTGAATCCGCCTACGCCAGCCGGTGTGATGGCTGCCTCTGCACCGCCGCTTACAATCACGTTAGCCTTGCCCAAGCGGATGAGGTTGAACGCGTCGGCGAGAGCGTTTGTCGAAGAAGCGCAAGCCGATGTAGTGGCGAAGTTGGGGCCGTGGAAGCCGTACATAATAGATATGTGTCCGGCTGCTATGTCGGCAATCATCTTCGGAATGAAGAAGGGGTTGAATTTCGGGCCGTTCTCCTGGTGTGTTGCCCAGTAGCCCACCTCTTCCTCGAAGGTCTTGATGCCACCGATGCCCACGCCGTAGATGACGCCGATGCGGTTCTTATCCTCCTCGTCGAGGTTCATGCCGCTGTCCTGCACCGCCTGCATTGCTGCGATGATAGCGAGCTGTGCGTAGCGGTCCATCTTGCGTGCTTCCTTGCGGTCGATGTAGTCGTTGACCTTAAGGTCCTTCACTTCGCAAGCGAATTGTGTCTTGAACGAAGAAGCGTCAAACAATGTAATAGGTGCTGCGCCACTTACGCCGTTCAGGAGGTTCTTCCATGTTTCTTCTGGATTGTTACCCAACGGAGTCACCGCGCCAAGACCTGTTACTACTACTCTTTTTAATTCCATGTAACTGAAAAATGTCAAAAAAAAATGGTTTATGGTTTATGGTGCACAATGGAATTATAACAATGAGTGATTGTTACGGGGTTGTGCACACCATAAACTATAAACCATAAGGTTTATTTATTTTGCGTTCTCGATGTAAGCGATAGCGTCGCCAACAGTAGAGATCTTCTCTGCCTGATCGTCAGGGATGTTTACGCCAAACTCCTTCTCGAACTCCATGATGAGCTCTACTGTGTCGAGAGAGTCTGCACCGAGGTCGTTTGTGAAGCTTGCTTCTGGCTTAACGTCTGCTTCGTCTACACCGAGCTTGTCAACGATGATAGCCTTTACTTTTGATTCGATTTCTGACATAATTTTAATGTTTTAAATTGTTTATAATATTGATTTCTAATTTAATGCGGATGCAAAGGAACAAATTTTTTGTCAAATAGACAAATTTTTTCTAATAAAAAGGCTTTTTCGCTGCACAAACACCCCGTATCTGTGCATTTTTTAGATGCTTTTTGGCTGTTCGGGGCGTGTTGTTAAGGCCTTTCTAAACCTTCCTAAGCCTTCCTAAGCCTCTCTAAGCCTTTCTAAGCCTTGGAGAACTCAAAATTCAAAATTGAACAATTCTTCATCGGCGTAGCCGACAATTCAAAACTCAAAACTCAAAACTCAAAATTGAATAACTCCTCATCGGCGTAGCCGACAATTCAAAACTCAAAACTCAAAATTCAAAATTCCTAATTGTTCACGACGAGCACTCCGAGCGGTCCTGTGGCGCTGCCGCGATAGCGCAGCAGCTTTTTGCCGTTGGCAGTCACGCCCCGGTTGTTCAGGTCGTACTCTCGTTTGCATGTGGGGCATACCGCCATACCTCGGTCGTTCATCCTCAGTCGGTTGCCCATGGTCTGCGTCTCAGCGTAGCAGTTGGGGCATTGGCTGTCGTAGACGTAGAATGTCGGGGGCGTTCCGAGGTTGCCGTATCCCACGATGATGCCGCTCTTGTTGTACAGGCCGAGCGTATATGTGCGTCGTGCGTCGTCGCCAGCCGGCTCCTTCTTGCTGCTGAGTCCCTGGTTGCTCACGAAGTAGATGAAGCGTCTGCCGTTCTCCGTGCCCTCGTAGACATTGCAGAACACGCCGGGCGAGAGCGGGTTGAGAGCGCTCTGCAGCGTCACGTCCTGATACACCTGGTTGTTGAAGAAGAAGGAGCAGCGCTCCGACGCATACTCGTAGTCGGTGTCGGTGCACGCCGCTGTCAGCAGTGCGCACAGCGCAATGGCTATTGTTCTGATTGTCCTATACATATTTATATATTGTTACTTGGTTGGCTCCTACGGAATCCACGGCTCTCACGGATTACATTATTCGTAGTAAACTTAATTATTGCGAAAATCGCTGCCACTTTTTTTAACAACGGATTTATCGGATTAATCGGATTCGATGGGTGCGTTAGTGGCTGCGTTGAATTAACAACGGATTTAACGGATTAATCGGATTTTTTAGGGCTGCGTTATGTTAACAACGGATTTAACGGATTCGATGGGTGTCTTTCAGGGGGTGCACTTGTCTCCGCTCTGGCAAGCGGCAAAGCCGAGCGGAGACAAGTGCACCCCCTGAAGATTGCATCCGTTTAATCCGTTCAATCCGCTGTGAAATCTCCCAAGCAGCAGGAATCCGTTCAATCCGTTTAATCCGCTGTTAAATTCCCCAAGCAGCGGAATCCGTTCAATCCGTTGTTAACATTACGCACCCATCGAATCCGTTTAATCCGTTTAATCCGTTGTTAAATTTCCCCAAGCAGCAGGAATCCGTTTAATCCGTTTAATCCGTTGTTAATTCTTCCGCAGCCTAACCATCTGTGTAAATCTGTGCAATCTGTGGGAGGACCACTGCTTGCTCGGCCCCCTGAAATTGCAATCCGTGGGAGACCCTCAGCAGGCGCAGGCTGCGTTAGATCTTTCCTCCGTAGCAGAGGTCGCCGGCGTCGCCGAATCCCGGCACGATATACTTGTGTTCGTTGAGTCCCCCGTCGATGGCAGCGCACCAGATGGTAGTGTCCTCCGGGAACGTCTTGCGGATATGCTCTATGCCCTCCGGCGCCGCCATCACGCACACCACGTGCACCTTCTTCGGCTTACCCTTCGTGAGCAGCGCCTTGTAACCCATCTCCATCGAGCCGCCCGTAGCCAGCATCGGGTCTACGATGAGCAGCGTAGCGTCGTTGAGGTCGGGCGTAGCCAGATACTCCACGTGTATGCCCACCTTCGTGTGGTCCTTGTCCTCATACTCGCGGTATGCGCTCACGAAAGCGTTGCCGGCGTGGTCGAAGATGTTGAGGAAGCCCTGGTGGAACGGCAGACCGGCGCGGAAGATAGTGCCCAGCACCAGCTTGTCTGTCGGCACATTCACCTTCGCCGTGCCCAGCGGCGTCTGCACGTCGCGCGTCTCATAGTCGAGCGTCTTGCTCAGTTCGTAAGCGATCAGCTCGCCCACGCGCATTATGTTGTTGCGGAACAGGAGGCGGTTCGACTGATAGTCTTTGTCGCGCATCTCCGCCATGTACTTGTTGATGATAGAGTTTTGTTTGCTGAAGTCGATTATTTTCATTGTTGCTTAAGTTTAAACTGAGCAAAGTTACACATATTAATATAAAATGTCAAAATCTTTGCCGTTAAAGAAACATAACCGCTTACTGTTTTTCGTCAGGCTAACGTCTTGTCCGAGTGATTCGTGTTCGTTTTTTTATGTTCTCCCGTCACTTTGTGTCGTTACCACGACCTGGTAACGACATTACATCTATGATGTAACGCTGTTACACGTATGCGGTAATGGCATTCCCGCCTCGCGGTAATCGTATGTCCTCCCACCGAATCCACACTTACTGCGTGTGTCCTCCCACAGATTTTCATAGTAGCGGAGGTATCCTGCCTCCGCCGCAGCAAAGGGTCTCCCACAGAATACGCAGATCTCACAGAAGTCTTTGCTGAGAATATTCTCCCACAGATTTCAGATTTACACAGATGGTTAGGGCGCGAATATTCTCCCACAGATTTCACAGATTTACACAGATGGTTAGGGTGCCTTCAAGGGGGTGCACTTGTCTCAAGTGCACCAACCGAGCAAGAAGTGCACCAACCGAGCAAAATCGATATTTTCCCACGGAATCCACAGAATTCACAGAACTTCTTGCTGAGCGTATTCTCCCACAGATTTCACAGATCTGCACAGATGGTTAGGGTGTCTTCAAGGGGGTGCACTTGTCTCAAGTGCACCAACCGAGCTACGTTGGTGCACCTCTTGCTATGTTGGTGCACTTGAGACAAGTGCACCCCCTGAAGTTAGCAGCTTCTGTGTAGATCTGTGCAATCTGTGGGAGGCACTTTGCTGTTGCGGAGGCAAGGATACCTCCGCTACTATCTTCCGCACTCAAACCATCTGTGTAGATCTGCTTTCTATGTTAATATCCAAATGTTTTGACCATTATTTTCATTTTAAGCTGAGATTTTATATTCAGGGGTGAATGTTTGGCGATTTCTAACCATTGCAGTGACCAAATGCACAAGTTTGTTCTTTACATTGTTTAGAGCAACCTGCTTCTTCTTTCCGCGTTCTACGAGGCGCATGTAGTACCTTGCCATAACGGGATTAAAGTTGACAGCAGCCAGTGCAGCCTGCGTCAGCATGGCCTTAATCTGGCGGTTCGCCATGTAGTGCACATGTGGTTCAGAATGCACGCTGGTGCCCGAATCCTTGCCGAATGGGGCTATACCATAGTAGCAGGAAATCTTCCTTGAGTCGTAGTTGAAACGACGGAAGTTGTCGGTGTATACCATCAGGCAGACAGCGTTCTGCGTTCCTATACCAGGCACCGAAGTCACGATGGTGAACACCTCGGTGAGTTCCTCGTCCGACTTGATGAGTTCGGCAATGCGCTTGTCTATCTTCTCAACTTCCTTGTTGAGTTCTGACACGATATGCCTTCCGCTCTGCGAGATCATCGTCTTGACAGGCGACTTCTCCATGGTGAGTCGCTTCTCGCCTCTACGCACCTGAAAACTGCATCTGTGGCGTACTACCATTTGACGATACAGAAACAACTCGCGTAGTTGTGCAAGCGACTCGCTAAGTGGCTCGTACATAACGGCTTTATCGTAATTCCTCATGGCGTATTCTGCAATCATCGAGGCGTCAGCACGGTCTGACTTCAATCGCCTGAGACCAGACGCATCCTTTATGCTCTTTGCGTTCTCAAGCCACATGTCGTAGCCTTTGCCGTAGAGGAAGTTGCATAGTCCTTTGCTGTAGTCGCCAGTATTCTCGCCACAGAAGAGCCACAGGGAAGAGTCGATGCCGCAGGAATTCTGCTCAACCCACTTGACCAGCTGCTTGTAGCCAGACACGGTTGTCTTGAACTCGTTGAACACTCTTGGGGCCGTTTCTGTCAGTCCGTCTGCAAAAATGATAGCCACATCAACTTTTTCTTTCGAAAAATTAACTCCGATAAATAAATTCTTCATAACTTTGTACGAGTTTTATTGTGTAGAATTGGTCAATAGTTGTATGGACTAACACTCTAACAAGGCTCAGAGCCGATAACTTTCTATCTGGTCTTTGCAACTATGTCGATGAGGTCCGAAACAGATCTTAGTCTTCAGACTGGTGAAATCTTTGGTTTACCTCTTCGACAGACCGATTCTACCTTTTTACAACAAAGGTACGAAACTGTCTTTAGCAATCATAGTTTTACCTTAATTATTTAACGTTTATGCGACTGCGTCGCATTCTTCTGCAAACTTAGAGTGAATTCTGTGTAATCTGTGGGAGGATCTTCCGCAGCCTAACCATCTGTGCAAATCTGTGCAATCTGTGGGAGGACCACTGTTTGGTTGGTTGGTGCACTTGAGACAAGTGCACCCCCTGAAATTAGCAGGTTCTGTGAATTCTGTGAAATCTGTGGGAGGATCTTTCGCACCCAAACCATCTGTGTAAATCTGTGCAATCTGTGGGAGAATATTCCCCAGCAGAAGGTTCTGTGGATTCTGCGCAATCTGTGGGAGGTCATCCCAGCAAGCAGAAGCAATCCGTGGGAGCCTCTTCGCAGCCACCGTTTCTCGCCTCGTTACAAATATTGCGTGTTATTCCGTGCGGCGCACGGCGCGTGGGCAGACAGGTGCAGACAGGAAGCAGACAGGTGCAGGGGGAGAATATCGTGCGCTATTGCACTGAAAACGCTGCAATAGAGACAAAAAGTGTTAAAACACCCCCCCGAACGTGCAAAATTGTTCAATATTTGTTAATTGAAAACGTAGGATAATTTGTTGTATTGGAATTATTATTAATTTTGCATCCCAATAGAGAACTTTTTGGGGTGAAACCCCATTCAGCCCTCTGCTTATGACACAATAAAAACATAGATTTGAACTTTAGCTTACAAACTCAAGACAAACTGAAGGCAAACCGACACAAATTGCTAATGCTCAGGCGGAGCCAAGAACCGGCTCTCGACTGGCAATAACAAAATAAATGAAACAAAAATAGATTAAATAACTAAATTTTACCAAAATGAAAAAGATTACCAAATTTTTGGATTCTGTGATGGGAGGCATTAAGCGCACCTGCATCGCAAAGGCTGTCGCTGTCTTTGCCGTGGCTTCCATCGCAATCAATGCGAATGCCCAGACGGGCGTTATCACGGGTGTTGATCAGCTCATGGGTAAGAATCAAGATTACCTTTCTAGCCACAACATCGAATTTTCGACAGACGCAAACTTGAAGTTTCCGACCGAAACTGATAAGCACTTCTTCCTTTACAACGTAAAGACAGGTCGCTTTCTCAATGTCGGTGGCAATTGGGGCACACACGCGTCGCTTAAGGAGTATGGTGAGCCGCTCGCTATTGTCAACGCTACTTACAAAGATGAAACCGGCCAGGACAAAACCTCTATGAAACTTGTAATGGAGATGGCCGGTACCGAGGGTAAGTTTGTTGGCTGGTGCGGTGTGCCCAATAAAAATGATCCTGATGTTGGTGTCTTTGTTGATAGAAAGTCTACTGATGTTATGGGATGGCAGTTAGAGCTAGTAGATGCCACCAAAAACACTTACAGACTCTATACTTATCCTCACAAAAGATTTGATGATAAGAAAATCGAATGGAATTTTGATAAGAAATACTATCTCTGTTCTAACATGGGTTCAGTGGATGTGGACGTAAACTGTGGAGCGTTTTCAGAAGATGACATTGCACAATACAGAGACAAAGGCTACGACGAGTGGCGTTTCTTGTCTTATGATGATATTCACAATTTGCAGGAGGAAAATGCAGATGCATTGAACGATGCTCTCGAGCTTTCGTTCAAGTTGAAGTGTCCTGGTTTCTCTCGTGGTGACAACGATATCACAAATTGGAATACATACAATTATGCCATAGAGTATAAGAAATTCGGTAATTGGGTCGTATCTGATCCGAAAAATGATAAAGACACTGAGTTTGCTCGTTATGGCTTGCAGTATTATTACAACAATAAAATTGCAGGACCTAATACAGAAAACAAATTTACAGGAGGAACTCTCCCGTCAGGTGGCTATACATTCGATGGTAAGACATACACAGGACTAGACAAGGATTTCCATCGTAATTTGTCTAAGTATTACTGTGCAAGCATAACCAACAAGCGAGGTGTTCTTTATCAGGACGTCGTTGTTAAGACGTCCGGTCGTTATCAGATTGAGTGTAAGGGCTACTCTACAACAAAGAAGGCTTCGCTCTTCGCAGGTGTGCTGAATTCCGACAAAACAACAATGATTGGCAAGGCGGAAAAGACCACGCTCAACCAGGTAAGTAATATGTCGCAGGCTGCTCAGAAGGAGCTTCACGTTTCAGAGAAGAACGTCGACTATGCAGGCAAGAACTTCTACGGCAGCCGCCAGTATATTAACACTGTATACGTAACAGTGCCTGCTGACGTTATAAATAAGGATGGCGAGGCTACAATCCGCTTTGGTATCATGGTTGGCGACGACCAGAACGACAAAACGCCTGTGACAACGGGTGAAGGTGAGTGGACCGTATTCGACGACTTCCGTATACTTTATGCAGCTAAAGATCTTGAAGAGGACTTGATTCTCGACGAGAACCGCGAAGACCTCTCATATCTCGTTAATTGCCCAACTCTGATGGTGAACAAGACTCTGCACCTTAACAAGTCATTCACGCTGGACAAGTGGAACTCGTTCATCCTGCCGGTGAACCTCAACAAGAAGCAGGTTTTGGAGACGTTTGGCGCTAACGCACGTCTCGCAGAGCTCACAGGCCTCACAGATACGGGCATCGAGTTCACTTCAGTAGACTTGCTGGACGACGACTCTAAAGCAGCTATCAAGGCTTATGTTCCTTACATCATCTTCCCAAGAAAGTTAGCTAAACAGACCGAGACCTACACTGCCACTTATAAGCAGAAGGGCGGTAAAGGCGAGCAGCTGTGTATCAATATCCCTGCCAACCACTACGTAATCGGTAAGGTGTCTATGCCGAGCACAACCACAGGAGAAGTTGACTGGTCGGATATGGATCAGACCAATTGGACAACTACCAAGACGGGCGGTAACGACGCCATCAAGGCTTACGGCACATTCGCACGCACATTCGGTAAGTTCTCTTCATACAATGATGAGACTGGTGTTTACGGAGAGGTAACGGTAAAGGATATGACAGACCCGATCATCGCGGGTCGTGACCACCTCTACGACTGCTACTTCTTCGACAAGGGCAACATGTACCACTCTCCTAAGAACCGTGCACGCGGTCTGCGTGGCTTCAGCTGCTGGTTCAAGATGGCTGAAGGCGCACAGAAGAGCTTGAAGTTCACCCTCGACGGCGTTTCTCAGGGCACAACAGGCATTGAGGACATCCTCGCTGACTACGAGCAGCCGGTAAGCCGCTTCGCTAACGGCATCTACAACCTCAATGGTCAGCTCGTTAAGCAGGGCAACAGCACAGCCGGTCTGCCAAGCGGCATGTACATCGTGAACGGCAAGAAGTGCATCGTGAGATAATAAACTGAAAGTATCATTTCAAAACAGACTGTAACAATGAAACGTACATATATAAAGCCGGCGGTCGAAATTCTCGACATCGAGACAAAGGCAACATGCGCGGCGACGTCATGGCACGTGAGTGGCAAGAACACTAACCCCGAAACCGACAGCGGCTGGGTCATCGAGGGCAAGGATAAAGATGAATATGGTGAGGGCGAATACGACCCGTGGGATTCAACGAAATGGTAATCTGTGAAGTTTCGTGTGTTATGCTGAGGCTGCATCGCCTCGCATAACCGAAACTTCTATATGCGCAGCCCAACAACTGTTCAACAGCAGTTGTTGGGCTGTTTCGCGTTTTAGTAGCGGAGGTATCCTTGCCTCCGCCGCAAGCAAAGTGACTCCCACAGATTTCACTTTATTGCTGATGCTTTTTTAACAACGGATTAATCGGATTAACTGCTGATACTTTTTTAACAACGGATTAAACGGATTGAATGGATTTACTGCTGATATTTTTTAACAACGGATTAAACGGATTAAACGGATTTACTGCTGATATTTTTTTAACAACGGATTAATCGGATTAAACGGATTTACTGCTGATGCTTTTTTAACAACGGATTAATCGGATTGAACGGATTCGTTGGATGCGTAAATAAACGGATTGAACGGATACTATTTTCAGGGGGTGCACTTGTCTCAAGTGCACCAACCGAGCAAGAAGTACACCAGCCGAGCAAGAAGACGGATTGAACGGATTTACTGCTGATACTTTTTTAACAACGGATTAATCGGATTAAACGGATTAAACGGATTTTTTTTACGCAGCCAACAAGATTTTTTAACAACGGATTAAACGGATTAATTGGATTTTTTTTACGCAGCCATCTAATCCGTTTAATCCGATAAATCCGTTGTTATCTTAACGCAGCCATCGAATCCGTTCAATCCGCTTAATCCGTTGTTAACTTAACGCAGCCATCGAATCCGTTTAATCCGATAAATCCGTTGTTAAATTTCACAAGCAGACAATCCGTTCTTGCTCGGTTGGTGCACTTGAGACAAGTGCACCCCCTGAGAGTAGTATCCGTTTAATCCGTTGTTGATATTACGCAGCCAACGAATCCGTTTAATCCGATAAATCCGTTGTTAACTTAACGCAGCCATCGAGTCCGTTTAATCCGATAAATCCGTTGTTAACTTAACGCAGCCATCGAATCCGTTTAATCCGATAAATCCGTTGTTAACTTAACGCAGCCATCGAATCCGTTCAATCCGATAAATCCGTTGTTAACTTAACGCATCCATCGAATCCATTTAATCCGATAAATCCGTTGTTAACTTAACGCAGCCATCGAATCCGTTTAATCCGATAAATCCGTTGTTAAATTTCACAAGCAGACAATCCGTTCTTGCTCGGTTGGTGCACTTCTTGCTCTGGCAAGCGGCAAAGCCGAGCGGAGACAAGTGCACCCCCTGAAATTGAAATCTGTGGGAGAATTGTCGCAAAAGTTGTCTGATTACGAAAAAAAACGTAACTTTGCATTAATCGCAAGACGATGAACCAATAAACAAACAAATAATTTTTAAACAACTTAATCATCATCATCCTATGGAGAAAACATTGATTTTGCTGAAACCGTGTACAGTACAGCGCCGACTCATCGGCGAAGTGATTAACCGCATAGAGCGCAAGGGCCTGCGCATCGTGGGTCTGAAGATGATGCAGCTCGACGACGCCATCCTCAACGAACACTACGCTCACCTCACAGAGCGCCCGTTCTTCCCGTGGCTCGTAGCCTCGATGAAGTCGGCACCAGTGGTGGCTATGTGCGTGGAGGGCAACAGCGCCGTGTCAGTGGTGCGCAACATCGTGGGCGCCACGAACGGACGCAAGGCAGCCCCGGGCACCATCCGCGGCGACTACTCGATGAGCGGTCAGGAGAACATCATACACGCTTCCGACTCGGTAGAGACGGCAGAGGTGGAGATGAAACGCTTCTTCCGCGAGGGCGAGATATTCGAATACCCCGACCCGCTGCACGACTACATGTACGCGCCGGACGGAGACTAAACGAATGTTGAATGTTGAATTTTGAATTTTGAATTGTCGGCTTCGCCGATGAGGAGTTGTTCAATTTTGAATGTTTAGGAGTGTGTGTCAAAAGTCGCAAGCTGTACGCCCTGAAAGGGCAGCACCACATAGCCCAGGGCAGCGCCCTGGGTATTGAGTGTATATAATGAACAATGCGCCCTGCAAGGGCAACAGCTTAATAATTAGGCTTTTGCCCTTCTTGCTCTGGCAAGCGGCAAAGCCGAGTCCAGGGCGTAGGGGGCGTGTGGGGTCCTTTTAACCCAGGGCGCTGCCCTGGGCTATGTGCTTCTGCCCCTTCGGGGCGTGCCACTCGTGAGTTTTGACACACCCTCCTCCTACACAAACGGAATATAACATAAATATATATAGAAATGGTAACAATTAACAACTATGACGAGTTTGCCGCATATCTCGGCAAGAACCTCGGTGTGTCTGACTATGTAGAGCTCTCGCAGGAGCGCATCAATCTGTTCGCTGACGCTACGCTCGACCACCAGTGGATTCACGTGGACACGGAGCGTGCCGCCGTGGAGAGTCCGTACAAGACAACCATCGCTCACGGATACCTCACGCTGTCGATGCTGCCCTATCTCTGGGAGCAGGTCATCAAGGTGAACAACGTGAAGATGCTCGTGAACTACGGCATGGACAAGATGAAGTTCGGTCAGCCGGTGAAGTCGGGTGAGTCGGTGCGCCTCGTTGCCGACCTCTACGCCATCGAGAACCTGCGCGGCATCGCGAGAGTGCAGATCAAGTTCGCTATCGAGATCAAGGACTCGCCGAAGAAGGCGCTCACCGGCATCGCCACCTTCCTTTACTACTTCGAATAACCCGCTCGTAGCGGAGGGGCCTCCCGCGGATTGCACTCTGCTTGTGAGATTTAACAACGGATTAAACGGATTTATTTAGGGGGTGCACTTGTCTCAAGTGCACCAACCGAGCAAACAGTGGCCTCCCACAGATTGCACAGAATTCACAGAACCTTCTGCTGGGGATGTTCTCCCACAGATTTCACAGATCGACACAGATGGTTTGGGTGCGGAAGATAGTAGCGGAGGTATCCTTGCCTCCGCAACAGCAAAGTGCCTCCC
>OGKL01000113.1_pt1 | contig 27503 bp, 17 predicted proteins | sample 1572471 | NCBI WGS metagenome assembly OGKL01 (sample SAMEA2582156, study PRJEB24529) | metagenome | biome: Human gut stool | place: China | collected 2011
TGGCAGACGGATGCCTCCTCCTCGTCGATGCTTTCGAGGGTCCGATGCCTCAGACCCGTTTCGTGCTCCAGAAGGCATTGCAGCTCGGACTGAAGCCTATCGTCGTTGTTAATAAGGTAGATAAGCCTAACTGTCGCCCTGAAGAGGTGTACGAGATGGTATTCGACCTGATGTGCGACCTCGATGCTACAGAAGACCAGCTCGACTTCCCAGTAGTTTACGGTTCTGCCAAGAACGGCTGGATGGGCGAGGACTATAATCATCCAACAGACAATATCGATTATCTGCTCGATAAGATTATTGAGGTTATCCCAGCTCCTAAGCAGCTCGAGGGTACTCCACAGCTCCTTATCACATCACTCGATTACAGCTCTTATACTGGTCGTATCGCCGTAGGTCGTGTTCACCGTGGTACATTGAAGGACGGCATGAACGTTACTATCTGTCACCGCGACGGAACCCAGGAGAAGACCAAGATCAAGGAGCTCCACACCTTCGAGGGTATGGGTCATAAGAAGACCGATCATGTAGATTCTGGCGATATCTGTGCCGTTGTCGGCTTGGAGAAGTTTGAGATTGGTGATACCATCTGCGACTTCGAGAATCCTGAGCCTCTGCCTCCAATCGCTGTAGATGAGCCTACCATGAGCATGCTCTTCACCATCAACGATTCACCATTCTTCGGTAAGGAAGGCAAGTTCTGTACATCACGCCACATCCAGGAGCGCTTGAACAAGGAGCTCGAGAAGAACCTCGCTCTCCGCGTACAGCCTTACGAGGATTCTACCGATAAGTGGATTGTATCAGGCCGTGGTGTGCTCCATCTCTCTGTACTCATCGAGACCATGCGCCGCGAGGGCTACGAGCTCCAGGTAGGTCAGCCTCAGGTTATTTATAAGGAGATTGACGGTGTGAAGTGCGAGCCTGTAGAGGAGTTGACCATCAACGTACCAGAGGAGTTTGCCTCTAAGATGATTGATATGGTAACCCGCCGCAAGGGTGATATGACCTCTATGTTGAACATGGGCGAGCGTGTAGACATCGAGTTCGATATCCCTTCACGTGGTATCATCGGTCTGCGTACCAACGTGCTTACCGCTTCTCAGGGCGAGGCTATCATGGCTCACCGCTTCAAGGAGTATCAGCCATACAAGGGTGAAATCAGCCGCCGTTCTAACGGTAGCATGATTGCGCTCGAAACCGGTACTGCCTTTGCTTACGCTATCGATAAGCTGCAGGATCGTGGTAAGTTCTTCATCGACCCGGGTGAGGAGGTTTACGGCGGCGAGGTTGTAGGTGAGCATGTTCACGACAACGACCTGGTAGTCAACGTAACCAAGGCTAAGCAGCTTACCAACGTGCGTGCTTCCGGTTCTGACGATAAGGCCCGCGTGATTCCTAAGACCGTGATGAGTCTTGAGGAGTGCCTGGAGTATATCCGTGAGGACGAGTACGTAGAGGTAACTCCAAAGAACATGCGTATGCGCAAGATTGAGCTTGATCACCTGAAGCGCAAGCGCAGCAACAAAGACTAAACAGAAATGTTTTTGTGGAGATTTTTTAGAAAGTTTTCATTGCCCTGCTCCCTGGTTATGGGAGCATTGGGCTACCTGATATTCGCCAATGTGCCCTTCCTGGTGCCCATTGGCGATTATTGTGGTCCGAGGTTGGTAAGTCTGATGCCGGTAGTGCTGTTCTCCCTGCTCTATGTTACTTTCTGTAAGATAGAAATCAAGGAGATGAAGCCTAAGACCTGGCATTTCATCCTCCAGCTCATCCGCACCTCGCTGGCATTGATGATGGTGGTGCTTATCTTCGAGTTCGGTTCCGATTACAGTACCAAACTGATTCTCGAGGGTGCCTTCATCTGCTTCATCTGTCCTACGGCAGCCGCTGTGGCTGTGGTTACGGAGAAGTTGGGCGGCAGTATCGGTTCGCTGACCACCTATACGGTCATCGCCAACATTTTTACGATGATCATCATTCCGAGTCTTTTCCCGATGGTAGAGAAGGGGGCAGACGTATCGTTCCTCATGATGAGTGCGATGGTGTTCCGCAATGTCACTACCGTGCTGGTGGTGCCTCTGCTGCTTGCCTTGTTGAGCCGCAGGTTTCTGCCAAAATGGGTGGATAAAGTGAAGAATGTAAAGGATTTGGGCTTTTATATGTGGTGTTTCAACCTCACGATACTGATGGGCGAAACGGTTCGCAACATGCTCCATGCCGAGGTATCGGGCGTAACGATGCTTCTGCTGCTCTTTGTACCGCTGCTGGTATGTCTCTTCCAGTTTGCCATCGGCAAGGCGGTAGGCAGGCATTTCGGTGCGAGTATCAGTGCCGGTCAGGCGTTGGGACAGAAGAATACGGTAGTGGGCATCTGGCTCACCCTCACCTTTCTGAATCCTCTTGCTGCCGTAGCACCGGGTGCCTATGTAGTATGGCAGAATCTGGTCAATGGCTGGCAACTTTGGTATAAAGAAAAATATGGCAAGCTTAAGTGGTAAGCTTGCCATATTTTTTTGTTTCTAATCCTGGGTAGGGTAGATGAGGTTTTCTTCCCTGATGCAGCAGAGCACCTCATCCAGATATTTCCTGGCTTCATATTTCGCCATAGGCAGGTCGTGGAGCAGGTAGTTGCCGCAGTCCTTTGCCGCCTGTCCCGGAATCTCACCCTCGAAATCGGCGATAAACTTAAAGGTGCGCTTCATCAGTTCCACGATGTCCTTGCTCTCCAGGTCGCCCTTGATAAGGAGATAGTTGCCCGTGAGGCATCCCATCGGTCCCCAGTAGATGATGCGGTCCTTCCACTCCTCGTCGTTGCGCAGATAGGTGGCAGCCAGATGCTCAATGGTATGGATGGCGCCATTGTGCAGACAAGGCTCCTGGTTAGGCACCTTCATGCGGATATCGAATGTTGTGATGACTTCTCCGCCTACTTCGTCCTTACGGCTCACGTAGATGCCGCGGAGCAGCTTATTGTGATTGATTGTAAAACTTGGAATCTTATTCATAGTTTATAATTTATAATTTACAGTTTACAGACTTTCGAGGAAAGCCTTGGTAACATTGAAAGAGCCTTCAGCCATTTTAGCCCAGAAGTCGAAATACTGCTGTGCCTTGGTATCTTTCAGCGGTACATCGCTGATGATGCGGAAGGAGATGAAAGGCGTCTTGTAGATGTGGCAGGTCTGAGCGATAGAGCAGCTCTCCATATCCACCGCCATCGCCTGAGGGAAGTGTTCCAGGATAGAGCGCATCTTCTCCTTGCTGTCTACAAACCATTCGCCGCTCACAATCTGTCCGGCGTGGATCTTCGGGTGCCTATTGCCCGGCAGGTTGTTGATGGCGAGTGCCTTCTCCACATATTCCTTAGGTGTTTTAAAGGAAGCAGGCATGCCCAGAATCTGTCCGAATTCGCATTCCTCGCCGCAGTAGGCATCGTGGTAAACGCAGTTGGTTGCCACCACCACCTCAGTCACGTTGAGGTTGATATCAGCGCCTCCAGCCACGCCTGAAGAGATGACGAGGTCTGGGTGATAGTTGTCAATCATTTCTACGGCACCTATGGTACTGTTCACCTTACCGATGCCGCATTGTTGCATCACCACCTCGTTATTGCCTATCTTTCCGATAACGAAGTCTTTATAATTTTTTCTCTCAACCTGCGATTCGGTCAATAATGTTTTGAGTTGCGCAAACTCCTTGTCCATCGCAACGATAATTCCTATTTTCATATTGTATACTAACTTTTGGGTGCAAAGTTACTAAAAATATTGCAGAGAGTAGCTAAGTTTAAGGAGTTTTTAAGGAAAAAGGCATTTAAAGGTAAAAAGGGGCTTTTAAAGGTAAAAAAGTAAAAAGGTAAAAAAGTAAAAAGAGCCTTAGCCCCTTCGCGCCCCCGTCCCCAGCGATTCCATCGCTGGTCCCCCGTAATGTTAAAAGCCCCTGATGTAAGAACACACCAGGGGCTTTTTGTTGCGTATTTTGATGGGTTAATATGACATATTCATATCTTCTGTGATGCAGATATAGAAATCTGCCAGTCCCAGATAATCTTCATCTATTTTGTCAATCTCTTCCTGACGCACTGCTCTGATGGTGCTGACGGTAGTCTTAGGACGATATTCCTTGAGATAAGGGATGATGCCGTTGTTAGCGTCAGAATGATAGGTGCCGTTGAAGTGAATCATCTGCTCGCCCTTCTTCAGGTTCTGGGCGATAAACCAGCCCATTGTGGCATCCTTGATAGCCTGAGCCTGTGCCATCAGTTCTGGCTTTGAACCCTTAGCCTTGCCCATCAGTCCCATCAGAGCAAAGCCTGATTGGGCATTCTCATTCTCCACATATATGATAGGCAACTTCGGGAGATAGCGCTTGGCTTCGGCTGAGAGTGAATCGAGATAGGCGAGACCTTTCTCCTTTACCACACTGGCGTAGCGGCGAGGCACGTTGGTTGCTATCAGCGGGAGATGATGACGCTTTGAATAGTAAACCAATGGCTCATAGTCGGTACTGTAGTTAGGCCAGAGACGACACTCTTCCTCGAAGCGGTCGGAAGAAATCACGCTGCCGGTGTATTCGTCGATGATGAGCTGGTTATCGGCTTCGAGCATCTCCATACCCACCTTCAGCTTACTGTTGTTCTCTGCCAGCGACTCCAATACCTTCAGCTCCATCCAGTGGCTGATGACGCAATTGTGGATTTCGCCGAAGAACACCACATCGCTGCCGGCTACGCTCTTGATCATCTTCTCGTAAGTAACTTCCTTGCCTTTGGCATCGAAAATACGGTATATCTCAGGTGTCTTCTGTGCATAGGCAGTCATGCTCACCATGAGCATGACCATCCATAATATCTTCTTCATATCTTTTCTTCTTTGGGTTGTTTAAAGTTTAAAATGGGTTGCCCTTATAGAGCAGAGCTACGCGTTCAGGACGCACATACTCTTCGAATCCCTTGCGGATATCCTCGGTAGTGATGCTCTTCAGGCAGTTGCTGTAGGTGTCGAAATCTTCCAGACTCTCGCCGTTCTGCAAGAGGGTGGTGAGGATGTTCTTCCATTCTGCCGGTGCGTCATCAGAGAGCGACTTGCGCTTGGTAACGAGGAACGACATCTTCAGTTTGTTGAGTTCTCCCTCGCTGATTCTGCTGGTCTGCAACTCTTTGATGATTCCGTCGAGTGCTTGGATAGCCTTGTCGCGGTTTTCGTTCTTCAGAGCAATCTCCAGCCAGAAGTTGTATTTAGCCTGAGGCACTCCGGCATAGTAGAGGTCGGCGTATGGAGAATAAACAATGTTCATCTTCTCGCGCAGGATGCTCAGCAGGCGGTTCTGCATAACATCACGCATCAGTTTCAGCATGAGCGACTGGCGGAGTCCTGGCTTGTAGTTGCCCGAATAGATGTAGTTCAGCACGGTCTGCGTCTCCACATCGTTTTCGAAAGCCTCTTTGTAAGGACTCTTCGGCATGTTGCTTGGCTTGTCTTCGAAACGGATCATGCGGACTGATGCCTTGAGGCGTGCAAAGGTGTTGACGATGGTGCCCAGAACCTGCTCTTCATCGATGTTGCCGGTAACAATCAGTGTGGTTTGTTGAGGGTTGGCAAAGAGCGATGTATAATAGTTGGTCATGGAATCCAGATTGAGCCTGTTGAGATCTTCCTTCTGAATTTTGACACCGCTGTTTGCCGGCATGTTGCACACCAGCGAATCCACTCTTCTGGAGAGCATGCGGTTGATGTCGCGCTTGAGCAGACGTTCGAGCAGGGTTTCCTTGCCGAATCTCTCGATTTCCGCATTGCGTACTTCCTTGAAATCTTCGTATGACTTGCCTGGAGCCGTAATCTTCTCGTAAACCAGGTTCATCAGTTCCTGTGCCTTGTCGGTTGGGGCTGAGGCGAGCACCTGGTGCCAGTAGTCGGCAATGCCTACACTCATAGAGAGTCCCTCTGCCTGCATCACTTCGGTCAGCTGGTCGGTATTGATATGTGCCAGACCGCCCATGTCTACATAGCTTACCGCATCTTTGAGCAGCGGATATTCCTGCTTGCTGAGGTCGCCCACGCCTCCACGTCCGTGCATGGCGATATAGATGGTGCTGTCCTTGTCGGTAGTAGGTCGCATCACCAGTCTCAGTCCGTTGGCGAGCTGATATTCCGATACTCCGATATCCTCGTATTTGCGCTTGCTTACTATAGATGCGCTGGCATCCGGGTGGGTGGCAGACAGACAGGCTGGCATGTCAACGTGCAGCTTTTCCTCTACTTCCTTGCGCTGGTAGGTATAAGCTGGCATGCGGGTCTTCAGCCCCTGCTGCCAGAGCTGTTGCAACTCGCTTTCGGTGAAGGATTCAGTCTTTCCGGCGTTGTTCTGGTAGGCTACGAGGAGCGATTCTTTACCCTCGTTCAGAATGGTCTTGAAGAGTTTCTGGAGCTGGCTGTTACTGGTGTTGCTTACCAGGAGTTTTACCTTTTCCATATCCTCGTCCCATGCCACATAGCGGTCGCCAGAGATGATGTAATCCACGAAGTCATCACACCATTTGCCCGACTGGAATCCAATGGTATCCGCTTTCATCCTGTTCACCTTTTCGGTAACATAGTCAGCGAGTTCCTCTTTTCCGAATCCTTTTTTCGTGATATCAGCGAAGGCACCGAGCACCTGTGTCATCTTCTCCTTGAGTTCCTGCTTACCCTTGCCTTCTACAGAGAAAGAGAAGTGGTTCTGGGTAGCGAGATACCAGGCATCGCTGATGTCGCATCTGATACCCCGTGCTGCCAGTCGCTTGCTGATAGCCGAGATAAGCAGTCGGTACTGCTCTTTCAGGGCGGTAGAAGCGATGGTGTTGCCTACCACACCCTCGTGAGGGATGATGAACTCCAGTTTGGAACTGGTGCCTACGGTATCTTTCACCTCGTGTAGGGTGATACCTTTCTTATAGGTAAGCGGATATTTGCCCAGCGGAGTAGGCTGGCCCTTGGCTATCGAACTGAAGGTAGCCTGGATGCGCTTCTGCATGTCCTGGGCATCTACATTACCTACCACCACGAGACAGGCATTCTGAGGCAGATACCACTGGTGATAATAGTTGAGCAACTGGTTGCGCGAGATGGTTTCGATATCCTTCTCTGTGCCCAGCGGCATGCGCAGGATGTATCTTCCGTCGCCAATCTTCAGGTTGTAGAAGTCATCGCCCGTGCTGTAGCCGCGCAGTTCTTCCTTGATGACGCCACGTTCCTGCTCTACGAGCTGAGGTTCGAAAGAAACCCCGTCGAGAATGTCGCGTACGGCAAGAAGGGTGCTGTCCATTACCTGTGTTCCGAAGTCGGCTACCGGCAGTGAGAGCCAGTAGATGGTACGGTCGAAGCCGGTGAAGGCGTTGATGTCGCGTCCGTATTTCATACCGAGTCGCTCGAAATAATCTACCCATGCATCCTGTGGAAAGTGCTTGGTTCCCGAGAAAGACATGTGCTCCAGAAAGTGGGCTCCACCTTTCTGCTGGTCGTTCTCCTGCAGAGAACCTACCTTCATCACCAGTCGCATCTCTATGCCATGGCGAGGCAGTGCATTAGGCATAATGATATAGTGGAGTCCGTTATCAAGGTAGCCTTCCACGGTTCCCCGTGGAAGGTTTATTTTAGAATCTTTGTTTGCTCCTGCCGGCAGACAGAAAGCTGCAAGCAGGACTAATAGGAATAATTGTTTTGTTATTTTATACATAATGTCGGCATTAGATAATGAAATGCTTATTAATTACCAAAAGTATAAGTAGCTTCTACTTTCTGGCAACCGTATGCATTCTCAAGATACCAAGGGAAAGCAAAGGTCATTTTGCCATTAGCGAAATCTATCTTGCCGGTAGGAACAACAAAGATATTCTTATACTCTGTTTTTTCTGCATCGGCAACAACGTCGGTATTGTCAAAGAATGCGTATGGATTCAATGTTCCACCACCGTCAATGATGTCTTGTACAGGAGTTTCTGTCTTGGAATCACCATCGTCAACAATAAAGTTTTTGCCTGCATCTGCCATTTCCTTTAAACGAGTCCATGCAGAGAATGTATAATCGAACGGAACCGTTGTGATTTCTTCTTCATAAATGGTAGTCTTCTTGCCTGTGAAGCTTAGCGTCATGTCTGCATTAACTTCGATACCATCAAGGGTCATGGTAAAGGTTTCCTTGTTGAAGTCATACTTGATGTTCTCCATTACAGCCTGGCCATATGGAGTCTGTGTATAGTATTCGGTATCTTCTACAGTTTTCTTTCTCAGCATTTCATAGTTGAACGCAGCCATACCCATTGCATTTGAAACCATCTTCAAGACAGGCTTATCGGCTGTAGCCTTCTCGCTCAGTGTGATAATGGTAACGCCGCTGAAAGAACGGGTTTCTTTGTTGTCGTTGATATCAATCTTGTCATCGTCATTGAAGGTAACCAAGGTTTCTACCTTTACCTTACCGAGAATCTTGGTCAGGTCGATGTTGAGGTTCTGCTTGTAGCCCTCAATGAGTTTCTGCTGCTCTGCTGTGAGGACAGGAATGTCGGAGTCTGGCTTGATGGTCAGGGTTACGGCTTTACCGTCTGTCTTCATGTTGGCATCAGAGAAAGTTGCCTTTACGGTCAGTACGCGATCTGATTTGAGCAGACTCTTCTTGTTCGACTTTACGGTGAAGGATGCTGTCTTGGCGCCAGCCTTCAGTGCGATGGTAGAAGGAGAAATGGTAGCCACATTGTCATCGTTTCCTTCGAGCGAAAGATTGATGGTAGCATCTGCTGTCAGGGTGTTACCGATGAGGATGTTGAATTTTACTTCTTCATCATCATCCTCGTTGATGATATTGTTTCCTTCTGCAGAAATCGATACATAGTTGGTCATCGGCTTGTCGCCATCATTGTTGTCACTGCTGCATGCGCTGAAACCTGTCAGCATTGCGAGCATACACATAAGCATGAATGTAATTTTCTTCATCGTTCTCTTTATTTTAAATGTTAATATTATCTGTTAATTGGCCACTTGTCGTTTTGGGTCACATTGTTGTTATATTTATATTCTGAAGCTGGGATAGGGAAGTTCCAGCGGTAATCGTCCTTGCTGATTTTCGCTGTGGCTGCTCCGCCCCATGCCGACAGACGGTTCAGGTCTGCGTGGGTTCGCTTCAGGTCGAAGTAATTGCTGCCTTCGCCAACGAATTCCTTGTACTTCTCTGCCAGGATAGCCTGAACCAGCGCATCGCCCGTTGTGTTATCTGCGATAGGATCGTCAGAAACCAGCTGCAGGTAATGGTTGATGCGCTCGCGTGCCATCTGTTCGTTGTTATCGCGTGCATAGGCTTCGGCAGCGATGAAGTAGGCACCGGCGTAACGCATGCGGTTGATGTAGTTAGGCTGGGTGCCCTGCTTGTTCATCATGTTGTACTTGCCCATCAGGTTGTGGGTCTTACCGTTCTGGTCTTTCGGATAGAGCGTATATTTCGCGCGTACATCCTCATCCGTAAAGGTGAATGCCGGATTGACGGCGTAATAGTCGCCTTCAGAGTTGTCGTATTCGATGGCGACATAATAGCTGTTCTGGGTGTTGAAGGCAAAGATTCTGCCGCCATAACTCTCTGTACGCCAGAGTCGGGAGTAGCTTTCTCCGCCTATCTTGCTGTCGTCGCCCTGTTCTATCACATCGTCTGCATATTCGGCTGCTTTCTTGTAATCGCCCATATAGAGTGCGGTTTCGGCAAGCAGATAATTGGCTGCGGTCTGCGATAACCATCCGTTCTTTGAGGGCTGGTTTCTCACTTCTGATGCCTCTGCTATCAGACTGTTGATCATGCCGATACAGGTTTTCTTGCTGCTGCGGCCATTGGTTTCGAAACCGAACATGTTCTTGATGATGATACCGTCGGCATCCGGATTCTCATCGTATGGAGTGGCATAGATGCGCAGCAGGTCGAAATAACACATTGCCTTCAGCAGCTGTGCCTCTGCCTTGATAGCCTGCTTCTCCTGCAAATTGGCTGCGGTCTCGGTCGTAATCTTGTCGATACGCTCCAGGAGTACATCGCAGTTGGAGATACAGGTGTAATACGCCGGCCATACGGTTGACGAGAGGTTGCTGATGTTCTTGTCCTGCCAGTTGTAGAGGTTCTGGGTTTCGACATCCTTTCCCGAGAGGTTGGTAGGGCAGAAGTCGTTGCCCAGAAGCGAAAACTCATACTCCTGATGCGGATAGCTCAGATAGCAGGAGGTGAGCAGAGAGCGCCCCGTGTTGACATCGGTGATGGCATCGGGGTCTGAAAACTGGTCTGGTGGTGGCACATTGAGCGAGCAGGCTGCCAGAAGCAGGGTGCTGCCCGTGAAGAGTAGTGCCTTCTTGATGATATTCTTGATATTCTTCATCTTTTCTGTCTCCTAGAATGTAAGATTCAAATTGAATGTATAAATTGGCTGTGTGGTGCCGGCAAGGGTTCCGCTCTCTGGGTCGCTCTCTTTATATGAGGTCCACGTAAAGAGGTTGGATGCCTGGAAACCTACGGTGGCATACTGCATGAATGGCAGTATCTTGTGTAGGGTAGCGGCTGGCAGACGGTAGCGCATGCTCACCATAGAGAGGCGCAGGTAGTCGCTCTTGCCCACGGTGCGTGAGTTTGGATAGAGTGCTATGTTGTCTTCTGCGGTGGATGAGGTGTAGAACGGTGTCCAGTAGGTCTTGTTCTCATCGCCTTGCTTGAACCACATCTTATCGGTCTGTCCGGCTACGGCATTCTTGTTCACATTGTCCTTGTCTCTCACATACGAGTAGTTGAAACGCTGGATTCCGCCATGAACGTAGTAGAAGTCCATATCGAAGTCGAACGACTTGTATGAGAAACTCAGGTTGAAGGTACCTGAATAAGGTGGTGTGAGATGGCCTAATGCCACTACATCGTCCTTGGTCAGTGCCTCGGTAGCCTGTTTCTCTGTGCCGTCTGGCAGCAGGAATACCGGATAACCGGTGAGCGGATTGATGCCCAGCGACGTAGGACCGTATAGCATATCGTATGATTTGCCTACCTCATAGTCTGGAACCAGTGCATCTTCGTCGGTGTAAATCTTGTCGGCATAATACAGGTCGAGCACCTTGTTGTCGTTGTAGGCCAGGTTGGCGCCGATGCTGAGTCGGCAATCGTAGGTATCGATGATCTTGGCACTCAGTCCCAGCTCTATACCTCTGTTCTCCAGTACACCGATGTTGCGCTTCAGGGTAGAATAGCCTACCGAGGTAGGGATTGGCACATCGAGCAGTGCCTGTTCGGTGCGGCGGTTGTAATAGTTTACATCCAGCGTAATGCGGTTGAAAAGATCCATGCTCATACCCAGGTCTACCGACTTGTTCTGCTCAGGTTTCAGGTCCTTATTATATAAGGAGATGAGTTCCAGTACGCGCTGGTCTTCGTAGGTGTTGGTGGAGTAGGAGAAGGTTCCTGTTGTGGTAGAAACCGAAACTCCGTTCAGATTAGCTGTGATACCATACGAGCCCTTAAAGTTGAGGCGTGAAATCACCTTGTTGTCCTTTAGGAAGGCATAGTTGGATGGTGTCCATCCCAGACCTATCGCCCATGCCTTGTTCCATCGCTTGTCTGATGGCAGAACCGAAGAGGCATCTGCCTTGTAGGTAGCATAGAGGTCGTAGGTGCTCAGCAGACTGTAGCCCAGTACGCCACCGATACCCAGCTGGCGGTTCTTGTCTCTAGGAGCGCTCATCTTCACTCGGCGTGAGCCGGTGAGCGACTGGTTGATGGCTGCTGCCGAGTTCAGGGTTCCTACACCATAACCGGTAGTGCTGAGATTATCGATGTTGGTATCATAATAGTCCATGTTGGCACTGAAGGTGAGGTCGTGAATCTCGTTGAACGTACGGGTATAGGTAGCACGCACGTTGGCAGAGATATTGGTGGTGGTATTCTTGGATTTCGAATAGATACCGCGCGCCACTTCTGGCACACCGCTATGGGTCTCAGAGTAGGCTGTAGAAGGTGTAAACTGGTGTGACTCATCCAGCACGAAGTCGATACCGGCTACAGCTGCAACATCCAGTCCCGGAAGCAGGTTCAGGGTGATGTTACCGTTCACGCCAAACTCCTTGTCGGTAGATTCAGCACTGTACTGGTTCATCAGGTCCTTATAGGTCTGTCCCGGATACGACCAGAGTTTGCCTGTCTTCTGCTCGTATGGGTTCAGTTCGTAAATCAGCGAAGAAGGGTCACTTGAGGTTCCGTTAGGCGTATTGGTCTTCGAATAAGAGCCGGTAACGCCCAGCATGGCATAACCTATCTTTCCCAGTTTCTGGTCCACATTCAGGCGGATGCCCATACGCTGCTTGTCATTTCCCTCGATACGGCCGCCCTGATAGGAATAGTTGGCTGAGAGGAAATAGGTAGTTCGCTCATTGCCGCCTCGCAGACTCAGGTTATGGCGCTGGTAGAAGCTGTTGCGCAGAAGTTCGTTGAACCAATCGGTATTGATGTTGCGCAATGAATCGAGCTTGTTCTGTCCATCGGCAATCATGCTTGCCAGATTCGGATTGTTGGCAAAGTACTTGCGGTAGTAATCCTCGCTGTATCTGTAGCCAGGAGTCTCCACGTTACCGATGAGTCTCTCCAGTTCCAGTTTCTCGGCAGAACTCATCATCTTCAATCCTCTTCTTCCTCGTGTGGTTACACCCATATTGGTGCTGTAGTTGATGAGTGGAGCACCCGAATGCCCTCGCTGTGATGTGATTTCTATCACACCGTTAGCCGCCTTCACACCATACAGTGCACAGGCTGTAGCATCCTTGAGCACCTTCATGCCCTTGATGTCAGATGGGTTCAGGTTATAGAATGTCTCGGCAGAGATAATCTGACCATCCATCACATACAGCGGCTCGTTGGTTGCATTGCCCTGTCGGAGCGAAGAGTTTCCGCGCAGACGGATCTTCGGAGCAGAACCCAAATCGCCCGTATTGGTAACGACAAGGCCCGGCACGGCACCCTGTAGTGCCAGTGCCATGTCAATCATCGGCTTAGCTTCTACGCGCTTCATATCCACATTCTCTACCACACCCGATTTGGAACGCAGGTCGATAGCGTTGATGTTGCTGCGTGCCACTACCACCACCTCGCCTACCGAGGTAGCAGAAGGTTCGAGCATCGGACTGATAGCCGACTGACCTTTATAAACAACTCGCTTGGTTTTAAAGCCGAGCATCGAAAATTTTACGTTAGCACCTCGCTTGATAGGCTGGCTGAAGGAATAACGGCCTTCATCATCCGTAACGGTTACGATTTGTGTTCCCTCCACTTTTACGGTAACCCCCGGCAGCGGATTCTTATCCTGGTCGTAAACGTATCCTATCAAACTTTCGTTTTGTGGTAAGATAACCTCTCGCGCTATCTTAGGGTTGTTCACAGCAGCCATGAGATTAGTAGATACCGAGCATAAAGCAAGGGCAGCCAATCCGACAGTAACGCTATGATTTACTTTTCTCGTCATAAGAAAATTCTCTCTCTGTCTTTCCATGAAACTCAATTTAGTAATAATACGGAATGTTTCTTTCTGCGGACAAAGATACAATATTTTTTTTAATTAAACATTTTTTTTGTACATTTTTTGTCGAAAATAGTGTAAAATACCTAGTTTTTAGTATAAAAGTGTAGTGTTTTAGAGTTTCTATCTTTCAATATGTGTCTGTTTTCCGATTTTTTCCGTCAGATTGTCTGCTTTTACTGCTAAGTAAGATTTTGGGATGATGTTGTTAAAAATGTTTAGTTATTATGGCTGTAGTAAAATAAATATCTGGTTGATAATCAATGAGTTAATACACCTATTACCGCGTTTTGCGGTTTTATCTCTATTAAAGGTAAAAAAGAAAAAGGGTAAAAAAATAGCCCCCGATGCGTGATGCACCGGGGGCTTTTTTTCAAGACTTGAGGGGACCAGCGATGGAATCGCTGGGGACGGGGGCGCGAAGGGGCTAAGGCTTTTTTTACCTTTTTACTTTTAAAGGCTACAGCTGGTAACTCCGAGCGTAGTAGCTATGGCTGTGAGGAAGGAGATTGCAATCTGCAAAATCGTTTTCCAGGTATTTGCTTTCATCATCTTTATTTTTATTTTTAATGTTAAGTGTTATTGCAGCCTTTCTTCGAACGACAGTGCAAAGATACGCCAATTTCCCGATACCACCAAATTTCAGCGTGTGATAAGGCGCGATTTTCAGCACGCTTTCAATCCGAAACCTGTTAAACAATCTAACTCGCCGTTTTGTGCCCCGCAACTCATACTTTTTCAGAAGAGAAAACATAGAGTTAAAGAGAAGAAAACACAGCACCTTATTCAGTATTCAGTTATTCAGTTTTTTTTAAGGGGTTACTTTTTACCCCCTTAAAAAGTAAAGTTTATATACTATCTATATATATATAATATATAATATAATAATAAAAATACATTACAAAATAACCAATCCCTTTCTTTCGGGTTTTCAAACCCTTTATCCATGTAAGGGTTTAAAAAAAACTGAATAACTGAATACTGAATACGGATGGTCTTACCCATGCCCCCTGTTTTAAGGTGCATGGGTAGTTTTTTTTTAAAAGGAGAACCGCAGTTCTGTGCAAAGGATGTCTGTGATGTGCTGGGGTATAAGATTTCAAGATGTGCTGTGCGTCAGTTAGTTAATACATTTGACGTTGCGAAACACAACGTCAAACTTTCGGGGCGTTTACGTAAAGCTGGAAGCCGAACAATACGAACCCAACAGATGCTCTATGTTAACGAGAGCGGTTTCTATGCTTTAGTTCTCGGCTCCAAGTTTCCTACTGCCGTGAAGTTCAAGAACTGGGTTACGGCTGAGGTTTTCTAGAAGTTAACTCCGAAATTGAGCTGGAGGGCTCCATTGCGCGATTTGTCGAAACTGTCGTGGCAGATGTTGGCAAGACCGATATCGTAGGTGAGATCGGCATAGAACATGTCGTAGCCGATGCCGCAGCCGATGCGGATACCACCATCAAGGCGGCGGAAGTTTGCATCCTTGAATGAGCTCTCTGCTTCACGTTCGGCAAAGTTCTTGATCTTGCCTCCTACACCAACGGCAAAATAGCCGCCTACCTGAGGCTGGATGGAGAAGTGGTCGTCTACCTCGTACTTGTACTTCAGTACGGCTGGAATCTCAAGATAATTGAGGTCGTAGGTCATCTTCTTGCCTTCAGGAAGATCCTTCTTGCCACCTTTCTCTATATACGAAAGTCCGGTTTCGAGATAGAGTGGGGCGCTGTCGGTCAATGGGATGCCGGCTACTACGCCCACATTCAGGCCGGTCTGCCAGTCGCCACCATCCAGACGGGAATCGTCGGAATTGACAAAGGTGAAGGCAGGACCGATGCGGAATCCGTAATACGGGCTGCCATAGTTGTGGCTGTAACGGTAGTCGAGATGCCCCGTCTGCTTGTTATAATATCTGCTGTCACGATAATTCTGTGCTGCTGCCGGCATCAGAGCCAGGAGCAATGCCATCATGATGAATGCTAATCTTTTCATAATTCTTATTCTTTTATACATTAATATATTCTGTTTGAAGAAACTTGTTTTACGATGCAAAGGTAGGGATAAAAAACGAAACGGCAGCGAGCGTTTCCCTAAATGATAGAGGGGAACCCCTATTTCTGACCTAATACAACTTTCTCAACAAAAAAAATATAAATTTTTGCTATATTTTTTTGTTTTGTCTCCAATTTGTGCTATCTTTGCCTTCAAATTATAAACGTTTATATAGAAATATGAAATTTTTGAAGAAGTATCTACTGGATATTCTGGTAGTTATTGCATTTGCAATCATCTCCTTCGTCTACTTTATGCCTGCCGATATGGACGGACGAATCCTCTTCCGACATGATGCAGCAGCAGGAAAGGGACTGGGACATGAAAAGGAACTCTTCCAGCAGCAGACGGGAGAGACTACACGATGGACGAACTCGGTGTTTGGCGGTATGCCTACCTATCAGATGTCGCCTTCGTATGACAGTAATCAGGTGCTCAGCCAGATTGTGAAGGCATATCATCTGTGGTTGCCAGACTATGTTTGGTATGTCTTTGTATACCTCCTGGGCTTCTATATCATGCTGCGTGCCTTCAACTTCAGACAGTCGCTGGCAGCGCTGGGAAGTATCATCTGGGCATTCTCGTCCTACTTTTTCATCATCATCGCTGCCGGACATATCTGGAAGGTATGGGCGCTGGCTTATCTGCCTCCGATGATTGCGGGCGTGGTGCTTGCCTATCGGGGCAAGTATCTCAAGGGACTGCTCCTTACTGCCATCTTCTCGGCTTTCGAGGTGCAGGCTAACCACGTGCAGATGACTTATTACTACCTCTTTATCATCCTCTTCATGGTGATTGCCTTTCTGGCAGATGCCATTAAGAAAGGTGAACTCGCACGCTTCGGAAAGGCTACGGCGGTATGCGTGGTGGGTGCCCTCATCGGTATCTCGCTCAACCTCTCGAACCTTTATCATACTTGGCAGTATGGTCAGGAAACCATGCGAGGAAAGAGTGAACTTGTAAAGAAAAACTCAGCTAACCAGACCAGCAGCGGTCTGGATAGAGACTATATCACACAGTGGAGCTACGGTATCGACGAAACCTGGACGCTGATGATTCCGGATGCCAAGGGCGGTGCTTCTGTTCCGCTGGCGCAGAACCAGAAGGCGATGGAGAAGGCTGATCCTAACTTTGTGCAGATTTACCAGCAGCTGGGACAGTACTGGGGCAACCAGCCGGGAACGAGCGGACCGGTATATGTAGGTGCCTTCGTCTGCATGCTCTTTATTCTGGGTCTGTTTATCGTGAAGGGCCCGATGAAGTGGGCGCTGCTTGCTGCCACCATCCTGAGCATCCTGCTCGCCTGGGGTAGAAACTTCATGCCGTTTACCAATTTCTTCCTCGATTATGTGCCGATGTATGCCAAGTTCCGAACGGTGGCATCTATCCTGGTTATCGCAGAATTCACCATCCCGCTCCTGGCGATGATGGCGCTGAAGAAGATTGTAGATGAGCCGGAGATTCTGACAGAGAAGATAAAATATGTATATGCCAGCTTTGGTCTGACAGCAGGCTTCTGTCTGCTCTTTGCCATCATGCCGGGCGTATTCTTCCCAGATTTTGTATCGGTACAGGAGACACAGGCGCTGCAGCAGTTGCCTCAGGAGTATATCTCTCCAATCATGAGCAATCTGACGGATATCCGCAAGGGCATCTTCACATCCGACTGCTGGCGTTCGTTCTGGATTATCCTCATCGGTTCGGCACTGCTGATGCTCTTCAAGATGAAGAAGCTGGGCAAGGAATATATGATTGCCGGTATCGCTGTGCTCTGTCTGGTGGATATGTGGATGGTGAACAAGCGCTATCTCTACGATGATATGTTCGTAGACAAGGCGCAGCGCGATACACCGCAGCAGATGACCGAGACCGACAAGATTATCTGCCGTGACAAGGCACTCGACTACCGTGTGCTGAATCTGGCATCGAATACATTCAATGAGAACGAGACCTCTTACTACCACAAGAGCATCGGCGGTTATCATCCAGCCAAGCTCCGTCGCTACCAGGAGATGATTGATGCACATATCGCTCCTGAGATGCAGAAGACGATGCAGGCGGTAGCTGCTGCGGGCGGCGATATGACAAAGGTGAACGGCGACAGTATCTATCCGGTATTGAACATGCTGAATACCAAATACTTCATCATGCCGCTGCAGGGCGGACAGACCGTTCCGGTTCAGAATCCGTATGCCTACGGCAATGCATGGTTCGTAGACGAGGTGAAGTATGTGAACAATGCCAACGAGGAAATTGATGGCGTGGGCAAGGTGAACCTCCGACACGTGGCTGTGGCTGATGCCAAGTTTAAGGAACAGCTGGCGCAGAGCGTGAAGCAGGATGATACTTCGGTGGTGAAGATGACGCAGTATAAGCCGAACAACCTGACTTACGAGGTGAAGTCGAGCAAGGGCGGCGTGATCGTATTCTCTGAGATTTACTATCCGGGCTGGACGGCTACGGTAGATGGACAGCCGGCTGAGCTGGGCAGAGTGAACTATATTCTGCGTGCGTTGAACGTGAAGGCAGGCAGCCATAAGGTTGTGCTCGATTTCCATCCTCAGTCGCTCAAGAATACCGAGACCGTGGCTTACATCGGCTATGGCGTTCTGGCTCTCCTTATTATAATAGGTGTAGTGGTTGAGGTGAGAAAACGCAAGAAGGCTTCTCCGGAAGTGAATGAATAAAAAGGAAAAAGACTTATGCTGTTTCGCACAGAAATAGATATTCCGAAGGCCGACTTCGAGATAGGGGCGGCAGAGCGGATGCTCTTTGTGGGCAGTTGCTTTGCCGACAATCTGGGTAGGCGGTTTGTGGAGAACCGCTTCCGGGCTACGGTGAATCCCTTCGGGGTGATGTATAATCCGGCAAGCATTCTCCATACGGTAGAGAAATGTTCCGAGGTCCGTCCCCGTGTGGCTGTCTTTACGCTGGGTACCAACCATGTGTATATCCTGAAGGAGACGGGAGAGATAGTGGACAACTGCCAGAAGCGCCCGCAGCGCCTCTTCGAAGAGCGGGAACTGAGCGTGGACGAATGTGCCGGCTATCTGCAGAAGGCTATCAATCTGCTGAAATCGCAGACCGTAGCATCCGGTAGCAGTGAAGGCACTCTGAAGGTAATCATCACGGTAAGTCCTATCCGCTATGCGAAATACGGCTATCACGGGAGTCAGCTTTCGAAGGCTACGCTCCTGCTGGCAGCCGATAAGCTGGTGAAGGAGAATCCCGGGGTGGTGAGCTATTTTCCGGCTTACGAGATTATGAACGATGAACTTCGTGACTACCGCTTCTACAAGGAAGACATGCTGCACCCGAGCGAACAGGCTGTGGAATATATCTGGGAGCGGTTCCGGGCAACCTACTTCGGCAAGGCAGCCGAGCAGTTTCTGGAAGACTGGCGGCCTATCCGCGAAGCACTCGGCCATAAGCCCTTCCATCCCGAGAGCGAGGAACATCAGAAGTTCATCGCCAGGACGGAAGAGAAAAAAAGACAATTTGAGGAGAAATATCATCTCTTATAAAATGGAGAAATATTATCTCTTATAAAATAAAGAATATTTAAATAACAAGACAATGACATATACTATTGAAAAGGTAACCACACTGATAGGTGCGCGTCGCTATGGAGACAATGATACCAACATCGGTTTTATCCTGACCGATAGTCGTTCACTTTGTTTCCCAGAGGAAACTCTGTTCTTTGCGCTCAAGTCGGAGCGCAATGATGGTCATAACTACATCCCTGAGCTGTATCGCAGAGGTGTGAAAAACTTTGTTGTAACGAATGTGCCTAAGGGCTATGCTTCTGATTATCCGGGAGCCAACTTCCTGAAGGTAGTAAACACGCTCGAGGCTCTCCAGCGTCTGGCTGAGCGCCATCGTGACGAGTTCAACATCCCTATCGTAGGCATCACGGGTTCAAACGGCAAGACCATGGTCAAGGAGTGGCTCTACCAGCTGCTCTCGCCAAGCATGTTTGTTACCCGCAGTCCGCGCAGTTACAACTCTCAGATAGGTGTGCCATTGTCGGTATGGCTGATGAACGAGCAGACCCAGGTGGGCGTTTTCGAGGCAGGTATCAGTATGCCTGGCGAAATGCTTGCCCTGCGTGACATCATCCAGCCAACCATCGCCGTACTGACCAATCTGGGTGCTGCGCATCAGGAGAACTTCTCTTCCTTGGAGGAGAAATGCCGGGAGAAACTCATCCTCTTCCATGACGCAGAGACCGTAATCTATGATGGCGATGACGAGGTTATCAACAAGGTGATAGCCGAATATCCCGACTATAAAGGCGAGAAACTCTTCTGGTCGCTCAAGAATGCGGAGGCTCCTTTCTATGTGAAGAACATCGAGAAGCAGCAGAGCGTGAGCGTGATTACCTATATATATAAAGGTGAGGAAGACAGCTTCTCTATCCCGTTCATCGACGATGCGTCTGTACAGAATGCCATCATCTCTGCCGTCGTGGCATCGAAACTCGGTCTTTCGGCTGAAGATATCGACAAGCGCATGACACAGCTCGAACCTGTGGCAATGAGGCTGGAGGTGAAGGTTGGACAGCACGGATGTACGCTGATCAACGACAGCTACAACAGTGATATCAATTCGCTTGATATCGCCCTCGACTTCATGAACCGCCGTCCAGACCATCGCGGTCGTCGCCATACGCTGATATTGAGCGACATCTACCAGAGCGGTCAGGAACCGGAGGCATTATATAAAGAAGTGAGCGATTTAGCCCGCAAGCGTGGCGTGGTAAAGTTCATCGGTATCGGTCCTGAGCTCTGCAAGCAGCACGATGTGATTCAGATTTCAGAGAAGTTCTTCTTCCCGAATGTAGAGGAATTCATCGCCAGCGAGGTGTTTGCTTCCCTGCGCGATGAGGTGATTCTGCTGAAGGGCGCCCGTCAGTTTGGTTTCGACCAGCTAACCGAACTGTTGGTACAGAAGGTACACGAGACTACGCTGGAGGTGAATCTGAATGCCGTGGTAGCCAATCTGAACTACTACCGTGCGTTTATGAAGCCGGAAACCAAGCTGGTATGCATGATCAAGGCAGACGGCTACGGTGCAGGTGCCGTGGAGATAGCCAAGACCCTGCAGGATCATCGTGTAGACTATCTGGCTGTGGCTGTAGCCGATGAGGGCGTTACGCTGCGCAAGAACGGCATCACCAGCAACATCATGATCATGAATCCGGAGATGACCGCCTTCAAGACCATGTTCGATTACGACCTGGAGCCGGAGGTTTACTCTTTCCGTCTGCTCGATGCGCTCATCAAGGCAGCTGAGAAAGAGGGAGTAACTGGTTTCCCTGTCCATATCAAGCTGGATACCGGCATGCACCGCATGGGCTTCGACCCTGAGAACGATATGGAGGAACTCATCGGCAAGCTGAAGCACCAGAATGCCATCATCCCACGTTCTGTGTTCTCTCACTTCGTGGGCAGCGATGACGACAGTTTCGATGATTTCTCAGCTCATCAGTTTGAACTCTTCGATAAGGGCAGCAAGCAGTTGCAGGCAGCCTTCGACCATAAGATTTTGCGCCATATCTGCAATTCGGCAGGTATCGAGCACTTCCCGGAGCGCCAGCTGGATATGTGCCGTCTGGGACTCGGACTCTATGGCATCAATTCGCGCAACAACAAGACCATCAACTGCGTGAGCACCCTGAAGACAACCATTCTGCAGATGCACAACGTGAAGGCAGGTGACAGTGTGGGCTACAGCCGCAAGACCATTCTCGACAGAGACAGCGTCATCGCAGCCATCCCTATCGGGTATGCTGACGGACTGAACCGCCGTCTGGGCAACCGTCATGCCTACTGTCTGGTGAACGGCCAGAAGGCAGATTATGTGGGCAACATCTGTATGGATGTGGCGATGATAGACGTGACCGACATCGCTTGCAAGGAAGGAGATTCGGTAGAAATCTTCGGCGAGCATCTGCCTGTCCAGACTCTGAGCGATATCCTCGAGACCATCCCTTACGAGGTGCTGACCACCATCAGCAACCGTGTGAAGAGAGTTTACTTCCAGGACTAGGAAGTGAAGAGGGAAGAACGAAGAGGGAAGAACGAAGACCGATTCGGTAAAAAATCATTTAAAAAACGTATAAAAATAGAGAAATCCTATCAGAAAATGTTCTGATAGGATTTTTTTTGCGTAAATTTTTCCTTTAAAACGTATTGTAATTGAAGAAAAAAGTGTATCTTTGCACACAACAAATCATCTAAAGACAAAAGAGGGTGCTCCTTGTCGAGTATTTTCTAACAATTAAACAATTCAAAAAATTAAAATGGAACAAGTATTTAGCTATATTATCAGTCTCGGTGCGAGCGTGATGATGCCTATCATCTTCACGGTCATCGGTCTGTGTATTGGCATGAAATTCGGAAAGGCTCTGAAGTCGGGACTCTTCGTAGGCGTGGGTTTCGTAGGTTTGGGCGTGGTAACAGCATTGCTGACTACCAACTTCAACGACCCATTGAAGGCTATTTCTGACATCTATCACCTACAGCTAAACGTTTTTGATATGGGATGGCCTGCAGCTGCAGCTGTAGCTTACAATACAGCAGTGGGAGCTTTGATTATCCCAATCTGTCTGGGTGTCAACTTCCTGATGTTGATTACCAAGACAACACGTACAGTAAATATCGACCTCTGGAACTACTGGCACTTCGCCTTTATCGGTGCAGTGGCTTACTTCGTGATGGGCCAGAGTTTGCTTTGGGGCTATTTCGCAGCTATCGTCTGCTACATCAACACGCTGGTTTGTGCAGACCTGACAGCCGACAGATTCCAGAAATATTACGATTTGGATGGTATCTCTATTCCGCAGCCATTCTGCCAGAGTTTCATGCCATTCGCTATCGTTTTCAATAAACTCTTCGATATGATTCCGGGCTTCTCTAAGCTCGACATCGATGCAGAGGGACTGAAGAAGAAGTTCGGTGTGCTCGGTGAGCCACTGGTACTCGGTGTTATCGTAGGTGCCCTGATTGGTTGGGCAGCCCAGCTCGATATCAAGAAGATTCTCTTCCTGGGTGTAACGATGGGTGCTGTGATGGAACTGATTCCTCGTATTACAGCCCTGTTTATCGATGGTTTGAAGCCTATCTCTGAGAAGACACAGGAGTTGGTGAAGACCAAGTTTAACGGCAAGAAGGTTCATATCGGTATGAGTCCTGCCCTGGTTATCGGTCATCCTACTACCCTGGTAGCATCTGTGATTCTGATTCCGGTTATCCTTGCTATCGCAGTCTTCCTGCCAGGCAACCAGTTCTTGCCTTTGGCTTCGTTGGCAGGTATGTTCTACCTCTTCCCAATGATTCTGCCGTTTACAAGAGGTAATGTGGTGAAGACGCTTATCATCGGTCTGGTAACCCTCGTCATCGGTCTTTACTTCGTTACCGATATGGCACCAGACTTTACGCTGGCAGCCAACCAGGTTTATGCAGCTACAGGCGATAATGCTGCTCATATCCCTGACGGATTCTCAGGCGGTGCACTCGATTTCGCATCCTCTCTCTTCGGATGGGTTATCTATCGCGGTGTGAAGCTTTCATACGTAGGTATGGGTGTTCTCGCAGTCATCACAGTAGCCATGATGGTTATCAACCGTCAGCGCATCGTGAAGGAAGAGAGAAAGGTAAAAGGGTAAAAAGGTAAAAAAGTAAAAACAAGATAATTATGAAGAAATTAACATTAATATTAGCAGCAATGGTATTAACAGCAAGTCAGGCTTTTGGCCAGTGTGGAAAATGTGGTTATGAAGTGAAGGCAGAAAATGCCTATACTAACTACAACGTTCGTTATGCAAGCAATCCGATGGATGCAAAGCACTATACAACAGATCGCCTTCGCGGTGAATTCGCTATCGAGAAGGTGTTTGCTCCAGGCGAGGTAAACTGGACATACACCATGTTCGACCGCTTCCTCATCGGTGGTGCTGAGCCAACAACAGCTCCTCTGAAGCTGACTTCTATCGCTCCTCTCTATACAGACAAGCCAAACGATCAGAAGAATCTGCTCGACAACCGCGAGTTGGGTATCATCAACATCGGTGGCGAGGGTACTGTTACCGTTGACGGCAAGAAGTATACACTCGCTTTCCAGGAGGCTCTCTATGTAGGTCGTGGTGCCAAGAACATCGAGGTAAGCAGCAAGAATGCAGCTAAGCCAGCTAAGTTCTATATGAACAGCGCTTGTGCTCATCAGACATATCCTACCAAGAAGGTTACCCTGAAGGATGCCAACAACATTAAGGCTGGTAGCCTGAAGGAGAGCAATGACCGCGTAATCCACCAGTTGATTATCGACGGTGTAGCCGGTGTTCGTACCTGCCAGTTGCAGATGGGTGTTACTGAGTTGAAGGAGGGTTCTGTATGGAACACCATGCCAGCTCATACTCACCTCCGCCGTATGGAGACTTACCTCTATTATAATGTACCAGAGGGTCAGAAGATTCTCCACGTAATGGGTGAGCCACAGGAGACACGTCCTATCTGGTTGAACAACGAGCAGGCTGTGATTGCTCCAGAGTGGTCTATCCACTGTGCAGCAGGTACCAGCAACTATACCTTTATCTGGGGTATGGCAGGCGAAAACCTGATCTACAACGATATGCAGGTAGTGAAGATTCCTACATTGGAATAAAGAAAAAAGATAAAAGGCAACCTGGCTTATGATGACATGAGCCAGGCTTTGCCGTCTAAATAATAATCTAAAAATAAAAATAAGTATAACGCTTAAAAGCTTTTTGCAAAATGAGTCCTATTACAACAAGTAAAATGTCCAACTTCCGTTGGGTAATCTGTGCACTGCTCTTCATCGCAACCACAGTCAATTACATGGACCGTCAGGTTCTGTCATTAACATGGAAAGACTTCATTGCTCCAGAATTCCACTGGACAGATGATCACTATGGTACCATCACTGGTCTTTTCTCTATCTTCTATGCCATCGCCAACCTCTTTGCAGGTAAGTTTGTGGATTGGATGGGCACCAAGAAAGGTTATCTCATCGCTATCTTCGTATGGTCAACAGGTGCTGTGATGCACGCCGGTTGCGGTTGGGTAGCTATGCAGATGGAAGGATATGATTCTATTGAGGCGCTCCGTATGGTACAGGCTGGTAGTGATGCAGCCGTAGCGATTGCTACAATCAGTGTATGGCTGTTCCTCTCTTGCCGTTTGATTCTTGCTGTGGGTGAGGCAGGTAACTTCCCTGCAGCCATCAAGGTAACAGCAGAGTATTTCCCTAAGAAAGACCGTGCTTTCTCTACCGCGATCTTCAACAGTGGTGCTTCTGTAGGTGCTTTGGCAGCTCCAGCTACCATTCCATTGTTGGCTCGCAGCATGGGCTGGGAGTGGGCTTTCATCATCATCGGTGTGCTCGGTTATATATGGATGGGCCTCTGGGTATGGCTCTATGACAAACCATCTAAGAGCAAGCATGTAAACAAGGCTGAGCTTACTTATATTGAGCAGGATGAAGATCTGGATAAGGTTGAGGCTGAGAAAGAGACTGAGACTGCCGGTGAGGAGAAAACTATCGGCTTCCTGAAGTGCTTCAGCTACCGTCAGACCTGGTCATTCATCGTTGGTAAGTTGATGACTGATGGTGTTTGGTGGTTCTTCCTTTTCTGGGCTCCAGCTTACTTCTCTGATCAGTATGGTTACTCTTCAGATTCAGGTATGGGTATCGCCCTCATCTTCACTCTCTATGCTATTGTAACCGTATTGAGTATTGGTGGTGGTTACTTGCCAACTTACTTTGTTGACAAGAAGGGTATGAATCCATATATCGGTAGAATGCGTGCGATGTTGATTTTCGCTTGCTTCCCATTGCTCGGTCTGATTGCCCAGCCTATGGGTGCGTACAGTGCATGGTGGCCAGCTATCATCATCGGTTTGCTCGGTGCAGGCCATCAGGCTTGGTCTGCCAACCTTTATTCTACTATCGGTGATATGTTCCCTAAGTCAACTGTAGCTACCATCACCGGTATTGGTGCGATGGCAGGTGGTATCGGTTCCTTCCTGATTAACAAGGGCTCCGGTATGCTCTTCACCTATGCAGATGGTCAGGGTTCCGCCTTCAGCTTCATGGGCTTTGATGGCAAGCCAGGTGCCTACATGATTGTATTCTGCATCTGTAGTGTAGCTTACCTCGTAGGCTGGTGCATCATGAAGGCATTGGTTCCTAAGTACAAGCCAATCGTTGTAGAATAATACTTAATGTTATATATAGAAGAAAGCTCATTTGTCAATTGACAGATGAGCTTTCTTTCGTCTTAGTATGTAGGTTTATACGTATGCTGGCAGCTGCCGACAATGTTGCTGACAGCTGCCAGCAATCGTATAGAAGTACATCCTTATACCTTATTATATACGTTCTTTAATTCTAGACTGAACTTTCGCAAGTGGTTTAAGAACGGGCTGAAGGTCCACAAGAGAATGTGTCATAAATCCGATTTTATACTTATAGAGAAAGAATAAACCTGTCCCAATCTTCTGCACTCCCCGGCTTATTAAAGAACTTTTTGTATAATCTGATTCTTATTTTCGAGATGGCTGATGGTGTGCATCCTAACAGACATGCCATATCTGCAGGCTTGCATCCTAATTTGATGAGCATGCAAACATTTAACTCTCGATTGGTGATATCATATACCGACCAAAGTTTTTCTTTAAAACTTGGCATGAACTGATCAAAGGTATCTTCCATTTGTTTTCTCTCTTCTTTTGTCAGATACTCTTTGGTTTCACTTCTTTTCTTCTTTTGTATCATGATCCCTATATCTGTGTTCTTGATGCTGCCTAAAGCTAGATTTTCTTCTTCAATCTTCAGTTTGTTTATGGCATTCTGCGCTAACAGTTTTTCTTTCTCATCAGCTAATCTTTTCTTCAATTCATCTTTTTCATTTGTAGCATTTATCACTACTGTCCAATAAAAAAGGGCAATTCGATCTTTGAAACAGTTGAATTATAGTCTTTTATGCAGTATTTTGCAATGAAACGGACTTGATTTTGTAACTTTGCAGCCAAAAAGAATTGGCTACTATGTTTCAAGACAAATATGTTTTCGCTCAACTTACTGCATTTCTGAATAGAACTCAGTTCAACAACTACGTACGCAAGTATGATGGCAACCGATACGTGAAACACTTCACTTGCTGGAACCAGCTTCTTGCAATGATGTTTGGGCAACTGAGCAATCGTGAGAGTTTACGTGACTTGATAGTTGCATTGGAAGCTCATCGAGCTAAGCAATATCATCTGGGACTTGGACGTAATACTATCGTAAAAGCAACTCTTGCTTATGCCAATCAGACTCGTGATTACAGGATTTTCGAAGACTTTGCATTCTATATGATGAAGGAAGCTTGCAAAAAGCGAGAAACCAACATTTTGAATATACCAGGAAAGAAGTATGCTTTTGATTCGACAACTATTCCGTTGTGTCTTGCAACTTTTCCATGGGCAAAGTTCAGAAGTAAGAAAGGAGGAGTTAAAGCACATGTCTTATATGACGTAGAAGCACAAGTTCCAGCTTTCTATACTGTGACCACAGCATCAAAGCATGATTCTACAGCAATGTCTTCAATTACGTATGAACCAAACAGTTACTACATTTTCGATAGGGCTTATGATACTTTCAAGGAACTTTATAAGATTCATCTTACAGGTTCCTACTATGTAGTCAGAGCCAAAACGAACTTGAAGTACAAAATGGTAAAATGGAAGCGAAGAATGCCAAAGAATGTACTAACTGATGCTGAAGTAAAACTAACAGGATATCTTTCCGAAAAGAAGTATCCTGAATCATTCAGATTCATTCGATACTACGATGAAGAAGATGATCGTGAGTTTACTTTTCTGACGAATGC
>OGKL01000117.1_pt1 | contig 26465 bp, 16 predicted proteins | sample 1572471 | NCBI WGS metagenome assembly OGKL01 (sample SAMEA2582156, study PRJEB24529) | metagenome | biome: Human gut stool | place: China | collected 2011
ATAAGAGAGTTTTGACACACCCTCAACCAAGTAAACGGTGTAATTTTTGCTCGGTTGATGCACCTCTTGCTCGGTTGATGCACTTGAGACAAGTGCCCCCTTGAAGGCACATGAAAGTTTCTCAAAGTGTTGTATGCGATAGATGCCAGACTTTTCCTACAGCAACTGCGCGATGGTATTACGTACGCGCTCAGCCGCAGTGTACATCAGCGTGCCTTCGTCGGCATCCTTCGCACCCATGTACACGTCGGGATTGATGTACTCCATGCGGCTCTTCACGGGAACGCGCGCAGAGAAGTGGAACTCGCAGACGCCAGTCTCAGTCTGTATCTGCTTTATGTTCTGCTCGTTCACGCCGCAGCCAGCGAGAATGATGATGCGGCCGGCAGCAAGCTTATGCAGCTCGGCGAGAAGCGGTGCACCTTCGAGCGCTGTGGGCTGCTGACCCGATGTCAGGACGCGGTCGACACCGAGCTCGATGAGTTGTTCGAGTGCGCGGCGCGGATCGTTGCAGCGGTCGAAGGCGCGGTGGAACGTGACGGACATGCCCTGAGCAGCCTCAACCAAACGACGGTTGGCATCCATGTCGAGCGATCCGTCGGCACACAGACAGCCTATCACCACACCATCGACGCCCAACTCCCGGCACACGCGTATATCCTCTACCATGCGCTCCACTTCGAGCGGAGTATAGAGGAAGTCGCCGCCGCGCGGTCTGATTATCACGTGGAGGCGTGTAGTGCTGAGCACACGGCGCGCCACCTTAATCTCGCCGTACGACGGCGTGGTGCCGCCCTCGGGGATGCCGGCACACAGTTCAACACGGTCGGCACCGCCTTCCTGCGCTGCCAGACAGCTCTCTACGCCGTTGGCGCAGACTTCAAATCTATATTTCTTTTCCATAGCTATTTCCGTAGCGGAGGTCTCCGGCCTCCGCAGCAATCAATAACACTAATTACTTTATAGCGAGTTGTCGTGTTTAGAATACAACTCTTCATGCTATACACTTGGTGCTGCGGAGGCCGGAGACCTCCGCTACGTGCAAAATTAACCTTTACGTTTCAATGAGCAAAGAAAATCGGGGACATTATACAGAACGAACGGAAATTATTGCTAACTTTGTACAATAAAGGTGGTGAGATGGTGAAATGGTGTTGTGTTGACATTAGCAATGCAAATCTCACCCTCACAACATCTCAACATCACATCTCACCACCTCACCACCTCAACATCACACCTCAACACCTCAACATCTCAACACCTCAACATCTCAATAACAAACAACCAATAAACAAATCATTATGAACAAATCTTTTATTCTCTCGGCAGCTCTCTGCCTCTCGTCGCTCTTCGCTTCGGCTGAGAACGCCCCCACTCCACGCAAACAACTTGCTCCGAAACCGCCAATGGGCTGGATGACATGGAACCTCTTCCAGGGCAACATCAACGAACAGCTTATCCGCGAGACTGCGGACGCTATGGTAGAAGGCGGATTCCGCGACGCCGGCTACGAATATATCTTCATCGACGACCTCTGGCAGGGCGGTCGCGACCGTCAGAACAACATCATACCCGACCCTGAGAAGTTCCCGTCGGGCATGAAAGCGCTCGCCGACTATGTCCACTCTAAGGGCCTGAAGCTCGGCATCTACTCAGATGCGGCGCAACTCACCTGCGGCGGATGGACAGCGAGCCTCGGTTTCGAGGAGCAGGACGCACGCACCTTCGCTTCGTGGGGCATCGACTATCTGAAGTACGACTACTGCAACGCGCCTGAGGACAGCGCCACGGCAAGACAGCGCTACCGCACAATGGCTAACGCCCTGCAGAAGTCGGGACGCGACATCGTGCTCGGCATCTGCGAATGGGGACAGCGCCAAGGCGAGGAGTGGTGCGAGGAAGTGGGCGGACAGCTCTGGCGCACTTCTTACGACGTGCGCGACATGTGGAAGGACATCGTGAAGGAAGGCGGCATGGGCATTCTCGACATCGTAAACATTACGGCACCACTCGCCAAGCATGCCCGCCCGGGACAGTGGCCCGACATGGACATGCTCGTGGTTGGTCTGCGCGGAACGGGCGGTCCGTCGAGCGATCTCGGCGGCGTGGGCTGCACTCAGACCGAATATCAGACGCAGATGAGCATGTGGTGTATGCTCTCATCGGTGCTCGCCATGACCAACGACCTGCGCAAAGTGACCGACGACGACCGCCGCATACTGCTCAACAAGGAGATCATTGCCATCAATCAGGACGCTATGGGCAAGGCTGCGGAGCGCATCGTGAACGAGCCAACGCAGCAGGTGTACGTGAAACCGCTGGCTGACGGTTCGCACGCCGTGGCTATCCTCAATCCGTCGGACGCAGCACAACGCGTGAACCTCAACTTCGCCACCGTCGGACTCAACGGCAAGTACACCGTGCGCGACGTTTGGCAGCACCGCAACATTGCGCAACGTGCAAACAAATGGAAGGGCACGGTGGCTGCGCACGAGACTAAAGTATTCGTACTGAAATAAAAAAAGTAGCGGAGGCCAGAGACCTCCGCTACTTTTTTTACAAGTCTTCTTATTATTCTCCCTTTTCAAAGTCGAAGCTGTCGTCACTTGAATTGGTTTCATCGACAACGATATCAGTGTCAAGACGGCTCTCCTGCGGCTGTTCCTCCTGCACATTATTGTCGATTTGTTTTCTCGGTATGCGCTCAAGCTTGAAGTGCTGACCCTCCGGGAAGCCCTCGTTATTGTAGAACGGCATAGGTCTTTCTGGCTTCCCAGGCTCCTCAGCATCGTAAGTTCTGAGTTTCTTCGCGTCAATATCTCTTGGCTTCTTCGCGTCGAAGTACACATCATCATCGTATTCGCCATCGTTCTGCTGCATCTGCTGACGCTGAATAGCCTTCTCACGCTGAATGCGCTGGTTGCGGCGCGCACGCATCTCGCGCTCAGACGGTCTGCGCTGCTGCTGTTCTTCTGTGGGCACGCCCACGCTCTGGCGCTGCTTCTTCTCGGCAGCGTCGCCCACAGCCGCACCAGCTGCTGCACCCGTAGCCATACCTATGACCGTACCTATATCGTGTCCGCGCGGTCCGCCTACGATTCCGCCGATTGCGGAGCCGAGCACCGAGCCCATTGAGCCGCCTGCGTAGGCACCCGTGCCTGCGCCAGTGGAGCAACTGCTCACCGTTATCGCTCCACCTAAAAGCATTATCAAATATTTCTTCATAACTCTATTGTTTATGGTGAAGGCAGAAGCCTTCTGTTACAGTTTGTAAATCGTCAATTATCTTTATCAAAACGTCGGCATAGCCGTCTATTTCTTCACAGCCGCCTCAATATCCTCCTTGTAGTTGAGGTTCTTGAGTCGGTAGATGTCGTGGATGTGGGGCATACGCTGCAGGAACGAGTCGAGATTGCGGTTATGATTTGCTTCAACATGATTAGTTTGTTTTTAACACGTTAATATACTTTGCATTACAAAGTTAGAAAAAATAGCAATACAAAGCATACGAATTATAAGAAAACGGCAATAAAAGTTGGCTGATTAGTCAAAAAGAAGTATATTTGCGAATATAATACTACACAGATTTTAATTTATGCAAGAGTATCAGCTGGATTTCATAACTTATTGCGTAGGCAATCTCTCCGAGCGTCTTAACATGAGCGCAAGCAAAGTTTACAAAATGCTTCGTTCGTCAGGCATCTTGGACGGATATATTCTGCCTTGCTACGATGTGCTCCACACGTTCAGCAAGGACTATATTATGAACGATTTGATTGATATACTGAAAAAAAGAGGAACGTTAGCATGAAATGAGCTAATGGAAGCAAACAAGACTATACTTCAAATGAAATATGCCCGCATCGTGAAACTGTTCAGCGAGCAGAGCGGAATTTCTTTAGAAAACTCCTTGGAGTTCTTCTACGACTCGTATGTATATAGAATGGTCAGCGAGGGGATTGCTGACATGCACTGCCGTAGCGACGGCTACATAGCAGGACTTTTGCTTGAAGAATGGCAAAAGCTCCACCCTACTTCCTGCCCTTAGAACGCTTCTTATAAGTAGTCTGTTTCTTCTTGCCCACAGACTGTTTCTTCTTGTCAGGCGTATGCAACTTCTTTACATGCACCTGCTGATCATTGTTGTTGAAATGGAACACGCCGTCTTCGGGCAGCGTGTATTCGGTGACTTCGAAGTCGATTTCGGGCAGGGCGTCTTCGGGCTTGAACGGCACTTTCGTGTTACGCAGACGTTCCACCTTTACTACGGCTACGCCTTGCGCAATGATGCCGAGTTCGCTGGCGGCGCGATAAGAAAGGTCGATGATACGTCCGCGTCCGTGCGGACCGCGGTCGGTGACGCGCACGATGACCTGCTTGCCGTTGCGCTCGTTGGTTACGCGCAGCAGCGTGCCGAAGGGATAGGTGCGGTGAGCGCACGTCAGACTGTCGTGGTGCAGGCGCTCTCCGCTGCTTGTGCGAGAGCCTGTGGCACGTTTAGAATAGAACGAGGCCTTGCCTGTCTGCGTTTGTGCGCAGACATAGGCAAGGCTTATTGTTGCAAGAATTACTAATGTTGTATTTCTTATTTTCACGTATTCATATTGTTTTTTGCGGCGGTCGGGAGCATTATACGATGCCCTGAGCCATCATAGCGTTGGCTACCTTCATGAAGCCAGCGATGTTAGCGCCGCGTACATAGTCGATGTAGCCGTCAGCACGCTTGCCGTACTTCACGCACTGCTCGTGGATAGAGTGCATGATGTAGTGGAGCTTCTCGTCTACTTCCTTCTCGCTCCAGCTAAGACGTATAGAGTTCTGAGTCATCTCGAGACCAGATGTAGCTACGCCACCTGCGTTGACAGCCTTGCCAGGAGCGAAGAGCTGCTCAGCAGCAACAAACTTGTCTACAGCCTCAGCTGTGCAGCCCATGTTAGAAACCTCGGCAACGCACAACGGCTTCTGAGCGAGAATCATGTCGGCGTCGGCGCCGTTGAGCTCGTTCTGTGTAGCGCATGTGAGGTAGATGTCGGCCTTAACCTCCCAAGGTTTCTTGCCTGCAACGAACTTAGAGCCTGGGAACTCGTCCTCGTACGGCTGGCAGACATCGTTGCCTGAAGAGCGGAGCTCGAGCATGTAGTCGATCTTGTCGCCTGCGATGCCTGCTTCGTCGTAGATATATCCGTCAGGACCAGAGATAGTGATAACCTTACCACCGAGCTCTGTAGCCTTCTTGGCTGCGCCCCAAGCTACGTTGCCGAAGCCAGAGATAGCGATTGTCTTGTCCTTAATGTCGAGACCGCGTGTTGCGAGCATCTGCTGTACGAAGTAGAGTGCGCCGTAACCGGTAGCCTCTGGACGGATGCGCGAACCGCCGAACTCCAAGCCCTTGCCTGTGAGCACGCCCTGATACTGGTGGGTGAGCTTCTTATACATGCCGAAGAGATAACCAATCTCTCTGCCGCCTACGCCGATATCGCCTGCCGGAACGTCCTCATCAGGACCGATGTGGCGATAGAGCTCAGTCATGAATGCCTGGCAGAAACGCATAACTTCTGCGTCTGAACGGCCGCGGATAGAGAAGTCTGAACCACCCTTGCCACCGCCCATAGGCAATGTGGTGAGTGCGTTCTTGAATGTCTGCTCGAAACCGAGGAACTTCAGGATTGAGAGGTTCACTGACGGGTGGAAACGCAAGCCGCCTTTGTACGGGCCAATGGCGCCGTTGAACTGTACGCGGTAGCCGATGTTTACATGTACCTCACCGTTGTCGTCTGTCCAAGGAACACGGAATGTGATGATGCGCTCCGGCTCTACAAGGCGCTCGATAAGCTTAGCTTTCTCGAACTCCGGGTGCTGGTTGTAAACGTCCTCAATTGAGATAAGAACTTCGCGTACTGCCTGCAAATACTCGGCTTCTCCCGGGTGCTTAGCCTCGAGATCATGCATGATTTTCTCTACGTTCATAGTATAAAAGGTTTTTTAGTTGATAATAGATTCTTTCGTTTTTAAATTGTTTGTCTTTCGTCAGTCTAACGTCAATGCCGTTATGTAACTAAGACGGCGCAAATATAGATTATTTCGGCGTACCAGCCAAATAAAACAGCGAGTTTTTCTGCTTTTTCACGTTCTTTTAGATAGTTTACAGCATGTGTTCGCAAACAATCATTTCAGTGTTAACGCTGCAGTTGCCGTCGCTTTGTCATCGTTCACCGTACGCAATCTGATCGGACGGCGAACGCAATCTGATCGGACGGCGGACGCAATCCGATTGGACGGCGGACGCAAACCGATCAGACGGCGGACGCGAGCGGTGGCACGTTCCCACTACAAACAACCGATATGCAGACACTCAGCCGAAGGCTCTATTAAACACATTGCACAATACGATACCTATTTATGTACATTTTGCTCATTTGAACACAAACCAACTAACAAGTAGTAGGTATTTTGTGTGTCATTTTGCAAAAAACGGCAACCAAACCTTTTGTTCCTAAATCTTAATAATGTATCTTTGCATAGAATTTCTTTTTTACAATTCTTTGTATACATTATTATAATAACCAATAAAAAAATATGAGAAAAAAGTACGCTTTGTCAAGAATCGGGGCCGTTGCACTGTTAGCGAGCTCCGCAATCGGTGGTGCTAATGCTCAGGTTAGAGCTGCGCAGCAGTCTGCCCCAAGCATCAGCAACACAATTATGCGTGTGGCATCCGAGGATGGTCGGAAGCTTTGGGGCAATGTGCTCTTCGACAACAGATGGGCCAGTGTCAGCGAAGACTATTACGCTTACGGATGGTATGAATTTATGGCTAAAGACCCCGTAAAGGTTAAGCAGCTATATACCGAAGACTTCTTCCGTGCAACGGGCAGTGGAGCATGGATTGGCAACAATCTCTACTTCATCATGTACCAGAACTTCTGGGGTGTTGATATGATATACTATTATAAGTATAACACAGACACGTGGGAGAAACTTGCAGAAAAGTCGATTGACAACAAATCGTTCATAGCCAACGAAACGGCTATTGCGCCCGATGGTTCGACGGTATATGGCGACTTCCTCAATTCGGAAGGAAACGGCGACGAGCTTTGCATTGTCGACTACGAGAAGATGACGCGCACCAAGATTGGCGACTTGCGCCACTCGTATGTAGCAATGGGTGTGACCAAGCAGGGCGTGCTTTATGGTGTAGCTACCGACGGCAACCTCTACAAGATAGACACCAGCACGGCAGCGGAGACCTATATAGGCTCAACGGGCAAGCAACTGAAGCAGAGCGATGGCAGCTTCTACTACCAGAGTGGTGAGATAGACCAAAAGACCAACACCTTCTATTGGGCGTGTGTAGAGGCAGACAAGAAGTCGACGCTCTACACTGTAGACCTCACCGACGCAAGTCTGTCGCTTGTCGGCGATTTCGAGGGTCAGAACATGATAACAATGCTCTCTATCCCGAAGCCTGCAGCCGAGGACGGAGCACCTGCCATTGCCGAGAACCTTACGTTCGACTTCAAGAACGGCTCGCTCACAGGCGATGTTTGTTTTGATGTGCCCACAAAGACGTTCGCCGGCGACGAACTCAACGGCGATATCACCTATACCATCACCGACGGCACCGACACCCTTGCCGAGGGTAAGGCAGCAGCAGGCAGTAAGGTACGTCAGAGCGTGACGCTGAAAGACAATGGCAACGTGAACTTCATCATCACTCTTGCCAATGAAGCAGGACCGAGCCCACGCCTTCTTGGCAGTAAGTATATCGGTATGGACAAGCCGAAATCGGCTCAGAACGTAACAACCACCATCGACCAGAACGGCAAGGTGAACGTCACGTGGAGCGCACCTACAGAAGGACTCTACGGAGGTTATATGGGCGACATCAAATATAACATTGTGAGATACCCTGAAGGAAAGATTGTGCAGGAAGGCTACGCCGGCACATCCTATACCGAGACGCTTCCTTCCGATGCCAACAAGGCCGTATACGGATATGGCATCACACCCGTCAACGGCGGAGTGAAGGGCGATGAGGTTGTGAGCAACTATGTGGCTTTCGGCAACGCCATCACACCGCCTTTCTATGGTACGTTTGACGATGCTTCGGAGATGGCACTCTACGAAATAATCGACGGCAACGGCGACGGTGTAACATGGGCTTGGGACGAGCCTAACTGGTCAAACGACAAGGATGCATGTGTAACTACTGCAAAATCGGAGAACGCAGATGCCGACGAGTGGCTTATACTGCCGGCTCTGAAGGTGAAAGCCGGTAGCGTATACAATTTATCGTTCCGTGTTAAGGGCACTTCAAAATGGTATCCGCAGAAGTTTGAGGTGAAGTATGGCAAAAGCGCAACAGCTGCCGGCATGACAGAGACACTGCTTGCCGAGGAGACTATAGAGCTCTCCGACTATGAGGTGCGCAAAGCCACCTTCACACCCGCAGAAGACGAGGAGTTGTATATCGGCTTCCACGACATCAGCAGCAAGGGACAGCAAGGTCTGAAAATCGACGATATCACTATTGGCGAGGGCATCTCGCTAAACGCTCCCGACAGCGTTAGCAATCTTTCTGTTGTAGCCGCTGAGAAGGGAGCACTGCAAGCCACTCTCTCATTCAAGGCCCCAGAAAAGAATTACAGCGGCAGCAAGCTCGAGAATATAACCAAGTTCCTCATCCGCCGTTCGGGCAAGGTAGTGGCAGAGGCGCCATCAGCCGAACCTGGTGCGACAGTGACATTCACCGACAACACCGCAACAAACGGCATCAATATCTATAGTGTGGCAGCAGTGAACGAGCATGGTGCGGGCTTCTACTGTAAGCCGGTAGCTATATATGTAGGACAGACATCGCCGCTGGAACCCGACAATCGTCGCACAGCCGAGCATCCCGACAAGGTGACATTCACATGGGAGGAGTCGAATGTCGGCAATTACGACGGATATGTAGACCTCTCAGACGTGACCTATGTCATTGCAGAGCGTGGCGGTTCCGACTATTATCCCACTTATACAAAAGTGGACTCGGTTAAAGGTAAAACAACAATAGACATACCAATGGTTACGAACACCGGTGCACAGGTTCTTAAAACACTCTGGATTTCTGCCAAAAACGATTACGGACAGAGCTCATACAAGGCGTTGCCTTCTATCATGCTCGGCAAGCCCTACGATCTTCCGTTCTCTGAGAGCGTGGCTAAGAATCTTCTGCACGGACGTTTGTGGACCACGTACGGCACGGGCAAGTCAGATTTCTGGACCATTGACGACAATTATCCCGACTGTGTTGACAACGATGGCGGAGCCTTCCACATGATTTCGGAAGCCGATACCGACTGGGCTTATCTCGGAACCGGAAAGATAGCACTCGCCGGCGCTGCCGAACCGAAACTCATCTTCTACCACAAGGCAGAAACCGGCAGCAATGCCAAGATAAAGATTGAAGTAGAGTTGCCCGATGGTACGACCGAGGAGGTAGCAAATATTGACGCAGCTAAGGACGAAGGAAAGTGGACCGCTTCTGCCGTTTCGCTTGCCGACTATGTAGATAAGGATTTCGTGTCTGTCAATTTTGTGGCGCAGGCCAACACCGGCAATGTAGTGTACATCGACCGTATGTTCATACGCGATACATACACCTACGATTTGAGTGCAGAGATAGAAGCCCCGGAAACAGCAAGAAAGGGCGAAACGGAGAATGTGAAGGTCACGGTGAACAACTTCGGCTCGAAGGATGCGCGCGGCTATAAGGTAGAGCTATATGCCAACAACAAACTTATTGCCTCTGAGACTCCTGCCGAACCATTGAAGGCCTACTATTTCAAGACATTCAACTTTGAGTATCCTATCAGCATTCTTGAGGACAAGGAGGGTGTAGAGCTGAAGGCCGTCGTGGTATACAGCAACGACCTGAACACCGACGACAATGAGGTATCAGCATCCACTAAGTTTGAGATATCAACCAAGCCGCACCCCGACTCGGCTACAGCCACAAAGACAGAGAACGGAGTGGAGGTAGCATGGACAGCGGTTGATTCCGAATCGAAGACTGCAACAGAGAGTTTCGAGTCGTATACGTCATGGAGCACCGATTTGTTTGGCGGCTGGAAGTCGGTGGCAAACAATACGGGAACGACGGGCGGTCCGTTCAAAATGAAGTATCCGTCACAAGGCACTTCGTTTGCATTCACCCTTGCCGACCCACTCGACAGATGGCTCTCTAAAGAGCAACTCGAGCAGGTTCCGGGCTTCAAGGCACACACCGGCAGTAAGTATCTTGCCGCTTTCCACCGTGCCGACGATGGAGGCAATGACGTGACGCAGAACAACTGGCTCTTCTCGCCCGAATTGTCTGGCGAGCAGCAGACAATATCGTTCTGGGTGAAAAACGAGAACGATACCGACCAGAAGATTAATTATCCGGAGACCTTCGACGTGCTCTACTCTACTACAGATAGCAAGCAGGCTTCGTTCACAAAGATTGGTGAAACGCACACCACATCGAAGGGCGAATGGGAGGAAGTAAGCGTAGAGTTGCCAGCAGGCAGCAAGTATTTTGCCATCAACCATAATACAGTGGCAGCTAACTCTTTCGTATTCATGATTGACGACATTACTTACACCTACGGTCCGGGTGCCGTGATACTGTATCGCATATATCGTGATGGAACACTCGTGGGCACAGTACCGTCAGACCAGACAACGTTTGTTGACAAAACTGCCGATAGCAACACTAAATACATCTACGGTGTAACAGCGGTTTATTTCGACGGCGAGTCTGAGGCTACCATTGCTACAGACACCACAACCGGCATCAACGACGTATTCAAAGCCGAGAAGACTTTCGATGTGTATACTGTCGACGGCATACGCGTTGCCACAAACGTAAGCAACTTCTCAACAATGAAGAAGGGAGTGTACATCGTAAACGGTAAGAAAGTTATAGTTAAGTAGACAAGTAGACGATATGAACATTAATAAAAGATACGCATTCGTGCCTCTTGCCCTTATGTTTCTTGTAGCCGGCGCTTCTGCAGCGCCGCGCTCCAAGACACAGATGAAAGCCGTGGCAATAAAGCTATTAGGTAGCGCAAGAATGAAGGCAGCGGCAAGAGGATCGTTCTCAATCGACACAAAAGCAATAAAGGAGCTGAAAGCGTCAGAGGGCTATGTGGTATATGGTTCTGAAGACAATGGGTTTGCGGTTATAGCAACCGACGACACTTCACCAGCCATATTAGGATATAGCGACACGAAGTTCGAGCCAAAGTCAACCAACCCCAACTTTGAGTGGTGGCTTTCTATGGTGAACGAGGCGGTGGTCTCACGCGCAAAGGCGTCTAAAGTGGCTCTTGTGAACAAGATGCCGAGTGGGTATGGCTATGCCGAGTCGGTAGCAGCTCTTTGCGAGACTCGCTGGGGACAGAACAAGCCATACAACAACCTCTGCCCTACTGCCACCAACGGCACACGCACACTGACGGGATGCGCCGCTACGTCGACAGCTCAGGTGCTTCGCTATCATCGTGCACCGGAGCATGGCATCGGCAGCCGCACCATATACTATCCTGCCAACAATATGTCGGGCACGAAGATAAGTGCAGACTTCGAAAAGAGCAAGTACGACTGGAACGCAATGCTCGAGACCTACGATTCTAAGTACTCCGTAGAAGAAGGCGACGCCGTGGCACTCATAATGCACGACTTAGGTGTGGCGGTTGGTATGGAGTATGGCAGCGAAGCCGATGGTGGTAGCGGTGCTCTGCACGAGAATGTGGCTAAAGGCTTGCAACGCTACTATGGCATTGAGGATGCCAAATATATCGTGAGGAAGGATTATTCTGACAATGAGTGGATGCGCATCATCTACGAACAGATTAACAATAAGCAGCCTCTCGTGTATGGCGGATTCGATAAGTCAATGGGTGGCCACTCATTCGTTCTCGACGGATATGACGCAGAAGGTAAGGTGCATGTCAACTGGGGATGGGATGGCAACTACGACGGCTATTACGATATAAACATCCTCGACCCACAGGCATACAAATTCTCAAGCAATCAAGAAGCTGTGATAAACATCGCGCCAGACAAGACATCATCAACCTTAAAGGGCAGCATTGCTCTTGAAGCCGCAGGAACGCTTGCTGCACAAATAGAGGCCGACAAGTTTTACAACTACGACACGCTGACAGTGAATGGAAACATCAACGCTGCCGACCTGCGCACGCTGCGTAGCATGGCAGGACGTGACGCTGAAGGCAACCGCACCCGCGGACATCTGCGCGTTCTCGACCTTAGTGAAGCTCGTATCGTTGCCGGCTCCGACTATTACATGATGGAAAACGGCAAGAAGCTTATTGTAGAAAGAGATGCAAGTCTGCCCGACAAGGTGTTCTCAAAGACGCGATTGGAGAAGATTGTGTTTCCAAAGACCGGCATAAGCAGTTTTGGCAAGGGAGTATGGGCATATGCGAGCAAGCTAAAGGAAGTGGTGCTGACGGCCTCTGCCGATGCCAACTTTCTATACGAAGACGGGATAGTGTACAATAGCGACAAGACTACTCTTATTGCTGCCTTACCATTTCAGCCGAATGGTGTGGATATAAAGCATGGGGTTATCAATGTGGCCGACTATGCTTTTGCGGGTTGTAACCTTATGCCACATGTTTCGCTCAGTAGCGATGTAAAGACGATAGGTAAGGAAGCATTTGCCAACTGCTGGTCTCTTACAGAGTTCAAAGTCTTCTCTAAGAATATACCGCAGTTAAATGGCACTAACGTTTTCAAAGGAGCCAACGTTGAGAGTTGCTTACTCAGGGTGCGTGCCGGCTCAAAGATGCGTTTCCAGAACACTGCACAATGGAACGACTTTGCTAACATTGTTGAGTTTGGCACTACGATTAAGGCTCGTAATCAGGCTCGGGAATATGGCGACGAAAATCCACGACTCACCTTCACCATTATTGGTGACAAGGTAGAAGGCAAGCCCGTGCTTAGCTGCGAGGCTACTACAGAGAGTAAGTGTGGTCGCTACACTATTCATATAGAGCCGGGAACTATCACAGATGAGGCGGTTGATTTTGAAGACGGCTATCTCGTTGTGACACAAGCTCCGCTTTACGTAACCGTTGAGGACGCTACTCGTGAGACTGGTATGGAGAACCCCGTGTTCAACATCACCTATGACGGATTTAAGCATGAAGAGACGGCAGACGTACTGACTACTAAGCCGGTTGCTTCGTGCATAGCAGATGCCACATCGCAAGCCGGTAAGTACGAAATCACAGTAAGTGGTGGCGAGGCAGACAACTACGAGTTATTTTACAACAATGGTTGGCTAACGGTAACTCCGTCTACGGCTATCAACGGTAGCAGAGTAACGGAGGAAACGACCTTCAATGTGTATACTTTAGAAGGCGTTTGCGTAAAACACAATGCAAAGAACCTTGATGGTCTTGCAAGTGGTATATATGTTGTAGCAGGAAAGAAGATTGTTAAGTAGACTACAAAAAGTGAAGCGCCCTGCGTCCGGTTTTGCCGAACGCAGGGCGCTTTCGTATATTTCTTTAGAAACCCTTGAAAAGCTTTCCGTCACAGATTACCAGATCTGTGCACGCTTCTTCTGCGGAACGAAGAGCTTGTCAGACTTCTTGATGTTGAAAGCCTTGTACCAAGCGTCGATCTGCGGGAGAGCACCGTTGACGCGAGCCTCAGCCGGTGAGTGCGGGTCGGTCTTTATCTGACGGTCTACGTACTCGGGACGAGCGTTGCCAGCCCATACTGTAGCCCATGAGAGGAAGAAGCGCTGCTCGGGTGTGAAGCCGTCGATAGACTTGTTGAGAGCCGGGTTCTCCTTGAGCACGTTCTGCAGGGCGCGGAACGAGATATTCAGACCGCCGTTGTCGCCGATGTTCTCGCCGAGAGTGAGCTTGCCGTTGATCTTCTTGCCGGGCAGAGCCTCGTAAGCGCTGAAGTAGTCGACGAGCACCTTTGTGCGAGCCTCGAAGTTCTTCTTGTCGGCTGCTGTCCACCAGTCGTTCTGGTTGCCGTACTTGTCGAACTGGGAGCCCTGATCGTCGAAGCCGTGCGACATCTCGTGGCCGATTACGCCGCCGATACCGCCGTAGTTAACAGCCTCGTCTACGTTCGGGTCGAAGAACGGCGGTTGGAGGATGGCTGCCGGGAAGCAGATCTCGTTGGTGGTCGGGTTATAGTAAGCGTTCACGGTCTGCGGAGTCATTTGCCACTCGGTCTTGTCAACCGGCTTGTTCACCTTGCGCGAGATATAGTCCTGCGAGAGGAATGCGCGGATGTTCTGCATGTTCTCGAAGAGCGAGAGCTGCTCGTCTACGTGGAGGTTGGTGTAATCCTTCCACTTGTCTGGGTAACCCACCTTCACGATGAAGTTGGCGAGCTTGTCCTGAGCCTGCGCCTTTGTAGCGGGCGACATCCATGTAGCCTCGTCGATGCGCTGCGAGAGAGCCTTCTGCAGGTTGCACACGAGCTGAATCATCTGCTGCTTAGACGACTCGGGGAAGTACTTCTCTACGTAGAGCTTGCCGATAGCCTCGCCGAGCACGCCGCTCACGAGAGCTGTGGCACGCTTCCAGCGCGGACGGTCCTGCTGTACGCCCGACATCACCTTGCTCAGCTCGAACTCGGCTGCGCGGAAGTTGTCGTCGAGGTAGCCGGCTGCAGAGCTGATGGCGTGAGCCTCGGCGTAAGCCTTGAGGTCGTCGAGCGGCTCGTCAGCCAGTATCTTCTCCACCTCGTGGATAGGTTCGATCTGTCCGACGTCGATGTGCGAGAATGCGGGGAAGCCCTCAGCCAGGAAGAAGTTGCCCCAGTCGATGCCCGGGAAGTCCTTCACGAGAGCGTTGTATGTCATCTTGTGGTAGTTGGCCTGCACGTCGCGCAGCTCTACCTGGCTCTTGCTTGCCTTGGCGATGCGTGTCTCGATGCGCATTGTGGCGTCGGCCTTGCGCTGAGCAGTAGCCTCGTCGTTGCCGGCGAGAACGAGCATCTTCTTGAGGTATTCGGCGTAAGCCTTGCGCACAGCAACCACCTGAGCGTCGTCAGAGAGGTAGTAGTCGCGCTCGCCGAGTCCGAGTCCGCCCTGACCAAGACCCACGAGGTTGTTGGCAGCGTCCTTCATGTCGGCACCTACGCCGGCTCCGAACATGAGGCAGTCGAGACCGCGTGCGTCGAGCTGTGCTGTGACGAGCTGATACTCGCGGCGGTCGTTCACGTCGTTAATCTTCTTCAGAATCGGCTTCAGCGGTTCTGCACCCTCGCGGTTGCGGCGCACGCTGTCCATGGCGAGGTTGTAGAGCGAACCTATCTTCTGTCCGAGTGTGCCCTTGGGCTGCGGTTTAGAAGAGTACTCCTCGATGAGAGCAAGGATGCGCTTCTGGTTCATCTCGTCGAGGTCGGTGAACGAGCCGTTGCGAGCGTGTTCTGCATCAAGCGGGTGGGCCTTGCGCCAGCCACCGATAGCATACTCATAGAAGTCTTGTCCGGGCTTCACCGCCGTGTTCATGTTGGCGAGATCGATGCCCTTTGAGGTCTGCGCGCTTGCCGACATTGTAGCCAGCAGCGAGCAAGCGAGGATGATTGATTTTACTTTCATATATAATTAAGTTTAGTAATAAGCTTGGGTACTCTCAGGGGGTGCTTTCAGGGGGTGCACTTGTCTCAAGTGCACCAAACTATCTGCACATATACTTATTAAGCATTATTCTTTGTTGGTGCACTTGAGACAAGTGCACCCCCTGAAATTAGCACTTAAGACAAGTGCACCCCCTAATGTTTGCAAAAGTAAGAAATTTGTGATAAATAACATATACTTGTTAGTAATCGTTAACCATTGCGCAAACGTTTACCTTGCAGTTTGGAAGAAATACGTTCATAACTTTGCAAAAAAATTGCGCGATTGTTTAATTTTGCATCAGAATATAATTAGAATCTAATAACGACTAAACAATACTATGCAAATTACTTTTAATATCCAGTACAAGACAGTATTCGGCGAAGAGCTGCTGCTGAACATCGTAGGCGGACAGCAAGGCAACCGCACAGTGGCTATGTCTACAACCGACGGTTTTACATGGACATGCGAGGTAGAGGCAAGTATGGGCGAACAGCGCGTAGACTATTACTATAGCGTGCGCAACAGCTGCGGAATAAAGTGCAGCGAGTGGAAGACCATAATGCACCGCATCGACCTCAACGCGAACGCTTCGCACCGCTTCATAGTAGAAGACAGCTGGCACGAGATACCAGGCGACACATATTTATATAGTTCGGCTTTCACCGACTGCGTAAACCGACGCGCGGAGGGCAAGGTGGAGCCGCTGGCTTACAAGAAGGCGCTGCGACTTGTGGTGCGCGCTCCGCAGCTTCACTCGGGCTCACGCCTCGCTCTCACGGGCAAAGGCGCAGCGCTGGGCAACTGGGACCTGAAGAAGGCGCTGCCAATGACCGAGCACAACTACAACGAATGGATTGTAGACATCGACGGCGACGCGCTCAATACAAACGAAAACGAAAAAGAAGTAGGTTTAGGTAACAATAATAAGATTTGTAGTAAGTTAGTACACGAACTGGAATTTAAGTTCGTGGCGTTCGGCGACAAAGGCGAAGAGATGTGGGAGACATGCGACAACCGCAAGCTCACTCTCGAGCCTTTGGAGCAGAACGAAGTGCGCGTGGTGACGCTCGACCAGTCGTTCTACGCGCTCTGCGACGAGAAGGTGGCGGGCACACTCATACCCGTCTTCTCGCTCCGCTCAGAAGGCAGCTTCGGCGTGGGCGACTTCGGCGACCTTAAACTGATGATCGACTGGGTGGCAAAGACCCACCAGCGCCTCCTGCAGGTGCTGCCTATCAACGACTCTACATCCACACACACGTGGACCGATTCATATCCATATTCATGTATATCTATCTTCGCACTGCATCCGCAGTATGCCGACCTGCGCCAGCTGCCCGCATTGAGCGACAAGCTGGAGGCAGACCGCTTCGAGGTGCTGCGCGAGGAACTGAACGCTCTGCCGCAGATCGACTACGAGCGCGTGAACAACGCCAAGCTGAAGTATCTCCGTCTGCTGTTTGAGCAGGAGGGTAAGAAGGTGCTGGCGACGAAGGAGTTCAAGGCGTTCTTCGCCGACTGTGAGCACTGGCTCGCGCCGTACGCCTACTACTGCTACCTGCGCGACCTCTACGGCACATGCGTATTCGCCGATTGGGCCGACCACAAGCAGTGGAACGAGGCTGACCGCACAGCGCTCAGCAACCCGAAGAGCGAACTATATAATAAGGTGGCGTTCTACTACTACGTGCAGTTCGTGCTCGACCAGCAGATGCGCTCCGCTCACGATTATGCCCGCGCTCGCGGCGTCATCCTCAAGGGCGACATACCTATCGGCGTCAACCGCAACGGCTGCGACGTATGGCACGAGCCCGAATACTTCCACCTCGACTCGCAGGCGGGCGCTCCGCCAGACGCTTTCTCGGTGAACGGACAGAACTGGGGCTTCCCGACGTACAACTGGGACCGCATGATTGCAGACGGATGCCAGTGGTGGGTGCGCCGCTTCCAGAACATGGCTAAGTATTTCGACGCTTACCGCATCGACCATGTGCTCGGATTCTTCCGTATATGGGCTATACCTACCGACTGCGTAGGCGGACTGCTCGGACAGTTCCAGCCGGCGCTCGCCATGACGCGCGACGAGATACAGAGCTACGGACTCAACTTCCAGGAGCATCTGTTCACAACGCCGTTCATAGCCCACTGGGTAGTGGAGCGCGTGTTCCGCGAACATACCGAGGAGGTTATAAAGACTTATCTCAACCACGAGCACGACGACATCTACTCGCTCAAGCCCGAATACGACACGGAGCGCAAGATTGAGGCTGCGTTCGATGGCAAGACGACGGAGAAGGACGTGTGGATACGCGACGGACTCTACGCACTGGTTGACGACGTGCTCTTCGTGCGCGACAGCAAGAACCCCAACCTCTTCCACCCACGCATCACGGCGCAGCTCAACTTCATGTACGAGGCGCTGTGGGACGGCGATAAGGCTGCGTTCAACCGACTATATAACGACTACTATTATCGCCGCAACAACGAGTTCTGGTATGGCGAGGCAATGAAGAAGTTGCCGCTGCTGGTGCAGGCTACTCGCATGCTGGTGTGCGCAGAGGACTTGGGCATGGTGCCCGACTGCGTGCAGTGGGTGATGCAGCAGCTGCGCATCCTGAGTCTCGAACTGCAGTCGATGCCGAAGGACCCGAGCGTTAAGTTCGGCTATCTCTCGCGCAACCCGTACCGCTCTGTGTGCACACTCTCTACTCATGATATGCCTACGCTGCGCCAGTGGTGGGACGAAGACTGGGACCGCACGCAGGAGTTCTACAACACCATGCTCTACCGCGGCGGCGCCGCACCGCATCCGCTGCCGGGATGGCTCGCTCGCGACATCGTTTCGCAGCAGCTCACCTCGCCGTCTATGCTCTGCGTACTCTCGCTGCAGGACTGGTTCGCCATCGACGAGCGTATTCGCCTCGCTGATGCCGACGCCGAGCGCATCAATATTCCGGCTAACCCGAAGCACTACTGGCGCTATCGCATGCACATGAACATCGAACAGCTCCTCGCCGACCGCGACTTTAACGAGCAGGTGAAGGAACTGATTGATGAAGCGGGAAGAAAGTAAATTTAAAATTAAGAGTTGAGAATTGAGAGTTGAGAATTGAGAGTTGAGAGTTATGATATGTACTATTGCTTAATTTTTCAAAATATATAATATGGAGAAAAACTTTTCACAAATGGTAATCATAACCCTCAACTCTCAATTCTCAATTCTCAACTTTCAACTTTCAGCTCTCAACTGAAAAACGTTCAATAACAACAATCATGACCCTAAAGACCATTCTCCTCTCCTTCTTGACATCCTGCACGGCTCACAGCGCCGTCGCACAGACGTTCAACGAAGTGGAGTATTCGCCCAAAGAGACAACATTCCAGCTCACCACGTCGCCCGACGTGAAGAAAGTGAACGTGCTGCTGTCGGACACAGACAGCGACAACCCTGCCGAGCAGATGATTAAGCAGATGAAGCGTGTGGGTGCGGGCAAGTGGAAGCTAACGGTGAAGAGCGACTTGAAAGGCAAGTATTATCTCTTCAGCGTGTACAACAATGCGCAGCCCGACAACACACCCGGCATATTCGCAAAGGCGGTGGGTGTGAACGGAAAGCGCGGCGCCATCGTCGACCTGCGCGACACCGACCCTGAGGGTTGGAACAGCGATGTGCGCCCGACGCTCAACAATCCGTGCGACCTCGTCATCTACGAGATGCACCACCGCGACTTCTCCGTCGACCTCTCGTCGGGACTGAAGAACAAGGGCAAATATCTTGCGCTCACAGAGCCGAAGGCTATCGAGCACCTGCAGCGTCTCGGCGTGAACGCCGTGCACATTCTGCCGTCGTTCGACTACGCTTCAGTGGATGAGTCGAAGCCCGACGCGCCGCAGTACAACTGGGGATACGACCCGCTCAACTATAACGTGCCCGAAGGCTCCTACTCTACCGACGCCGCTACGCCGACAACACGCATACGCGAGTTCAAGCAGATGGTACAGGCACTGCACAAGGCAGGCATTCGCGTCATACTCGACGTGGTGTACAATCATACGTTCGACATCAACGGCTCCAACTTCCAGAAGACCTACCCCGACTACTTCTACCGCAAGACTGCGGAGGGCAAGTATTCGGACGGTTCGGGCTGTGGCAACGAGACTGCGAGCGAGAAGCCGCTCATGCGCGAGTTCATGAAGGAGAGCGTGGAGTATTGGGTTAAGGAGTATCATATCGACGGTTTCCGCTTCGACCTCATGGGCGTTCACGACATCGAGACGATGAACGAGATACGTGCTATGGTAGACAAGATCGACCCGTCTATATATATTTATGGTGAGGGCTGGAGCGCTGGTTCTTGCGCCTATCCGCAGGAGAAACTGGCTATGAAGGCTCATGCCAAGCAGCTCGACGGCATCGGTGCGTTCTGCGACGATATGCGCGACGCTCTGCGCGGTCCGTTCTCAGACGATCATAAGGGCGGCTTCCTCATTGGCGAGCCTAATCAGGAGGAAAGCATCAAGTTTGGCATCGTGGGTGCCATTGCACATCCGCAGATAGATATGACGAAGGTGAACTACTCGCAAGAGGCGTGGACGAACGAGCCGTCGCAGATGGTGGCTTACGTGAGTTGTCACGACGACATGTGTCTCACCGACCGTTTGCGCGCTACAATGCCGTACATAACCGACGACGAACTGATACGTCTCGACCTGCTCGCACAGACCGCTGTGCTCACTTCGCAGGGCGTGCCGTTCATTCTCGCTGGCGAGGAGATGTTGCGCGACAAGAAGAGCGTACACAACTCGTTCCGCTCGCCCGACTCTATCAACCGCCTCGACTGGAACAACCTGAAGCGCTATCCGCAGGTATTCGACTACTACGCTGGTCTCATAGCGCTGCGCAAGGCGCATCCTGCGTTCCGCATGGGCAAGGCTGAGGAGGTGAGAAAGAACCTCGAGTTTGTCGACGCTCCGAAGGGCGTGGTGGCGTTCCGACTGAAGAATAACGCCGGCGGCGACGCATGGCAGAACATATACGTGGTGCTCAACTCGCAGAAGACTCCGCAGAGCGTGAAGGTTGCTGAGGGTAGCTACACAAAGGTGGTGGCTAACGGCAAGGTGAACGCCGAAGGTCTCGGACTCATCAGCGGCTCAACTCTGACGGTTGCTCCGCAGTCAGCATTGATTGTTCACGATTAATACTTTAAACAATGATAAACTTCAGAAACCATTTTCTCTTGTCATTGAACAAGGGAATGAAGAGCGCGACGCTCGTCGCTCTCTTTCTTACATCATCGCTTTCTATGAATGCAGCACAGAAGATAGACCGCATCGAACCTACAAACTGGTTCGTAGGCATGAAGAATCCGCAGGTGCAGCTGATGGTTTACGGCAAGGACGTGCGCGCTGCCGAGGTGTCGACCGACTATCCTGGCGTGCGCATCGACTCGCTCGTGCGTCTCGACTCGCCCAACTATCTGCTGGTATACATGAACGTGAAGGATGCCCAGCCGGGCACGATGAATCTGCTGTTCCGTGCGGGCAAGAGCAAGACAAACGTGAAGTACGAGTTGAAGGCGCGCGACATGAAGGGCGAAGACCGCATGGGCTTCACCAACGCCGACGTGCTGTACATGCTTATGCCCGACCGATTTGCGTCGAGCGGAAAGAATCTTAAAGTGAAGGGCTTGAACGCTTACACCGTGAACCGCAAGGAGCCGTCGCTGCGTCATGGCGGCGACCTCGAAGGCATACGCCAGCACCTCGACTACTTCAACGAGCTTGGCGTTACGGCACTGTGGTTCACGCCGGTGCTTGAGAACAACTCGCCCGACCACGGCAAGAGCAGTACGTATCACGGATACGCTACGACCGACTACTATCGTGTTGACCCGCGCTTCGGATCGAACAGCGACTACCGTCAGCTTGTTTCTGATGCGCACAAGAAGGGTCTGAAGGTGGTGATGGACATGATTTTCAACCACTGCGGCTTCGAACATCCTTGGGTGAAGGACATGCCTACCAAGGACTGGTTCAACACACCCGAATGGCTTGCGCCGGAGAATCAGGCGAAGGCTGTGAAGACGAAGACCGTGGACGGCGACCAGATGACTAACGACAAGTATCTGCAGACAAGCTACAAGCTTACGCCGGTGCTCGACCCGTATGCGTCGAAGGTAGACCTGCGCGAGACGGTGGACGGCTGGTTCGTGCCCTCAATGCCCGACCTCAACCAGCGCAACGAGCACGTGATGACTTATCTCATACAGAACTCGGAATGGTGGATAGAGACCGTTGGCATCGACGGCATACGCATGGACACTTATCCGTACGCCGACCGCAAGGGTATGGCGCACTGGATGGAGGTGCTGAACACGGAGTATCCCAACTTCAACACGGTTGGCGAGACTTGGGTGACAGAGCCGGCATACACGGCGGCATGGCAGAAGGACTCGCCGCTGGCTGAAGTGAACTCTAACCTGAAGACGGTGATGGACTTCGCGTTCTTCGACCGCATCAACCAGGCGAAGAACGAGGAGACCGACGACTGGTGGAAGGGCTTCAACCGCATATACAACTCGCTCTGCTACGACTATCTGTACGTAGACCCGTCGCACGTGATGGCGTTCATCGAGAATCACGACACCGACCGCTTCCTCGGCGAGGGTCAGGACACATTAGCTCTGAAGCAGGCGCTGGCTCTGCTGCTCACCGTCAACCGCATTCCGCAGCTCTACTACGGCACGGAGATACTGATGAACGGCACTAAGAGCTCTACCGACGGACATGTGCGCCGCGACTTCCCTGGCGGTTTCGCCGGCGACTCACACAACGCGTTCAACAAGGCGGAGCGCACGAAGGAGGAGCAGGCTATGTTCAGCTTCACAAGCCGTCTGCTCCACTGGCGTCAGAACAACGACGTCATCACGAAGGGCAAGCAGACGCAGTTCATACCGGTGAAGGGCGTGTACGTAGTGGCTCGAACATTGGGCGACAAGGCGGTGATGACGGTTATCAACGGCACATCGAAGGCTGCAACAATGCCCGTAGCCCGCTACGCCGAGATTATCGGCAACCACACGGAGGCTACGAACATCCTTACTGGTCGCAAGATCGACCTCTCTAAGGACGTGAAGCTGCAACCGAGAGGTGTACTTGTACTTAGTATGTAACTAAAAAAATCTCCCATATCTTACAGCAGGCTTGTAACGTCTTGCTGGATAATGAGTTGAAGGCTGGTAGATAGCGTTTTTATCTACCAGCCATCTACCAGTATCTACCAGCATCTCCCAGACGGGCTGCCCGCCTCAATCGGGTTTTGCACATATTTCTCCTATTGTTTGCCCTTCTACACAATTATATTGTTTCGGCAAACATCAGACAACCTCAAACAATAACAATCAATTCGATACCTAAAATGAACAGATTCCTAAAATCGGTGACCGCATTAGCATGCGGCTTAAGCCTTTCGGCGCTTAACGCGTCGGCGCAAGGCTGGCCTTCTGAATACGAGGGCGTGATGCTTCAGGGCTTCTACTGGAACAGCTTCGACGCATCGCAGTGGACAAAGCTTGAGAGCGAGGCTGACGACATGGCGCCTTACTTCAAACTTATCTGGGTGCCGCAGAGCGCTTACTGCGGCGGCAAGTCGATGGGCTATAACGATCTCTACTGGTTCTCCAACTACAACTCGTCGTTCGGCACGGAGCAGGAGCTGCGCTCAATGATCGGCACGTTCAAGAAGAAGGGCATAGGCACCATCGCCGACGTCGTAATCAACCACCGCGGAACCGTGAAGAACTGGTTCGACTTCCCCGAGGAGACGTACAAGGGCAAGACGTACAAGATGACGGCTGCAGACGTTTGCGCCGGCGACGACAAAGGCAAGGCTGCGGAGGAGGCGAAGAAGCAGGGCGTGAGCCTCAGCGCCAACTACGATACGGGCGAGGACTGGGACGGCATGCGCGACCTCGACCACAACTCTGCCAACGTGCAGAACTGCGTGAAGGCGTATCTCGACATGCTGCTCAACGACTTAGGATACGCAGGCGTGCGCTACGATATGACGAAGGGATACGCCGGAAGGTTCACGGGCTTGTACAACAAGGCGGCGAACCCCACCTACTCCGTCGGCGAATACTTCGACGGCAACAAGACGAATGTCATCAACTGGCTGAACGCTACGAAGGTGAACGACAAGATAATGTCGGCGGCGTTCGACTTCCCCATACGCTACTCGATGCGCGACGCGGCTAACAACGGCAACTGGTCGAAGCTGGCGAACGGCGGACTGGCTACCGACGTGGTGTACAAGCGCTATGCGGTGACGTTCCTCGAAAACCACGACACAGAGAAGCGCAGCGACGCCGACCAGGACCCGATACGCAAGGACACGCTGGCGGCAAACGCTTACATGATCGCCATGCCGGGCACGCCCTGCGTGTTCTACAAGCACTGGACCGACTGCAAGCAGGACATCAAGAACATGATTCTGGTACGCTACATAGCCGGAATACACAACGAGAGCCGATGGTCGTGCACGGAGAACTCTGCGAAGCGCTACGTCGTAACCACAACGGGCAAGAACATGAGGCTGCGTGCGGCGGTGGGCACCACGGCGAACGCATACACACCCACCGACGACGGATGGGCGCTGGCTGCCGAGGGCTACCACTGGCGCTACTTCCTGCCTACTTCTGCCGAGACGGTGTTCCCGTCGCTGCCGTCGGGCGAATACTACAACGGCCCTACCGTCACGCTGCGCGCTATCTCTACAGCCAAAGACGCACAGATTGTCTACACAACTGACGGCACCGCTCCTACGGCGTCAAGCGCAAAGGTGACAAACGGCGCCAAGATTGCGCTGCCCGACGGCAAGTGCACGCTGAAGGCTGCGCTGCTCGTGAACGGCAAGGTGGGCGCTATCGTGACACGCACATACAGCGTGCATAAGTTCGAGGCTTACAACATCGCCGTGTATGTCAACACCGAGAACGTGGGCTGGACCAACTGCTACTTCTGGACGTGGGGCGGCGACGAGACGCACGCGCCTGCCAACAAAAAATGGCCTGGCGACAACGTGACGACACTGACGGAGAAGAACGGCAAGAAATGGTACAGCAAGCAGTTCAAGATAAACACACCGACCGACTACGTCAACTTCGTGTTCGCAAAGTCGAGCTCGGTGCAGACCGCCGATGTTACGGGCATTAAGGCGAACGCCTACTTCGAGATACTGAACCAGAAGGACGCCGAGGGCCACTATCTCCTGAAGAACGTTACAGCCGACCAGCCCACCGCCATCATAGACATCGCAGCCAACGCCGCCCCAGCCAACACAACCGTAGTGGCGACAGACGGCAGAACGGTGCGCCGCTTCAAGAGCGCCGTGTCGGCAGCCGAGGCTGTCGACGGACTCGCTCCGGGCATATACATCGTGAACGGCAAGAAGATTCTCGTGCGTTAAAGCCGTTGCCTTAACAATAAAAGCGGGAAAATAGCGTTTAATAAGAAGTTCTTACACAACAATTAAAAGAATTTCTTATACAATGACATACATCAGACATCTACTCAAGGCGTACCCGGTATCGTGCTTCTATATCCTTATGATATGGATTCTGTGTTTCGCAACGATACCGAGTACGCCGCTCGACAACGTTACGCTCATAGACAAATGGGTACACATAGCCATGTACGGCGGCACTTGCGCCACTATATGGCTCGAATATCTGCGCCTTCACAACACGAAGCCTCAGCCCGTAATGCGCATAGCATCGCCCGCAGACAAGCCGCTGCTGAGCTGGACAAAACTGTTCTGCCTCGCCTGGATTGCGCCCATACTGATGAGCGGCGTCATCGAGATTCTGCAGGAATACTGCACGGGCGGACGCCGCAGCGGCGACTGGCTCGACTTCGCAGCCAACTCAATCGGAGCGACAGTCGGTGCGGTCGCAGGCGTAGGAATGGTGATGCTAAAGAGACGCCACCGATCCTAAAGAGACGCCACATTATACATCTTTTTGTTTTTGCTTGTTTTTTATCATTCTATTCCTACAAATTGATGCTACAAGAACAAACACCAATTGAATGGCTATAAACACAGATATTTCACATAAAGCATAGAATCTGAATTCAGGAAAGTACATAATAGCTATTCTGTCATAAAGATACATATAAAGAATGAGTAGAAAACTTTCTGAGATTACATACCACACACTATGTAATGACCATCTGAATAGTCTGATACGACTGATGACATAAATAAATAATGTATTTAGAGGGATTATTGTAAGTCCATATATTACAAAACACAAAATAAGGACTTTTATGGAAAAGCTTAAAATAAATACCAATGCCATAACTGTACAAAATGAGACAAAAAAGCATTTTATAACGGGATCGACTTTATTTGTGGAATCGTTGCTCATAATATTCTTTTTTAAGGATGAAATAAGTTTATGCGAAAAATTTAAATACCAATGTTTTCATAACCTATTTTTTGGTAGTGTAAACAGAACTGTGTCACGGCTCTGTTTACACTACCCAGAAAGTAAGTCAACGCACATCGTACTTACGGAGGAACGGGCATTACGATTCAGTACGGAGCACGAAACCAACAATGGAATCAATAGACTAATTATTATTTTTGCCATGTATTAATCGTATGTTTATAATAGTTCACTACTTACATAAGTGACTACATCTATTTTGAACAAATCATTTCCCATTAATTTCAATTTTCATGACTCTTGCATAAATAGTTATATATGGATATATCGACTGATATTTTTTCCATTCTTCTACCCAATCT